>Ga0302324_100012648_pt1 | contig 17195 bp, 16 predicted proteins | sample Palsa_T0_1_FD_201949 | JGI IMG/M metagenome (GOLD analysis project Ga0302324, IMG submission 201949) | Peat permafrost microbial communities from Stordalen Mire near Abisko, Sweden - Palsa_T0_1 | ecosystem: Environmental > Terrestrial > Soil > Palsa > Peat permafrost | place: Sweden: Abisko...
GGTCCCGGCCCGAGCCGAACTCGTCGCGCGAGTTGTTGCAGTGCACCAGGTCGATCCGGCCGGTGATCGCCTTGATCCGGTCGACCACGTCGGCGAGGTCCAGGCCGGCCGAGTTGGCGTGGCAGGTATCCAGGCAGAACCCGACGTCCTCGCCGGTTGGCGCGGCGGCGTCGGCCACCGCGTCCCAGAGCCTGCCGATCGCGTCCAGCGACCTGGCCATGGCGCCGTCCCCGCCCGCGGTGTTCTCGATCAGCATCGGCACCGGCCGCTCGATCCGCTCGACCGCCTTGCGCCAGTTCTCCAGGCCCGCCTCCGCGCTGGTGCCCGCGGTGACGTGCCCGCCGTGCACGATCAGCCCCTTGGCCCCGACCGACGCGGCCGCCTTGAGTTGCTGGTCGAGCAGCTTCCGGCTGGGGATCCTGATCCGGTTGTTGGCGGTGGCCACGTTGATGACGTACGGCGCGTGGATGTAGATGTCCACGCCGGCGGCGGCGAAGGCATCCCGGATGGCCGACGGGTCACCGTCGGGTATCACCGGCCCCTTCCAGCCCTGCGGATCGCCGAGGAAGAACTGAGCCGCGTCCGCTCCGCGAGCGGTCGCCTCGTCCAGCGGGTTATCGACGTGGAAGTGAGCTCCGATGCGCGCCATGCTCTATCTTCCCCTACCCGATGAAGCCGCCGCGGCTCAGGCCGATGGCCACGCCGACGAACCCGGCGATCATGCCGGTCACGATGAATATCCGCTGCTCGCGGGTGGCCGAGATCATCTGCACGTACAGCCCGACGAGCAATGCGGCCAGCCCGGTGGCGGTCGCGGTGATGTGCACCGCCGCACCGGTATGCGAGTTCCGCACGATCAGGCCTAGGACGAACGCGATCAGTCCGACCACGAGCGTGAAGATGGTCAGGACGTTCTGGACCGTATGCCGCTGGCCGTCGGAGTTCAGGATGTTCTGGTGCGACCCGGTCCGGACGGTGCCTGCCATGGCGACCACCTCCTGGCTGTCACATTAGCTGTCGCATTATTTGAGGGTACATTTTCACGGGACAGTATTCCCCTGGACGGTAATCAGGAATCCACGGGTTTCCTGACCATCGACGGTAGGTTTCCTGACCCTGTTTCCCGACCTCCGGCGGGGCCGCCGCGCCATCTGGTCCCGCGGGCCTGGGGATGTTGGTAGGCTGTGCAGGCTGCGGACGACCCGGCCGGCATCTGCGTCGGCTCGTGACCGCGACACCTCCTGCCACGGAGAGACCGTGGCCGCATTAGTCCAGAGGAGGCTCAGGACGCCCATGCGCCATTACGAGATCATGATTATCCTCGACCCCAATCTCGAGGAGCGTACCGTCCAGCCGTCACTTGACCAGTTCCTCACGGTCGTGACCGGCGGCGGCGGCAAGGTTGACAAGGTGGACATCTGGGGGAAGCGCCGCCTGGCTTACCAGATCGAGAAGAAGTCAGAGGGCTTCTACGCGGTCGTCGACCTGACGGCGGAGCCGGGCACCGTGTCCGAGCTCGACCGTCAGCTCAACCTGAACGAAGCCGTGCTGCGGACCAAGGTCACGCGGCCCGACCATCACTGAGCGGGTCCTAACACCCAGCCCGCTCTCCCTAACCAGCAGGCAGAGATTCACTAGCGACCGGGAGTACCCCGATGGCAGCAGGCGACACCCAGATCACGATCGCGGGCAACCTCGTCGACGATCCGGAACTGCGATTCACCCCGGCCGGCCAGCCGGTGGCGCGGTTCCGGGTGGCATCCACGCCCAGGTTCCGTGACAACTCCACGGGCGAGTGGAAGGACGGCGACAGCCTGTTCCTGACCTGCAACGTATGGCGGCAGGCGGCGGAGAACGTCGCCGAGACCCTGCAGCGCGGGATGCGCGTCATCGTCTCCGGCCGACTCAGGCAGCGGTCGTATGAGACCAAGGAAGGCGAGAAGCGCACCGTCTACGAGGTCGAGGTCGACGATGTGGGGCCCTCGCTCCGCAACGCGTCCGCCAAGGTGAACAGGATCGCCCGCTCCGGTTCCGGCGATGGCGGCAGCTTCGGCGGCGGTCAGCGCAGCTCCGGGGGTTCCGGCGGCGGTAGGCCCTCCTCCGGCGGTCAGGGCAGCTCTGGGAGCCAGGGCAACTCCGGTGGCGGCTTCAGCGGCGGGGAATCCGACCCGTGGGCGACGGACAGCCCCGGCGGCTACTCCGACGAGCCCCCATTCTAAGAAACAGCACGAAGGAACAGCGCGGCCAGTCAAAGCGCTGTCCACATTAAGCAATTCAGACAATCACCAACCGACCATCCCCGCCGCAGGCGGGGCTCTAAGGAGCACCACGATGGCCAAGCCACCGCTGCGCAAGCCGAAGAAGAAGGTTTGCGTGTTCTGCCAGGACCGGATCGCCTATGTCGATTACAAGGACACCGGTCTTCTCCGCAAGTACATCTCCGACCGCGGCAAGATCCGCGCCAGGCGGGTGACTGGTAACTGCACGCGCCATCAGCGGGACGTCGCGACCGCGATCAAGAATTCTCGCGAGATGGCGCTGCTTCCGTACACGAGCACGGCGCGTTAGGGAGTCAGGCAGATGAGTCGTACACCGATGAAGCTCATCCTCACCCAGGAAGTGAGCGGTCTCGGCGCACCCGGTGACGTCGTGGACGTGGCCGCGGGCTACGGCCGCAACTACCTGATCCCGCGCGGTTTCGCGATGAACTGGACCCGCGGCGCGGAAAAGCAGATCGACCTGATCAAGCGGGCCAGGTCGGCCCGGGAGATCCGCGGCGTCGAGGACGCCAAGGCCGTCGCCGGCCAGCTTGAGGGCCTGACCGTGCGGATGCGGCGCCGGGCGGGCGGCAGCGGCCGGCTGTTCGGCTCGGTCGGCCCGGCCGACATCGCCGCCGCGGTCCGCGAGGCGGGCGGCCCAGAGCTCGACCGGCGCCGGATCGAGGTGCGCGACCCGATCAAGACCGTAGGCTCGCACCAGGTCCGGGTCAGGCTGCACCCCGACGTCAGCGCCGCCGTCGACATCGAGATCACCGCCAGCTAGTCACCGGATCACCTCCGGCTCGTCCGCGGGGTGCTCATTGCCAGCCAAAGGCAGGCGACGGGCACCCCGTCGGCTTTCCCGCGACCGGCCCGGCGGGACGGCATCACCGTTGCTCCTCACCGGGATTCGCATACCCGGACACCAGCCGCGTTAGCTCCGGGTCGATCTCGCCGACCATCGCCCAGATGGCCGCGACCTGTGCCTCCAGCGTGGAGAGATCCGCGCTTTTTCGGTCGGCGTCAAGCTGGTCTATGGCCTCAGCCACGCGCCTGAGTGCGGACTCCCCCGTCGAACACACAGTCGAAGATTATCAGCTCGGCGGCCCGCCCGTACGCCCTTCCCGACGTTCAGTTATCCACAACCCGGCACCGCGGGCCTGTGGATACCGGTTGTGGATAACTTGCCGGTAAATCGTGGCCAAGTATTTCTTCCGCACAGCCGGTGGATTATGTTTTCCCAGGTAATGACGATTGCACTGGCTTTCTTTTCGCTGTTTCCACAACTCTTTCCCCAGGCTGCGCACAACGTAGCCGGCGTGTTGCACACGTTGTCCACAACGTCATCCACCGCCGGAGTTGGTATCCGGTCTGACGGACCGCGAAAATGTCAGAGCCATCGGCTAGAACGGTGTCAGGCGTCGGTAGAAATGCGTTCGCGCCCCGTTCACTGACGACGGGGCTACGCACACGGGGAGACGGGGAGGAGGGGCAGGTGAGCGTCACCGAGATAGCTCCGAGGAACGACGATTTCGAACGGACCCCGCCGCACGACGTGGCGGCGGAGCAGTGTGTCCTCGGCGGGATGCTGCTCTCGAAGGACGCCATCTCCGACGTGATCGAGGTGCTCAGGCCGACCGATCACTACCGCCCGGCGCACCAGCTGATTTACGAGGCGATCCTCGACCTGTACGGCCGGGGCGAGCCTGCGGACGCCATCACGGTCGCCAACGAGCTCACCAGGCGCGGCGAGATCGCCCGGGTCGGCGGCGGCCCGTACCTGCACACCCTGATCGCCTCGGTGCCGACCGCCGCGAATGCCGGCTACTACGCCCGCATCGTCAGGGAGCGCGCGATCTTGCGGCGGCTGGTGGAGGCTGGCACCAGGATCGTCCAGTTCGGCTACGCGGGCGAGGCCGACGCCGACGATCTGGTGGACCGGGCCCAGGCCGAGGTGTACGCGGTCACCGACCGCCGGACCAGCGAGGACTACCACTCGCTGTCCGAGATCATGCCCGGCGCGCTGGACGAGATCGAGGCGATCGGCAGCCGCGGCGGAGTCCTCACCGGCGTCCCGACCGGCTTCGCCGACCTGGACGCCCTGACCAACGGCCTGCACCCCGGCCAGATGGTCGTCATAGCCGCCCGCCCCGCCGTAGGCAAGGCCCTGGCGCTCGACACGCCGCTGCCCACGCCGTCCGGCTGGACCACGATGGGCGAGGTCCGCGTCGGCGACCGGCTGATCGGCGCCGACGGCCGGTCCACGACTGTCGTGGCCGCGACCGAGGTCATGCACGGCCGCCCCTGCTACGAGGTCGAGTTCGACGACGGTGAGGTGATCGTCGCCGACGAGAATCATCAGTGGCTCACCTGGAGCCACGCCGGGGATCGCGACCAGCAGCTGGACCATGGCCTTCGCGAGCTTTCCGGGTTCGTCCCGCCCCAGGTGGTCACGACCGGCGAGATAGCACGTACTTTGCGCCCTCAGGCAACACGTAGCCGTTCCAACCATGCGGTAGCGCTCACGGTCCCGATGGAGCTATCGCGCGCCGACATGCTCGTTCCCGCCTATGCCGCCGCTCTGGGTACGCGCACACGCGGATACGGCGACCGCCCGCGGTGGCGGTACATCGTGGACGTCAGGGGCGTACCCTCCCGGCCCGTCCGGTGCGTCCAGGTGGACAGCGCAGATCATCTGTACCTGGCCGGCCGGGGCATGGTCCCCACCCACAACTCGACCCTGGCGCTGGACTTCGCCCGGGCGGCCGCTATCAAGAACAACATGGCCACGGTGCTGTTCAGCCTGGAGATGGGGCGCAACGAGATCACGATGCGGCTGCTGTCGGCGGAGTCGCGGGTGCCCCTGAGCACGATGCGCACTGGGCAGATGAACGACGACGACTGGGCCCGGCTGGCCCGGCGGATGAGCGAGGTCGCCGACGCGCCGCTGTTCATCGACGACTCGCCGAACATGACGATGATGGAGATCAGGGCCAAGTGCCGTCGACTGAAGCAGCGAAACGACCTGAAGTTCGTCATCATCGACTACCTCCAGCTGATGTCCTCACCCAAACGAGTGGAGAACCGGCAGCAAGAAGTCTCGGACCTGTCCCGGTCCCTCAAGCTGCTGGCGAAGGAACTGGACGTCCCCGTCGTCGCCCTGTCACAGCTCAACCGCGGTCCCGAGCAGCGCACCGACAAGAAGCCCCTATTGTCCGACCTTCGCGAATCAGGGTGCATGACCGAAGACACCGCTCTTCTCCGGGCAGATACGGGCGCGCCGGTCACCTTCGGTGAGTTGATGCGCGACGGCGGCGAAGGGATTCCTGTCTGGTCGGTTGACGAGCGGCATCGGCTCGTCGCCGCGCCGATCACCCAGGTGTTCGCCTCGGGAACGAAGGAGGTTTACCTACTGCGACTGGCTTCCGGGCGTGAGGTGAAAGCATCGGCCAACCACCCGTTCCTTACCTTTTCTGGCTGGACGCCTCTGGAGGAGCTACGCGTCGGTGACCGGCTAGCCATACCCCGCCACGTCCCTGAGCCAGTCAGTGCCGGTCTTGGCTGGTCCGAATACCGGCTCGGACTCCTCGCCCACCTACTCGGAGACGGCTGCGTCGTTCGTTCGCAGCCTGTGCACTACACCTCGAACGACGAAGAGAACCTGGCCTTCGTGGAGGCTGCCGCGGCGGCGGAGTTCGGCATTTCGCCGCGCCGGGTGGCACAGAAGACATGGTGGCACACATACCTGCCCGCGCCGCACCACTGCACGCACGGCCGCGGGAACCCCTTGCACGCCTGGTTCCGCGAACTCGGGATCGAAGACCTGCGATCACACCAGAAGCGACTTCCGGCTGCCATCTACTCTGCCAGCGATACCGAAATCCGCCTGTTCCTGCGTCATCTCTGGGCAACCGACGGCTGCGTCTGGCTTGGAAAAGGTAAATCAGCGGCGAAGGCGTACTACGCCAGTTCGAGCCGTCAACTCGCCTACGGCGTTGCGGATCTGCTAGCGCGGCTGGGGATAGTCGCACGTATCCGGCAGGTGCAGAAGGCCGGTTATCGGCCCGGCTACCACGTCATTGTGGCCGACACACCCAGCCTGCGGATCTTCTGCGAACGCGTCGGCGTGCACGGGCGACGCGGCGAACTGGCGGAAGGGCTGGCTACCGCCCTGGAAGGGCGGGTTACTAACACGAACGTGGACACGATCCCGATCGGCGTCTGGAACATCGTCAAGGCTGAGCGGATCCGGGCCGCGCTAACCGAGCGCCAGTTCCAGGCGGCTATCGGCACCCATTACTGCGGAACCGCGCTATACAAGACTTGTCCCTCGAGGGAGCGTCTCATGCGGTACGCGGAGATTCTCGGCTCTGAGACGCTACGTGAAATCGCCTGCAGCGACGTCTACTGGGACCGGATCGTAAGCATCGAGCCGTTGGGGCCGCAACCCGTTTATGACGCGACCGTAAAAGGCACGCATAACTTCATCGCGGACGGCCTGATCGCGCATAACAGCATAGAGCAGGATAGTGACGTCGTTATCCTGCTGCATCGTGAGGATCTTTATGAGCGGGAGTCACCGCGGGCCGGTGAGGCTGACCTGATTGTGGCTAAGCACAGGAATGGCCCGACCATGACTGTGACCGTGGCATTCCAGGGGCACTATAGCCGATTCACGGACATGGCGCCCGGGTGATGAACGGGTTCTTGAATCCCTGGGTGCCGTGACAACCCGCATCACCGAGACGTACGACGACTCCCTTGTGCACGCGGCACGCCGAGCTGATCAACAGCGGCGTCTCCATTGAGGTCGTGCGCCGCTGCCTCGATCGAGATGCTCCTGCCAGTCATCGACGCAGCGATGTGTGACTGAGCATTGAGTTCGGCCTTTTCGACTTGCTGGCTGGACTCCGCACAGCAAGCCTTAGTAAGCGGGTGCGACTGACGCGGCGTTCATCCCATACTGGCTCGGAGGTCTCACGGACCACGCCGTCGGCACCGAAGATGAGGAAGCGGTCGAAGGTGCGGGCGAACCAGCGGTCGTGGGTAACCGCGAGGACGGTTCCCTCGTAGGACTCCAAGCCGTCCTGGAGCGCCTCGGCCGACTCTAGGTCAAGGTTATCCGTCGGCTCATCGAGCAGAAGTGCGGTCGCTCCCTGCAATTCGAGCAGCAAAATCTGGAACCGCGCCTGCTGCCCGCCAGATAGCCTGCCAAACACTTGGTCGCCCTGACGGTCCAGTTCGTACCGGCGAAGCACGCTCATCGCAGCGCCACGGTCCTTGGCATACGAGTCCCACAGGATGCCGGTGAGCGTCCGCCCCTCCAGTTCCGGGTGGGCGTGGGTCTGGGCGAAGAAGCCGGGGACGACACGCGCGCCGAGCTTCCAGGTGCCGGTATGCGCCACTTCCTGTCCGGCGAGGAGCCGCAGGAAGTAGGACTTGCCGGATCCGTTGGAGCCGAGCACGGCCACCCGTTCGCCGTAGAAGACCTCCAGGTCAAACGGCTTCATGAGCCCGGTCAGCTCGAGCCCCGTGCAGGTGATGGCCCGCGTGCCGGTGCGGCCGCCGCGCAGCCGCATCCGGATGTTCTGCTTGCGCGGCGGCTCGGGTGGTGGCCCGGCCTCCTCGAACTTGCGCAGCCGGGTCTGGGCGGCGGCGTAGCGGGACGCCATCTCATCACTGCGTGAGGCGTACTGCTGCATGTCGGCGACGAGCCGCTTGAGCTGGGCGTGCTTCTCGTCCCAGCGGCGGCGCAGTTCCTCGAACCGCTCGAACCGGTGCTCGCGGGCCTCGTGGAACGTGGCAAACCCGCCGCCGTGCAACCACACGTCGGACCCGCCCGGTGTCGGCTCGACGCTCACGATCACCGACGCCGCCTGGGCGAGCAGCTCCCGGTCGTGCGAGACGAACAGCACGGTCTTGGCCGTCTCGCGCAACTGGCCCTCCAGCCACCGCTTGCCTGGCACGTCGAGGTAGTTGTCGGGCTCGTCGAGGAGCAGCACCTCGTCGGGGCCGCGTAGCAGGGCTTCGAGCACGAGGCGCTTCTGCTCGCCGCCCGACAGAGTGCGCACCTGGCGCCACTGCGCCTTCTCGTACGGCACGCCGAGCGCGGCCATCGTGCACATGTCCCAGATAGTCTCGGCAGCGTACCCGCCCGCGTCGCCCCAGTCGGACAGTGCCTGCGCGTAAGCCATCTGGGCGGCCTCGTCGTCGCGTTCCATGATCGCGAGTTCAGCCGCGTCCACGGCCAGCGCCGCGTCCCTGATGGCCGGCCGCGCCACGGCCACCAGCAGGTCGCGGACAGTCCGCTCGTCCCGCACTGAGCCGACGAACTGCGGCATCACGCCGAGCCCGCCGCTAGTCGTGACCGTCCCCAAGTCTGGCTTCAATTCCCCGGAGACGAGCCTCAGCAGGGTCGTCTTGCCGGCACCGTTCGGTCCGACCAGCGCTGCCACGTCTCCCTGCCCGACCCGGAAGCTCACGTCGTTGAGCAGCAGGCGCCCGTCAGGCAGATAGTAATCGAGGTGGGAGACTTGCACGTGGCCCATGTCCGTCATCATGGCCGCATGATGGGTCGCAGGCAATGAGCCTGGGAGGGGTAGGTTTGAGATGATCGCAAGGCTCACCTTGGCCGCCGCTGCTGTTTCCGAGTCCGGTCTTGTCCGGGAAAACAACGAGGATGCAGCCTATTCAGGCCGCTGGTTGTTCGCGGTTGCTGATGGGCTGGGCGGTCATGCCGCTGGCGAGGTGGCAAGCGCCGCGGTTATTGAGTCGCTGAGCTCCCGTGACGCCGAAGTAGCTCCAGATAGCTTGCTTGAGGTTTTTGCCTGGGCAATTGCGGCAGCAAACCGCGAGGTTGCCCGGCAGGCAGCTGCGGACCCTTCCCGGAAAGGAATGGGAACCACCCTTACCGCGATGCTTTGGTCAGGCAATTGTGTCGCGCTTGCGCATATTGGAGATTCTCGTGCGTTTAGGCTCCGGGAAGGTCGGCTTCGTCAGATAACTGAAGATCACACCATCGGCAAGCTGGTCTCGGATGCTGATTTCCTGGCGCCCGTGCTTTCGCGATACCTGGACGGTCGACCGGACCGTTCGCCTGATCTCGGGCTGCGTGAGCTGCAAGTCGGAGACCGTTACCTCTTGTGCTCAGACGGTCTAAGCCCTGTCGTTAATGTCGGAGCGATCCGGGGCGCCCTAGTGTCCGCTCCTACGCCACCCGATGCGGTCCGCCAGCTCTCCGCCCTAGCCGAGGAGGCCGGGGAGCCGGACAACTTCACCATGGTGGTAATCGACGTGGGGGTAGCTGACGCCAAGCTTGAGCTTGCTGAACCCATCACACTCGGATCGGCAGCTGCCGAGTCCGTTGCACATTAAATCTCCGGCTCACCGCCTGGCTGGTCTGGCCACGGCCAAACAGCCGACTCGTCCCTGTGCAGTACCTGGAAGGTCTCTACCCGGTCACTCGGAATGACGTACATCGTGACCTCAATGGGCTGGTCGTCTCTGGCCGACCGACCGACCCGCGCGATTTCGAGGACTGGAAGGGTCATAGGGATCTGCAACAGGTCAGCCTCATCTTTGGCGGGCATGCGGGCGCGGTGGTATTCCGTCCACGAGATTGGGCCGTGGCCTACCGCTTCAAGTCGGTAAAGCCACCCGCCAGGACCAGGCTCTTGGTTCGCGACCTCGGGTGCGTCCGCGATGCCGCGGGGATGGATCCAGCTGTCGTTGATCTGAAATGGTGGTTCGGTCTCTGGACCTGTGACGCGCAGCCTTCGCATGACCTCTGTCCCCTCGGCCACGCCCAACATCCTGGCAATCCGGGGGTCGGCTAGCTTCTCGTGCCTCGCCGTGGGAGTGATGTGGTGTTTCCACACTTCCTGGCCGGACGCGGAGGGGAAACTATAGCCGGGACTGTCTGCCGCCAGGTTGCGTTTGACGAGGTTGCCACGCAGCCGCCGGGGCCTGGACATGCCGTGTCTGACTATAGTGCCCCTGCGGGGTACGGCCCAGACGAGGCCTTCAGCTTCCAGGAGAGCGACTGCGCGGGCCAGCGTGTCCCGGTTTACCGCGTACCGGCGCGCAAGTTCCATCATGCGGGGCAACTTGGCTCCTGGCCCCCACTCGCCGCCGAGAATGCGGATCCGCAGGTCAGCGGCTATGTCTAGGTACCGCGAAGTTCCTGCCGCCAAGACCGCTCCCCACTTATCTAGATATTTGCCCAAGCATATTGACAACGGTCGCGTAGCTCGTCACCATGACTATATGCCCAAGCAAATATAGGCATAGCTAGGCCCCCTGGACCATCCGCCAAGATCACCCAGGGGGCGAGGCCCCGGCAACAGGACCAACATTGCAAGCTAGCGATCCGCCCTCATGATGCCGGAGGTGACATCGTGAATCTCACGCCGGCCCAGCTTGACCGGATCGGCCAGCTGAGCGACCAGTGGTCCTTTTTGTGGGACAAGCGGCGGTCGCTGTGGATCGCCGCCGAGGACTGCCCGGACGGCGAGCAGATCGAGGAGGCCGACCTGGACGTCCTGCTGGCCCGGCTGTCAGCGGTTGTCGTGGCACGCCGCTAGTCCGGCCGCCGCTGCCAGGATGACTTCCCCGGTCACGATCGAGCAGTTCGCCGGCTGAGGCAACTCAACGGGTCAGCGACCGCGGGCATGATGACGGCTGGGCGTGGGAAAGCGCGGTACGCGCGGCCGCGAGAATGACGTGCGCGTAGAGCTTGGCTCCGGACGGCTGCGGGTGGATTCCGTCCGGCCACAGCAGGGACGGATCAGCCGCGATCGCCTGGTTCCAGTTGGCCAGCTCCACGTGCCCTCGCTGCCGGGCGGCGGCGTCGAGGACCGTGTTGTCTTCGCGCTCCCATGGCATGGGCCCGAAGGTGTTGACCAGGACCAGGTCCCGGTTCGGTCCGATGGCCTGCCGCAGCTGGCGGATCTGGCCGGCGGTGACGTCGCCGTTCGTGCCCAGGCCGATGATCACGATGTGGCGCAGCGTGCCCGCGGCGGCTAGGCGCTGGATTACCGTCACGCCGGACTGCATCTGCCTGCCGACCTGCGCGTCGATGAAGATACCGGGCATGGCGGCGGCCAGCGCGGCCGCCGAGGCGACCATGATGGAGTCGCCGACCGCGGTCACCTGGTCACCCGAGACTTCTGGCGGCTTCCCGCGGCGGCAAGCCGCGGACGGTGAACTACTCGCCGCTGGCTTGCCTGCGGTCGGCTGGCCCCGGCGGACCGACTGAGAGGCGGTGCTGATCCGCTGGCCCTCGGCGACCTGCCGGAGCAGGCCGGCCGGGGTAGCCGACTCGGGCGGCCGGACGACGCCGAAGACAGCCACCACGACGGCGATCACCGCGACGGCAGCCACCGCGACCGGGACCGAGCGGCGGCGTCGCCAGGCTGAGCTGGTGCGGACGTCAGCTGGCCCTGTGCGGTCGGCCGGCCTGTTGCGGACGTCGGCCAGTTGCTGGTGCCAATGGCGGATGGTGGCACGCAGGCCGTTCTGCAAGATCGGCGTCTCGATGAACCGCCATGAGGCGGCCGCCAGGGCGATCGTGACGCCGGTCTCGATGACCCACGTCCAGGCCGAGGTGGGGCCCGATCCGGCCAGCGCGGCGGCCAGGGCTATCACCGGCCAGTGCCACAGGTACATCCCGTAGGACCGGACGCCGACCCAGCGCAGCGGCGGCAGGCTGGTGATGACGGCGATGACGCCGTTGCCGGCGGCCGCGGCGACCAGGCATGCGGCCGCCAGCGCGGCCAGGATCAGCCCGACCGGGTAGACCGCCGGGTCGTTGCCGGAGAAATGCCCGATGGCCCAGGCCAGCACCGCGAGCCCGGCGACGCCGGCCGCGTCAAGGCGCTTGGTCTGCGCCGCCGGGAGGGACGCGAGGGAGGCCAACGGGTAGGCCAGGGCCAGAGCTGCCCCGATCAGCAGCGCGGACGCGTGCGTGTCGGTGCCGTAGTAGACGCCGGACGGGTCGCCGCCCGGCGTGTACTGAAGTGCCATGACCAGCGCCGACGCCGCCGCGGCGAGCAAGGTGACCGTGACGCGTGAGCGACGCCCGTTCAGTCTGAAGAGGAGAAACCACAAGATGAGGGGCCAGAGGAGATAAAACTGTTCCTCGATGGCGAGCGACCAGAGATGATCCAGCGGCGCCGGTGTCGTGAGCTGGCTGAAGGCAGCGAAATACGACACGTGGTGCAGGATCTGATACCAGTTACTCGTGTACGTGACCGCCGCCAGCAGCGCCAGCCGCAGTGAGGCCTCCTGGGCCGGCTCGATCACGGACGCCGCGGCGGTGACGACGACCAGCATCACGGCCAGCGGCGGCAGCAGGCGTCGGGCCCGCCTGGTCCAGAAGTCCCGCAGGTCCAGTCGCCCGACGGTGTCATACCGGGTGACCAGCAGGTCGGTGATCAGGAATCCGGACAGGACGAAGAAGATGTCGACGCCAAGGAAACCCCCCGACAGTTCTGACGCGCCCTCGTGAAAACCCATGACGGCGAGCACGGCCAGCGCCCGCACACCGTCAAGGCCGGGCGCGCGTGTACGTATCTTCGTAGTTCGTCTCGTCCCACCAGGTAACTGTCTTTCAGACCCGATACGGGCGTCATGCTAACGAACGGGCATGTTCATAGCCAGGAGAAACGCCGCGAGATGGGCGAGCAGCGTCCAACCCCGCAGATCCCGCTGGGTCAGCCGACCCAACGGTCGCTGCCGGTGGCAGCGACGGCGCTGTTCACCACGTCGGACAGGTGACCGGCCCGACGGAACGCCGCGCGCTGGAACGCCGCTCCGTTCCCTCTGGCCAGCAGGGCGCTCAGCATTTCGGTAACGGCATCGGTGTCTCCGGCATCGTCAAGTGCGTCCCGGCAGTGGTCGACGAGCAGGCTGACTACGGCCGCCGCCTGCTCGGGCAGGCCGGTCACAGGGTTCAGCAGGTCGTCATCCAGGCCGGACCGGCTAGCCCGCCAGGCGGCCAGCCGCAGCAGCTCGGTGCGGGCGGGCGGGGCGGGCTTCCCCTCCCGCGCGGCTCGCGCCTCGGTTTCCACCAGCGCGCGGGCCAGCCCGGCGAGCAGCACGGTGTCCTCGCCGTGCAGGCACACGTCGGCGATGCGGAGCTCGACGGTCGGGTAGTGCTCGGACAGGCGCGCGTCGAAGTAGACCATGCCCGTGTCGAGCAGCGTGCCGGTCCGCACCATCTGCTCCAGGGTCTGGTGGTAGCCCTGCGCGGTCCGGAACGGCTCCGTCGGTCCCGAGTTCGGCCAGCGGCCCCAGGCCTGGTACCGGAAGCTCGCGTACGAACTGTCGTTTCCCTGCCAGAACGGCGAGTTGGCGCTCAGCGCGAGCAGGATGGCGAGCCACGGACCGGCCCGGTCCAGGACGGCCACACCCTCGTCGTCGGAGGAGATCTCGACGTGAACGTGACAACCGCAGGTGAGCTGCTCGTGTGCGGTCAGCCCGAAGGCATCGGACATTCGCCGGTACCGGCTCTTGCTGACCAGCTCGGGCTCGACGGGGACCGGCGAGGTGGCCAGTGCCGCCACCTGGGCTCCGGCCTTTCCGGCCGCGGCCGCGGCGACAGCCCGGCACCTGCGCACCTCGCGGTGAAGATCACTGAGCGAGTGGCACGGCTGCGAATTGGTTTCCAGTTGCTGCTCTTGCAACTCGAGTTCCAGGCTCGCCGCGTCATCCCGGGCCCGATCTGCGCCCGCCTCAGCTGCGCCCGCCGCGCGGCTCGACTCGGCGGCCTGTCTCACCTGCTCCAGCACCGTTCCTGCCACCGCCCGGGGCTGTCCTGTGCCCGGTTCGACCAGCAAGAGTTCTTCTTCGACGCCCACGCTGCGAGGATTCATCGTCGGAGGGTGCCCGCAGATCAGGCTTCCAATCACGCCAGCAGGACAAGCCTCCGGCTGCGGCCTGCCCAGGCAGGTCTGCTACCGCCTCAGGTGAGGACGATCACCAGCAGGTCGCTGTGGTCGGCTGGCACCACGCGCACTCCGAGTGTCGTAAACTAGCCAGGCACCAGCGCTCGTAGCTCAACGGATAGAGCATCTGACTACGGATCAGAAGGTTGGGGGTTCGAGTCCCTCCGAGCGCGCCAGGCCAGAGGCCAATTGCGATCATGAAACAGCCGCCGCTGTTGCCATTACTGCTGCCAAGCGCCCCATCTCAGGCCCCGAACAGGTCGTCTATGGCGTCGGCCGCCTCTTGGCGAAGCTCGGGCAGGACGTGCGTGTAGGTGTTCATCGTCACGCTCCCCAGGGATCGGCGCCTGCGAGGAAGATCGGCGCGGAGAGGTCAGGGCTGGCCAGCAAATAGTCCCGGCCATCTTGTCGATACTTGTCTGATGACCCGGCTGGCGGCGTCGCTGAGGTTCACGTATTCCCGCCGAACTTCCCGGACGAGCATCGGGCGCGTAAGCTTGCAGATAGCTGCTCCGGCCCCTGGTAGCCGCACGCCACTCATTGGCGGCGTGACCGGCGTTACAGGAGGCTACGTGATGAATACCGCGACTGATCATGCCACTCGTACACGCTTCGGCGGCAGGCATCCGCGTAGCGTGATAGTCATCCGTGTGCTGGCCACGGCCTGGCTGCTCGCCCTGACCGGCGTCCTGCTGGCCTACGGCTACTGGGGCTGGGCGCTGCTGACGATCGCCGGCGCGGTGGCGAACGCCGTCTGGGCTTATCTCACCTGGCGGGCGACCACGCGTTAGACCCACACCGGCCGTCCCAGCCGACTCACCTGAATTCGGACCGGGTCGACCGTGGCCGAGCCCGCCTCTTAATCCGCAGGGGTACATCATTGTGATCACCATAGAGGAGGGCCCTATGGAGGAGATTCGAACGTGACCGACACCTATGACGACGGCACGATCGTGTGCGGCCCTGACCGGCTGGAGATTCACTCCTACTACTTCCCATTCGGTACCAAGAGCGTCCCGTACACGCAGATCAAGGGCCTCCAGCGCATCGAGATCAAGGGCGTCTGGTCCGGCAAGTGGCGCATCTGGGGAACGGGCAACCCGCGGTACTGGGCCAACCTCGACACGAAGCGACCGAAGAAGAAGGCCGGCTTCGTCATCGACCTCGGAAGCAAAGTCAGTCCCATCGTCACCCCCGAAAGGCCCGACGCGTTCGAGTCCGTGCTCCGCGACCGAGCAAACCTCGGAACGGGCAACGCCCGTCAGATGAAGGGACCCTTCATCTGAGTAGATCGCCGACTTGGATCCTGGTCTACCATCTCTGGTCACGTTCCCGGCGGGACGTAGCCCTCGCAAGAGCAGCGCCTCCACAAGTGCTGCCAAGTCAGCCGACGATGGCACGACGGACGGTGAAACTTAGGCACATGATCACAGCGGACGCATGTTCCCGTGTCGGATCTGGTCCATGGCGGATTAAGAGTCATTTTTCTCCCTCCCATCGAGCATGCTCTCAGGGATGACACTCCTACTACCGGCTACCCTCCACCCTGGTGACCAAACCCGTCGTCTCCACATGTTCGTGCCACGCGGCGTGGTGCATAGCTTCGCCCCGAGGCAGTGAGCGGAGACGGAAAATCAATTGACTTTATTTAGGGCGCTGGCAAAGCTCGATGCATGCATGCGGTCGTGGCCACCGTAAGGGTCGAGAACGTCGAGGTAGCCAGGAAGTCGCTGGCGGGCCTGAGGCTGGAGCTGGTACCCCGGGCGCCCGGTTTTGTCAGTGCCTATTGGCTTGAGCCGGTCGACGGCGTCGGCATGTCGGTCATCGTCTTCGAGACAAAGGAACACGCCGAGAAGGCGGCCGCCTACCCGCTCCCTCCACTGCCCGGCGTCACGCCGCTGACCCTCGAGATCCGCGAGGTCTACGCCAGCGCCTAATCGCCAAATCCATTTACTTCCGAGCGGCGAGCGGAGTGACCGCGCGACCTTGACTCCCGCCACGGAAGCGCCCGCTCAGAGCTCGTCGAAGACCAGGACAGTGTGGGTTGACAGCACTCCGTCCATCGTCTGCAGCCGGTCCAGGACGAGAGCCCGCAGGCTCTCGGCGTCACGAGTGCGGACAAAGAGCACGATGTCATTTTCTCCGGTGACCAGCTGACCGTGCTCGATCTCGGCGATGCGGGCCAGCTCCTGACGGACGTCCTTCCACGAGTGCTGCCTGATCCGCAGGTAGATGTGAGCCGACAGGGACGGCCCGAGGCGACGCGGATCGATCACCGCGGTGAAGCCGGTTATTACTTTCTCGCGCCTAAGCCGCTCCACCCGCGCGTAACACCCGGCCCGGGAGATGTGGACCCGCTCGGCCAGGGTCCGCATGGACAGCCGGCCGTCCTGCCTGAGCTCCGCCAGGATCCGGTGATCCGTCTGGTCAAGGGAGACAACCTGTCCAGCGGAGGCCGCTTCGACCTGTTCAGGGGAATCCATTTGCTGATCATTTTACGACAAATAAGTCATAATTTCCAGAGTTTGCTGTTTAATATATACATTTAGCTAAATTAGGCGCATGATCGGAGCCATATGCACTACTGCTGAGGAGCGCACGTGGTGACTATCACTTCCACGCCCGAGCGACTTCTGCCTCCCGCGAATCCGATCACGCTGGTGGACCCAGCAGGCCGGGCGGTCCCGGGCGATGGCCCTGGTCTGCCCGGTGACGACGTCCTTGCGACCTTGTACCGGATGATGGTGCTCGGCCGCCGGTTTGACACCCAGGCGACCGCGCTCACCAAGCAGGGGCGGCTCGCGGTATACCCGTCAGCGCGCGGGCAGGAAGCGTGCCAGATCGGCGCGGTCCTGGCCCTGCGCCCCCAGGACTGGCTGTTTCCGACCTACCGCGATTCGATGGCGGTGACCGCGCGGGGAGTGGACCCGGTCCAGGTGCTGACTCTGCTGCGCGGAGACTGGCACAGCGGCTACGACCCTTACCAGCATCG
>Ga0302324_100012649_pt1 | contig 17195 bp, 17 predicted proteins | sample Palsa_T0_1_FD_201949 | JGI IMG/M metagenome (GOLD analysis project Ga0302324, IMG submission 201949) | Peat permafrost microbial communities from Stordalen Mire near Abisko, Sweden - Palsa_T0_1 | ecosystem: Environmental > Terrestrial > Soil > Palsa > Peat permafrost | place: Sweden: Abisko...
GGCCTGCAGCGCCGCGCACATGGCGGGATCGCAGGCCACGATCGCGCTGGGGCTGACCTGCCCGGCGATCCACCGCGCGGCGGTGGCCCTGGTCGCCGCCGCCGCCTGCAGCGAGACCGATATCGGCGGGCCGCCCGCGCTCGCGCGGCTCGGTGACGCAGCGGGCGAGGCGGTGGTCTCGACGACGACCGCCGCGACGGCGGCCGAGACCGCGAGCACGGCGCAGCCGACGAGCGCGAGCAGACGCCAGCCGGTTACCTTGAGGCCGGCCACCGGGTGCCGGCCGACCCACAGCCGGACCGTGGTCGCGATGACCGTAGGCCATGACGGCTCGGATCGCCGCGCCCCGGCGTGCGACCATGCACTGTTATCAGCCATCTCCGCCCCCCAACCCTGCCACCAGGCAAGATGCGGCTTTGATGCTATGACAGCACACTAACTCTGACATTTCAGTTGATACGCCGATTTAGGTATGCCTATTGCGCCCCCGGCGGTGATCGTTATGCCAGTTCAGGCCCCGGGGAGCGGCGCGTCGACGGCCGTTCGGACGAGCGTCATCTCGGTCTGGACGGCGGCGTCTGCGAGCTCAACCCGGCGGTCGAACGACTGCATCCGGCTCAGCGACGACGCCCGGGCCTGCTCGGCCGTCAGCGCGGCGCGGGCCAGGTTGGCTTGGATCAGCCCCTTCGCGATCGGCGCGATGCCCGCCGGGAACGGGAACGCGGCTAGGCTCCGGCCCAGCGCGCGATCCGCCGCGACCTCCGCCGTCAGCGCCGCCTCGGCCACGGCCAGGTGGTCCCCCTCGTTGGCCGCGTAGGCGGCCGCGTCGGTCGTCAGCTGCTGACTGGCGGGCGCGAGCAGGGCCAGGTATTCGGCCGCCATCATCGGCTGGGTGGTGCACTGCTGGCCGGAGGGTGACAGGTTGGGCTCGCAGTCGGCGGCGGCGAGCGCGGCCGTATGACGCTGTCCGACCCCAGCGGCATAGGCGAACGCCGCTATGAGCAGGAGAGTGGACAGGCAGGAAATGGCCATGATCATGACTCCGCCGGTCGTCACTCCCGGCCGGGCCGGTCCCGGGTACGCCTCGCTGGTCACATCGCTCTCCTCAGCCGTCCTGCTGGCCGCCGTCTCATTCGTTGCTCGGGTTGTTCGTGAAGGAGTCGATCCCCTTGAAGATCTGCTCGTTGAGTATGAAGACGAAGCCGAGCAGGAAGAGCGCGAAGATCGGCGCCACGGTCACCCAGACGAGCCACATCCGGCCTTCCTTCTGACGGTCGGCTATCCAGCGCTTTATCGGCGGCAGCCTGAGCGTGAGCAGGAAGAGGCTGCAGGCCGAGTACTGGTAGAAGCGCTGATGGAAGATGGCGTCGCCGTCGCCGGCGAAGCCGGAGCCATTGTTACCGCTCTCGAATCCGAATCCCTCGAGCAACATCAGGTGGCAGGCAAGCAGGCCCCAGATGACGTAGGTGAGCCGCTGGAATCGCTTCCAGTACTTGCCGAGCTTGCGCTGCGCCCACGGGTTGCTGGTGCACACGATCGGGATGACCAGCATCACCATGAAGAATCCCATGAGCTCGAAGACGTGCCCGGCCACCCGGCCGAACACACCCCCGGCGAAGGTATCGGTGATGCTGGCGGCGACCGCGTCGCCGATGGAGGTGGCCGCCATCATGATCCCGTACCAGCGCCGCAGCGGGACGAACCAATGCTGGCCGGTGAGGGTGACCATCGGGGTGACGAGCAGGCACAGGAACAGGCAGACCTCGGCCCCGGTACCGAGCGTGTCGTCGACCGACACCGCGAAGGTGTTGCTGTTCAGCGTGAGGAGCGCGGGAAGCATGAAGAACAGGGGGACCGGCGCCGGGAGGCCCAGCAGGACGAGCGCGATGGCCTTCCGCTTGATGCGGGAGCCGCCGAACTTGAAATCCACGTCCATCCACTCGTCGACGCGGCTCTTGGCAGTGCGCCGCTGCGGCTGGTGATCAGCCGCCGTCTTCGCGGTCGGCTTGGCCGCCCTCGGCGGGGCCGGCCACGTGCCCGCGGGGGATGCCGGCTGGTAGTAATCCTGGGCCCACGACTGATCCGGTTGCGCGCCGACGGTGTTCCTGGGCATGGTGGCGCTCCCTCCTTCCCCGCTACGGCTTCTGCACTTGCTGGTGCGCGCCGGGCGCGTCGGGCTGGCCCGGGCCTTGATCCTCCTGTCCGCCGTTGGGGCCGGTCTCGCCCACGCCGGTCGACCGGAAGACGAAGAACTTGAATCCGTGCAGCGCCACCTCGCTGGCGCCGGCCGTCAGCGCGAACACGACCATGGCGGCGGTGAAGATCGTCATCACCCGCACGGCCGCGTGCTGGCGGGACTTGCCGTTGGGCTTGGCCCCTGGCCGGGCCGCCGGGATAGCGCCCGGCGTTGCCCGTGGGGCCGCGGCGGTCCGGGCCGACGGCACCGGGCCCGGCTCGGCGGTCGGCCGGGCGGCCGGCGGCGCGGTTCGCCCGGTCGCTGGCGGCGCGGATGCGGGAGGTGCGGACGCCGGCGGCCCAAGGGTCGGTGCCGAGAACGTTGATGGCGCGGGCGCCGCCGTCGCGGGGGCCGGCGGCGCCGGGCCGAGGTTCTGCGTGACGTACGCGGCCATTCCGGTCAGCTCGGTCGTCAGCTTCATCATCGTCGCGCGTATCTCGGCCGCCTGGACTTCAGCGGCCTCGATCGTGAGCTTGGCCTGCTCGCCGGTCTGCCGTACGAGCTCGGCCGCCTCCTGCTGCGCGTCTGCCAGCGAGCTGGACGCCTGGCTGCGCGCCTGCCGGAAGATCTCGGCCGCCTGCTGGTTGGCGTCTTCGATGATCCAGTTGGCTAGCTGCGATGATCCGGCGTCCCAGATCTGCTCGCGGGCGGGCTGCGCGTAGGCGACGTCCTGCTGCGCCCAGTTGGCGACATCGGTGATGGTGTCCTGCATGACCGGCGCCGGGTAGAAATCCATGTCCCGGTGCAGCGGCAGATCCCGGCGCGGGGCGAGAGTGTGCGCGGGGATGTCCGCGCGGGGCGGGAAATCGGGCTGCGGGATGAACGGCGGTCGTTCCCGAGTTGGCAGCGGCGGTGCCATCGCCACCGTCGACGGGCGGTGCTCGATCAGCGGGGCTTCGCCCGGCCAGGGCGCGAACTGAGCCTCGGGCCAGCTGGGATGGTCGGGATGGAGGGCGTACTGGCCATACGGCCCGGACTGGCCCGGGTACCCGCCCTGGGCCGCGGGCTGGTCGGTCCAGCCGGGATACTCGGCCTGGTAACCGGGCGGCTGATCCCAGCTCGGGTACTCGCCCTGGTAGCCGCGCTGGTCGGTCCAGCCGGGGTATTCGGCCTGGTAAGGGGGCTGTACGGGCCAATCGGGGTAGTCGGCCTGCTGCTGTCCGGTCCATTCGTGGATCTCGGCGTACTCGGCCTGGTAGCCGGGCGGCTGGGTCCAGCCGGGGTACTCGGCCTGGTAGTGGTCGGCCTGGTACGCGGCCGGTCCGGCATCCTGGTACGCGGGCGGTCGGACGTCCTGGTAGGCGGCCGGTCGGGCGTCCTGGTACGCGGGCGGGGCGGCGTCGGGCCAGCGCGGGTCCTGGCGGCCGAACCGCGGGTCGCCGCCACGTGACGGAGCCGCCGCGAAGGGGCCGGTGCCGTCGTCCGGCCAGCGAGGTGATGTCTTGGCGTGCGCGGGCCCCCGACGGCCGTCGCCCCGTCGGCGATGGCTGCCAAAATCCTCGTCAGCGCTCGTCATCTCCGCCCCTCTTCCGGTAACGGTAGGGCCACCCTGGGCTATATCAGTCGGATAACGCCGGACCGGAAACGCTGACCGGGGTTAGCTTTGCGAACTGATGGTGACACCTATCGGGTGAAGGTGTGACGGATCTAGCGAAGACGTAAGTTTTTGGACTGCATAACGACGGAAGTCAAGGCAAGGGCCTCGGCCCGGCTCGGTCAGACGGCACCCCGCGAGGGCGCCGTCTGCACGTCGAGGATCGGTTCTTACGGTTTTCTTACGGAGGCGGGTCCGATGACAGTGCGTATCTCGAAGCGATAACGCCCGAGATAACGTCGATAACTCTCCGTATTTCGAAAAGATAACGGCCTGAGCGGCCCGGTGCGGGCCGCGACCTTAGGACGCAGCGCTGTCCGCGCGGTGCGGCAGCTTCCAGCCCGGGCGGACGAAGTGGCAGGTGTACCCGTTGGGGTACTTCTCCAGGTAGTCCTGGTGCTCGGGCTCGGCCTCCCAGAACGGCCCGGCCGCCGTCACCTCGGTGACCACCTTGCCCGGCCACAGGCCGGAGGCGTCGACGTCGGCGATGGTGTCCTCGGCGACCTGCTTCTGCGCGTCGCTGAGGTAGAAGATGGCCGACCGGTAGCTGCTCCCGATGTCGTTGCCCTGCCGGTTGAGCGTGGTCGGGTCGTGCACCTGGAAGAAGAACTCCAGCAGATCCCGGTAGGAGATCTTCTCCGGGTCGAAGATGATCTCCATCGCCTCGGCGTGGCCGTGGTGGTTGCGGTAGGTGGCGTTCTGCACGTCGCCGCCGGTGTAGCCGACCCGGGTCGAGATTACGCCGGGGCGCTTGCGGATGAGGTCCTGCAGGCCCCAGAAACAGCCGCCGGCGAGGATTGCCTTCTCGGTCGCCATGATGCTCCTTCGCCAATCGCGGGCGCCCGCCGGGTGCGAGCGCGCGGTATCAGTGCAACCCCGCGCCGCGCACCGCTATTTCACTGGCCGGACGGGCCGCGCGAGGCCGGCCGCGGCGGGATCGGGGTCACTTACTCCTCCGCTCCAAGATAACTCCAGGCCTGCGGGAAGCTACCGGTGCCGATCGCCCGGCAGATCATCTGGGCGGCCATGCTGACCCCCTCGGTGAACGTGGGGTAGGCGAGCTGGAGTTCGGCCACCTGCTCCACCCGCAGGCCGGCCGCCATGCAGGCGGCGACGGTCTGGACGGTTTCGGCCGAGTACTCGCCGAGGACGTGGGCGCCGAGGATGGCGTGCGTCTCACGGTCGGCGATCAGCTTGCAGAATCCGTCTGGGCGGCCGTCGGCGACGGCCCGCAGCAGGTCGTCGTAGCGGGCGACGCCGACGACCGCGTCGTGCCGCTGCACCGCCTGGGCCTCGGTCAGGCCGACCCGGCCGTACTCGGGGTCGGTGAAGCTGCCGCTGGGGACGACGTCGTAGGCGGCCTGCCTGGACGGCCCGAGCACGGCGTTCCTGGCCGCGATCCGCCCCTCCTGCCTGGCCGTCTGGACCAGCATGGAATGCCCGTTGACGTCGCCGACGGCGAAGATGTGGCCGACGTTCGTCCGCAGGTACTCGTCGACCGGGATCGCGCCGGGCTCGGCGCTGACCCCGGCCGCCTCCAGGTTCAGCCGACCGAGGCGGGCGGGCCAGCCGACCGCGAAGAAGACGGCGTCGGCGGCCGTCTGGCCGAGGGCCTGGCCGCTTCGGTGGTCGATGTAGACCGCCCCGTCCGCCCGGTTCAGGGCGGTGACGAAGGTATCGGTGGCCACCCTCATCCCCCGGCTCCGGAAGGCGCGGCCGAGCTCGGCCGACACGTCTGCGTCGGCGGCCGGGACGAGCGTCGGGCCGGCCTCGAACAGGGTGACGTCGGCGCCGAGGTCGGCGAAGATCGACGCGATCTGGCAGCCGGTGTCGGCGCCGCCGATCACCGCCACCCGGCCCGGCAGCTCGGTCAGGGACGGAATGTCCTCGTAGGTGAGCGCCAGGTCGGCGCCGGGGATCCGGAGACGGCCCGCCTGCCCGCCGACCGCGATGATGATGCGGTCGGCGGTCCAGCTCCGGCCGTCGGCCGCGGCCACCGCGCCCGGCCCGGTGAAGCCGACCGGGCCGAGGTCCTCGATCAGGTCGACGCCGCGCCGCCGGATGTGGCCCGCCATGTCCTTCTTCTCGTGCGCGTAGCGGGCCACCCGCTCGCTGTTGGCCAGCACCGCGGGCAGGTCGGGCACGGGCGCCGGGCCGGTCAGGCCGAACTGCGCCCAGGACGACCAGTCGCGGGCCAGCCGGGCCGCGCGGGCCAGTGTCCGCACCGGCGCGGGCCCGGAGTTGAGGCTGGTCCCGCCGACCTGGGCCGCCTCGAGCACGGTCACCCGGGCGCCGAGCTCGCGGGCCTGCAGGGCGGCGGTCACGCCGGCCGGACCGCCGCCGACCACCAGCACGCTGACGTCGGAATGGGCCGGATGCAAGCCTCCGGCCAGCACGTCAGTCACCGGGCACACGCTCCTCACCGATCGCGGTCGCGCGTCGCCCACCGCGAGGCTCATACCGCGGCCGCCGATGCGGCCCGGATGCGCTGAGGTGATCCTGCCCCGCAAGTTGCCGTATGTCACTCAGCGGATCTGTGCTTTTACGCAGCGCATCGAGTGCCCGTCGCGGGGGCCGGGCGTAACATAGGTGCCTGCTCGGCGTTAGCGCGCCGCCGGTCTCGGGGAGTAGGGGCTCGTGGACATCACCCAGCTGATCCTTGACGATCATCATGAGCAGCGCCGGCTGTTCGCGATCCTGGAGCAGATCGACCGGTCCGAGACCGGGACGCTGTCGGCCGTCTGGGCCCGGCTCGGTTCCTTCCTCGAGTTGCACGCGGCCGCCGAGGAGGCGATCTTCTATCCGGCGCTGCTGCAGGTCGGGATCGCCGCCAGGCGAAGGACCGGGGTCGAGGAAGAGACGCTGGACGCCATCGGCGATCACAACGAGATCAGGGACGCGGTGGCCGAGGTCGCGCGGCATTCGGCCGGCAGCGACGGCTGGTACGAGGCGGTCGCCGGGGCGAACCTGGCCAACGGCGACCACATGGCGGAGGAGGAGCGCGAGGGCCTGACCGATTTCCGCCGCCTGGCCGGCCTGCAGCAGCGGCACGGTCTCGCGGTCGCCTTCGCCGCCTTCGAGGCGCGGAATTTCGCCGGCGTGCCGCCGGTCGACAAGGACCCGGCCGCCTACGTCCGCCAGGCCGAGGCGGGCACGCCGCCGGCCAGCAACGGATCGCTGAACATCGGCGGACTTAAATAGGCAGCGTGGCGCGCCCGGTCGCGGCCGTCGCGGTCCTGTGCGCGGTCGCGGCGCTGTCGGCCGGGTGCTCCGCCACGCCGACGCCGACCGGGCCGGCGCCGGTTACCGAGACCGCCGCACCCAGGCCGACCGTCTCCGCCCGGCCGACCGGGACGGCCGCCTCGGCCCGGCCCACCGATGAGGCCACCCCGGCGTTCACGGTCGCCGGCGACAACCCGGTGACGCCCAACGGCAGCCAGGACACAGCCGCGGTCACCCCGGGCGCCGTCTGCGACAGTGATCAGCTCAAGGCCGACCAGTCGCTGGGCGCCTCCATCGCCGACGGGTTCTCGGTCGAGGGCTTCCCGGCCGCGTCCGCCCTGCTGGCGCACTTCCTCGCCGGGACCGGCACCGAGATCGACTACCGGCTCGGATCGTCGATCTCGGACCAGGCGCAGGCGAGCGCCGGCTTCCAGACCGTGAACGCCCTCGTCCAGGAGGAGATAGCGGCCCAGTTGAGGGACGGCGGCACCCGGGTCACGCTCGCGGCCGGGCAGCTGCCCACAGTGCTGTTCGGGTCGAAGGCGAGCGACCTCTACTGGGGATTTCGAGGCACCCAGGGGCTGGCCGTGAGCGGCAGCGGCCGCCGGGCGAACGGCCGGTACGCCGGCACGCTCACCTATGTCATACGGGACAGCTACGGGTTCCCGGCCGACGACACTCTCGACGGGTTCGGCCCGCCGATGAGGTACCTGCAGACGGTGTGCGGGGCGCCGCAGCATCCGGGCGGCGCCCGCTGGTTCCCTGACGCGATCACGGTGCGGGTGCCGTTCAGCGCGGCCGGCTGACGACAGGGCGGTAAGACCAGGTGGCGTGCCTCGGCCGGCTGCCTGAAGGCCGCCGCCACGTCTTCCGGCCTCGTCGGCAGCCCCAGCGACAGGCGGCTGAACTCGATCGCCAGGCGATGCCAGAGCGGGGCCCGGCGCAGCATGGTGTGCTCGCCGCCGAGCACCTCGATCGTGGCCGTCTGGGTGACGGCACGGGCGCGCTCGGCGTAGGCCCACGTTTCGGCCGGGCTGGTGATGTGGTCGGCGCTTCCGTGCGCGAGCAGCACCCGGCGGCCGACCAGCTGGGCCACTGGCTCCGTCGGCGGCAGCCACGGCGCCAGCCCGGCGACCCCCGACACCGCCGGGTGACCGGCCACCCGGAACGCCGCCCGCGCGCCCATGGAGTGGCCGATCAGCACGATGGGGATGGGTCCGAACCGCGCCCCGATCTCGTCCAGCGCGTCGCCGAGGTCCTGCACCGGCGAGGCCAGCTCGCCGTTCCAGCCCCGCACCCGGTATCGCGGCCGGGATACCGCGATCCCGCTTCCGCGCAGTCCGTGCCGGATGGCGAGTGCCAGCGGGATCATCCGCAGCACGGCCGGGTCGAGCGGGCTGACCGGCTCGCGGCTGACCTCCGTGCCGCCGTGCGCCACCACCACCGCCCCGCGAACGCCGGCCGCGGTCTTCACTTCGTCCGTGCCCTGGCCCGCCTCGCGGCTCATCGGCCACCGTCCCCTCTGGCTTCCCGCAGCCTATCTGCGAGCGCTAGGCGAATTCGCGGCGGCGCACGAGGTCATCCCCAGGGCCGTCTTCCCGCCCGCCCTCCGCGATCAGGTTCAGCGCTGGCAGTGCCCGGGGCCCTCGGCCGGGGGCTGGCGGAGGTGTGGGGCGCGGAGGCAGCGGGAACCCTTCACCGACGGATGGCGCAGCACCAGCCGCCGCGTGGAACGGTAGCCCGCGGCGCCGCTTCCCAATCGAGAAAGAGGAACTGTGACCGACACCAAGGACGAGTCCCGACCGCTCAGCTTCGAGCGGGACATCAAGCCGCTGTTCCGCGACAAGGACCGGAGCTCGATGCTCAAGGCGTTCGACCTCTGGTCCTTCACCGACGTGGTGGCCCGCCAGGACTCGATCCTCGAGCAGGTCCGGTCCGGGCACATGCCCTGCGACGGAGCATGGCCGGCCGAGAAGGTGTCGCTGTTCGCGGACTGGATCAGCCAGGGCTCGCAGTCCTAGGCCGCAACCGGTGTTAAAGCCCAGGCCAGGGTAGTATGCCCGCCGTGGCCGAGATCGGGGTACGCGCGGCCGTCGTGGGCGACCTGGCGCAGATCGCGGCGGTGGCGCTCGCGACCGGGCAGGACCAGGAGTGGGGCGGGGCGGGCGCCGCCTACGTGACCCATCTGCTTGCGCACAGCCAGGTGGTGGTCGGGGTCCGCGACGGTGTTGTCGTCGGCTTCGGCGCGACCCGGCCGATCGGCCGCGGCCCCGGCGCGGTCAGCATGCTGTCCGACCTGTTCGTCGACCCCCGGCTGCACGGAAGCGGCTGCGGCCGCGCGATGCTGGCGCAACTGTGGCCGGGCCGTGGGCGCCGGATGACGTTCAGCAGCCTGCACGGGCACGCCCTGCCGCTGTACACGAGCTTCGGGCTTGACGCCTGGTGGCCACTGCTCTACCTGCGCGGCCGGGTCGACGCGGTGGCCGCGCCGGACGGCTGGCGGGCCGAGCCCGCCACCCCGGCCGAGGTGGCCGCGCTCGAACTGGCCTGGACCGGAGTCGACCGGTCGGACGACCATCGCGCGTGGGCCCGCCGCCCGGGCGGGGTGTCCCTCCTGGCCAGGCGGGGCGGCCAGGTGATGGCGGGCGCGACCACGGGCGGCGCGGCCGGCGAATACGGGGTGACGCATCTGGCGTCGGCCCCGTCCGCCGACGCGGCCGACGCCGTGCTCGCGGTGCTGGCCGGCCTACGCCCGCAGGACGGGCAGGCGGTCGTCTGCCTGCCGGGACCGCACCCGGCCGTCCGGCCGCTGCTCGCCGCGGGCTGGCGAGTGGCGGAGTTCGACCTTTACATGGCGACCGAGCCGAGCCTGCTCGACCCGGGCCGGGCGGTGCCGTCCCCGGCGCTGGCCTGAGCGCCGCCGCGCGCTGACCACAGCCTCGCGGAATACACGCATGTCCCCTTCCCCGGCTTGAATTAAACCGGCGGATGCCCAGATTTCGGGTTTTGATGTGAAAGGCCGGGGGGTGGCGGCCCCGGACCGGATGTCTCATTATTAGACAAACCGCGCGTCGCCCGTCGTCCGCAATGTCGTGAGAAGGGGTCCCCGTGAGCATCACTACCCGAGCCGCGGTCTGCCGCGTGCCCGGCCAGCCGTGGGAAATCACCGAGCTTGAGCTCGACGACCCGAAGGCCAACGAGGTCAGGGTCAAGTTCCTCGCCTCCGGCCTGTGCCACTCAGACGACCACATCCAGAAGGGCGACGCGCCGATGCGCCTGCCGGTGGTCGGCGGGCACGAGGGAGCGGGCATCGTCGACGCGGTGGGCGACGCCGTGACCAGGGTCAAGGTCGGCGATCACGTCACCTGCTCGTTCATCCCCGCCTGCGGCCAGTGCCGGTACTGCTCGACCGGCCGCCAGAACCTGTGCGACGCCGGCAAGAACGCCGGCACCGGGATGTTCCCCGACGGCACGTTCCGGTTCCACCAGGGCGGCGAGGACTTCGGCGGGCTATGCGTGCTCGGTACCTTCTCCCAGTACGCGGTGGTGCATGAGTACTCGGTGATCAAGATCCCGAACGAGATCGGCTTCGATGTCGCCGCGCTGGTGGCCTGCGGTGTGCCGACCGGCTGGGGATCGGCGGTCCGGGCGGGCGGCGTGCGGGCCGGGCAGACCGTGGTGATCTACGGCGCGGGCGGCGTCGGCAGCAACGCGGTGCAGGGCGCCAGCCTGGCCGGGGCGAAGAACGTGATCGTGGTGGACCCGGTGGAGTTCAAGCGGAAGATGGCGACGACCGAGTTCGGCGCGACGCACGCGTTCGCCACCGCCGAGGAAGCGCACGACTTCGTGGTCGAGACGACCTGGGGCGAGCTGGCCGACGTCGCCATCATCACCGTCGGCGTGCTGCACGACGAGGTGATCGGCCACGCGATCAAGGTCGTGGGCAAGTGCGGGCAGGTCACGATCACCGCGGTCGGGAACGGCTGGGTGAACGAGAACCCCGGCATGCTGATCGGCTACCAGCGCCGGATCCAGGGCTCGATCTACGGCGGCTGCAGCCCGCTGGCCGACGTGCCGCTGCTGATCGGCCTGTACCAGGCGGGCAAGCTCAAGCTCGACGAGCTGATCACCCGCCGCTACTCGCTCGACGAGATCAACGAGGGCTACCAGGACATGCTCGACGGCAAGAACATCCGCGGCGTCATCATCCACGACCACTAGCAGGAAGGGAACCGCAGAAGATGAGCATCACCACCCGCGCCGCCATCGCCCGGGCCCCGCACGTCGGCTGGGAGATCGCCGACCTGCAGCTCGACGAGCCGAGGGCGCACGAGGTCCGCGTCAAGCTGATGGCGGCCGGCCTGTGCCACTCCGACGACCACATCACCACCGGCGACGCGCCCATCCGGCTGCCGGTGGTGGGCGGGCACGAGGGCGCGGGCATCGTCGAGTCCGTCGGCCCCAACGTGCAGCGGGTCAAGCCGGGGGACAAGATCGTCTGCTCCTACATCCCGGCCTGCGGCGCCTGCCGGCCGTGCTCGACCGGGCACCAGAACATGTGCGTGAAGGGACTTAACGCCGGCACCGGCATGTTCGAGGACGGTACCTGGCGGTTCCACCTGGGCGATCAGGACCTGGGCGGGTTCTGCACGCTCGGCACCTTCTCCCAGTACGCGGTGGTATCGGAGTGGGCCACGGTGCCGCTGCGGGAGGACTTCGAGGACATCCCGTGGGAGGTCCTGTGCCTGGTGGGCTGCGGCGTTCCGACCGGCTGGGGCTCCGCCGTGCACGCGGCGGGCGTGCAGCCGGGCGACACCGTAGTGATCTTCGGCGCGGGGGGCGTGGGCAGCAACGCGGTGCAGGGCGCCCGCTTCGCTGGGGCGAAGAACGTGGTCGTGGTGGACCCGGTGGAGTTCAAGCGGGAGACGGCCACCACCGTGTTCGGCGCCACGCACGCCTTCGCCACGGCCAAGGAGGCGCACGAGTTCGTGGTCGAGACGACCTGGGGGCAGCTCGCCGACCACGTGATCATGACCCCCGGCGCGGTCACCGAGGAGATGGTGAACGCGGCAGTGATGATGACCGGCAAGGGCGGCAAGGTGACGATCACGGCCGTCGGCCACATCAACGAGCGCGCGGTCCATTTCCACGCGGGCGCGCTGATCGGCTACCACCGCCAGGTCCGCGGCGCGCTGTTCGGCGACAGCAACCCGCTCTACGACATCCCGATGCTGCTCGGCCTGTACAAGTCGGGCGACCTCAAGCTGGACGAACTCGTCACCCGCACCTACACACTCGACCAGGTAAACCAGGCGTACCAGGACATGAACGACGGCAAGAACATCCGCGGTGTCATCATCCACGAGCACTTACCGGCCAGGGCTTGGCCGTACGTCGACCGCAGGGACGTTGTTTCGACGCCTCAGCTGCTAGACTAGGGGAATGACGATGATCGCGGCCTGGCCGGTTGTGGTTCGGGACCGGATCGTCCAGGCGTTCAAGCCGGGTGGGTCCCCGGCTGCGGAGGGCCCGTTTCGGACACTGCGGCGGCACGATTGGGTTAGCCAGGGCGTACGCGTCACCCTTTTCGCCGATCGCGGTCTTGCGGGCCAGATGACATTCTTTAGCTCCCTCAACATCATGGCTGCGAGGCTGGCCCGGCGCGGTAACGCGCCTGCTGCCGAGCGTGTGGCCCGTGCGGCGGCGGACCTGGAAGCGGGCCCTGAGTTCGCGGTCCTGCGTAGTCTGCTGTCGGAGCTTCCGGAGGGTGAGGCAGAGCAGGTGGTCGGCGGGAAGTTCCCCGAGGACGGGCCTGCCGCGCTGACGGAAGCGCTTCGTGCTGTCGCGAGCCGTACCGAGCAGGTGCGCGCTAACGACATTGTTCTGTCGTCTCCGGCTGAGGTAGTTTTCGCTGGCCGCATCGCTGAGGTAAGCGATGGGTTCGTACTGCTAATCCAGGTCAAGGGGACGGCAACGATGGTGCCGCTGTGGATGGCGGGCGCGGCACGGCGTGACCGGGTAGGAGACTTCCTCGCGCTGGTGGCGGACAAGCTTGACGGCGCGAGCGCGGTCGTCGAGGCTGTTCCTGCCATCGACATCGATGACGCTCCCGGGGCTGACGGGTTCAGCCCGTTCGGGCGCGCCGACCCGGGGGCGCGGAGCATCACAGCGGAGGACGTGCGTCTTCTGGCCGGGGAACCGCAGTCTTTGCGAATCATCGTCCCGGTGACGATCGACGGATGACCGGAGCCGGGTGGCACATCCGCCCAGGAAATCCAGGCGATCGCGAGCTGCTGGCCTCCTTCGTCTGTGCGGACCCGGCGGTCCGGTGGCAGGTTGCGACGGCCCCACCTTCCCCGCAACGAAGCTGGAGGTCGTGGGAATAGCGCTGAAGTGGCAGGGGTATTCCTTCCCTACGGGTGAACGCGCCAGCGACGTCCTCATGTCGACTGTGATGACCGACGTGCGCTCCCGCGTCCCGCCACGTGACGTGCGGGTGTACGCCATCGTGCACGAAGACAATCACCGCAGCCTCGCCATCTGCCACAGGCACAGACTCACCGGTTCGTGCGCCAGGGTGACGACTTCGCCATGAGCCTGGTGGCCGTCAGCACCGGCTCCGACACCGGGTTCGGTGGGCGCTGGCCGCGCTTCGACCACCGGAAGTTTGTCGGGGCAACCCTGATCCAGCGCCCAAGGTACGTCGACGTTGCCCGCTGGGTCCGCAGGCAGAACGGCACACGGTATTACCCCGTGGCCGAAGAGAATGATAGAAGTCCCTGTGACTACTTCTATGAACTCCCCTTCCAACGTCGCCGGCTCCCCGCGCGCCGCGGACTCGGGTACGTGGCGGCTCGGCGACCGCACGGTGCACCGCCTTGGCTTCGGCGCGATGCGCTTGACCGGCACCATGGCCTTCCACGGCGGGGTACCGCGTGACCGCGACGCCTCGATCGCGGTCGTGCGCCGCGCCATCGAGCTCGGCGTGAACCACGTAGACACCGCCGCGTTCTATTTCTCGTCGCTGCGCTCGGCCAACGAGATCATCAACGCCGCGCTCACGCCGTTCGGCGACGAGGTGCTGGTCGCCACGAAGGTCGGTCCGCGCCGGGACCGCAGCGGGGCTTGGTCCGACGCAGCGCGACCGGAGCAGCTGCGCGGCGACGTCGAGGAGAACCTGCGGCAGCTCGGCCGGGACCACCTGGACTTGGTGTACTTGCGCAACATGCGGTGGGAGTCGATCGCCGAGCACTTCGGCGCCCTGGCCAAGCTGCGGGAGGCCGGGCTGATCCGGCACCTCGGGATCTCGGATGTGACGCCGACGCAACTGGCCGAGGCACGGGTGATCGCGCCGGTGGCGGCCGTGCAGAACCGGTTCGGCCTGGGGCACCGCGGCGCCACCGAGGTACTGCGCGAATGTGGGCAGGCGGGGATCGCGTTCGTGCCCTTCTCCGCGATCGCCGGGGCCCGGGCATCAGGGGCCGCGCTGGATCCGACGATCTCGGAGGAGGGCACCGAGCTGCTGACGGTGGCCAAGGCCCACGGGGCGACACCTGAGCAGATCCGGCTGGCATGGACCCTCGCTCAGGGAGCGCACGTCCTCGCCATTCCGGGGACCGGCGATCCCGCACACCTGGAGGCGAACGTCGCGGCGGGGGCCATCCGACTCACGCGGGACGACCTGACAGTGCTGGAGCCGGCGGCCTGACGCGCAACCGGGCTCCTCGCCGCGGCTGGCAAGCTTCCAGACGACGGCGCCCGCCTGATCCAGCCAGCGAACTCATCCAGGGGCAGCCCACCCAGTACAACCCCTCGGAGTCAATCGTCTAGGCAAAATCCCGCAAGCCGCCGTCAGCAGCCGGGATTAGGCGGCGATGAGCCGGGCGACCTGTTCCTCCAGGGATGCGACCGCCGCGCGGCGGTTATCGATGACTGAGTGCGGCGCCGCGGGCGCGGAGTCGAGGCGCATCCGCGCGGTGAACGCGCCGAAGTCGGCCAGCTTGGCGTCATCCCGCCCGGACCCGCGGGCCGCGAGGCGGCCGCGCAGGGTGTCGGCGTCGGACCGGACCCAGACCAGGCGCACCGTCCCGCCGCCGAGCTCGGCGACCCACGACCGCCACCGGTCGGCGTCGTGGATCTGCCGGGTAAACGGGGCCGACAGCATGACCGGGCAGCCGTGCGAGCGGATCTCGCGCGCGGTCGCCGTCATGCCCGCGTACTCGTGGGCCTTGATGTGCTCGTCGTACCAGGGACCCTCGCGCTCGCCGGCCGGGCGGCCGGCCGCCGCGAGCGTGGCCGCGACGAACGACCCGTAGATGGTGTCCTTGTCAAGCAGCGCGGGCACCGGTGCGAGCGACGCCAGCAGCAGCCGCGCGACCGTGCTCTTGCCCGCTCCCGGCGCCCCGGCCACCACCCAAGCGATCGGCACATCCACGCCCACACGTTAGCGCGAGCGGATTCTGCTATCTCTTGTGCAGCTTTACCGCCGTGCCGTAGGCGCAGATCTCGGTCCAGTTCCCGCCCATCTCCGAGGTGTCGAAGCGCATCGCCACGACGGCGTCGCCGCCCCGGGCCTGCGCCTCCTTGCTCATCCGGTCGATCACCTCAGTGCGGCTCTCGATCAGGTTCTTCGTCATTCCCTTGAGCTCGCCGCCGGCCATCGACTTGAAGGCGGAGCCGAACTGAGAACCGATGTTGCGGCTGCGCACCGTCAGGCCGAACACCTCGCCAAGCACCTCGGTTACCTCGTAGCCGGGGATGTCGTTCATCGTCGAGATCAGCACACCACACCTCCGAGAGGGGTATCGCCGCGCAACCCCGGCCGTAAACGCCACTACTAACTGAGAGTAATCGTCATGAGGCGCTGGCGCGGGCGAGCGCATCGCGGATCGACGAGGCCGGGTCGCCGCGGTGGTAGACGTGTTCGCTCGGCTCGATGTTGTCGAGGAACTCCTGGTACCGGACGGCGTACGCGAGGTGCGCCAGCGGCTCCGCGATCCGCAGTGCCTCAGCCGGCCGGGAGCGGGGCCTGGCCGCGGCCCACGCCGCGATCCAGGCGTCGGTCGCCGCGCGCCGTCGGCCGGACGGCAGGCGGTCGATCGCGCGCAGCCCGTCGAGCACCGGGTTGCCCGCGTGGGCGTCGGCGAAGTCGAGCGCGACCGGTGCGCCGACGCCGCAACGCCAGTTGCCGGGATGGAAGTCGCCATGGACGAGCGTGTCGGGCAGGCCGCAGTCGGCCAGCATCTCCCACCGCGGCTCGAGCCCTCTCGCGGCCCGCAGTTCGGCCGGGCTCAGCTCGGCGCCGACCGGGCCGTCGAGCAGGTCGCGGACGGCTGCCGCCAGAATCCGCGGGCGGCGGTCGGGGATGCTATCCGGCAGCGGGCCGATGCAGGCCTGGGCGGCGGCCAGGCGACGCACGGCGTCCGCCGCGACCTGCGGGGACGCATCCCAGCAGTCCGTGCCGGGGACGTCGGCCAGCAGCAGGCGGCCCGGCCCGCTGGCGAGGACGGCCGGCACCAGGCCGGGGTCGACCGCGGCCACCGCGGCGATCGCGGCCGGCTCGGCGGCGGCGAAGCCGGGGGTGGCCTTAAGCCAGACCGGGCCGTCAGCGGTCGGCAAGCGGAACAGCCCCGACAGGTTCCAGGTCTTGACCTGGACCGGCCGCCCGCTGAGGTCAACCTGCTCGGATGCCCACTGGAGGAGCTCCCGCACGCCCGACAGGCGGGCCCAGGGCAGCCGGAGCGGGTGATCATCGTCGGCGAAGTCGCACGGGGTCAGCCTCCCCGGTGGCTCGAGCGCCTCCGCGTGATAGGTGACGTGCCCGTCGCGCGCCCCGCCGGAACCCTCGACCGTGAGCAGCCGCAAGACGACGACCGGCACGCCCAGCGTCCGTTCCAGGTGCGCGACGACCGGCTCGACCTGGGCCCACCACGGGACGTCGACCGGGAACGGCCCGACCTTCCCCGCGCACGCGCCGCCGTGCGTCACGACCGCGGTCACCGTGCGCCCCATCGGGCCAGTGTGACGGCTCGCCCGGAAAATGCCCATCGAATATCGGGTCGGCCAAACGTCTGCCACTTAACGTGAGCGATTCGCTACTTTCTGACTGACAGGTCGCGGTAGCCTGCCGTTTCAGGGTCACGG
>Ga0302324_100012651_pt1 | contig 17191 bp, 10 predicted proteins | sample Palsa_T0_1_FD_201949 | JGI IMG/M metagenome (GOLD analysis project Ga0302324, IMG submission 201949) | Peat permafrost microbial communities from Stordalen Mire near Abisko, Sweden - Palsa_T0_1 | ecosystem: Environmental > Terrestrial > Soil > Palsa > Peat permafrost | place: Sweden: Abisko...
AAATCCCATCACCAAGAATACTCAGCAGCCCGATAAGGTGCTGTTCGATAGCGCCATGAACAACGTGGAGCACGGGCGCTATGAGCGCGCGCGGCTGACGCTGCAGACGCTGATGAATACATACGACAACAGCGAATACCTGGCCAAGGCGAAACTGCTCTACGCCGATAGCTGGTTCCGCGAGGGCGGATCGCACGGCCTGGCGCAGGCAGAGGCGGAATACAAGGACTTCATTCTGTTCTATCCGGCCATGGAAGAAGCGGCCGAGGCGCAAGAGAAAATCTGCAAGATGCAATACCAGCAGATGGACAAGAGCGACCGCGACCCCACTCACGCTTTCCGCGCCGACGACGAGTGCCGCAACGTGCTGGTGCAGTTCCCCAACAGCAAGTTCGCGCCGGAAGTGGCGCAGATGCTGCGCAACGTTCAGGAAATACTGGCCGACCGCGAATATAAAGTGGGCGACCTCTACTTCAAGAAGGGCAGTTTCCCGGCATCGGCGAATCGCTTCCAGGCGCTTACCGACCAATACCCGCTCTACAGCAAGGCGGACGAAGCCTTGTGGCTGGAAGCCGAAGACTATCAGCGCATGGGCGACCGCTTTGAAGATCAGCAGGCCGTCGCGTACTCCAGGATTGTGAAGGATTACCCGCTGAGCGCGCACGTGGACGATGCCAAGGCGCGCCTCGAAGATTTGAAACGCCCCATTCCGGAAGCCGACCCGGTGGCTCTCTCGCGCATGAAGTACGAAAAGGAGAACATCGCAAAGCGCAGCGTGATGAGTAAGGTGACCGGACCGTTCAACGATCATCCCAATCTGAATACAGCGGCGAAATCGGGCACGCCGATTATGGGCAGGCTGGCGCCGACGGTTCCATACAGCGTTCCGCCGACGGCTGCGGGACAAGGTACGACGAATGATGTTACCGCGTCCACGGCGCCCCCGGCCAGCGCCGGTGTGCTGGATACGAAACCCGACGCGCGCGCCGCCGGAGCAACAGGCGGTGCGCCGGATGCCGCTGCGGGAACTGTGACGGCTACTGCCCCTGGAGCCGCAACGGGCGCCAAGCCGGCCGAAGGAGTTGCGGGAGCGCCGGGGGCGACGGGCAGCAGCGCCACCGGTCTTGCAAACGCGACCAGCCCGGTGAACTCGGCCGCGGCAGCAACTCCGCAGAATCACACGGGAGTGGCCGCCAAAACCAAGACGGTCAAGAAGAAGGCCGCCGCGAAAAAGAAGAGCGATTCCACGAAAAAGAAGAGCGATTCGACGCAAAAGACCAGCGATACTACGGGGACCACAACGAGCAAACCATCCGATCCGATAAAACAGCAATGAGCCGTATTCTGCTGGTCGACGATAGCCCTCACGCGCAACGAATCGGCGAGAGGATACTCACCGGCGAGGGGTTCGAAGTGGTCACCGTGAGCAATGCGGATACGGCGCTGGTGCGCATTGACGACGTGGATCCGGATATCGTGATCGCCGACACGGTAATGCCCGGCCGCACCGGCTACGATATCTGCCAATATCTCAAGATGAGCCCGCGCCACCGGCATGTGCGCGTGATACTGACGGCGGGCGTGCTGGAACCCATTGACGAGGCGCAGGCGCTGCACGTGCGGGCGGACGGGTCGCTCAAGAAACCGTTCGAGGCAACGGCGCTGATAGCAGCCGTGCGGCAGTTGGCGGAGGCGGCGGCCAACGAGCGCGCGGAATCGGGCGGAGGCGGTGCGGCTGAAGCGGCGCCTGCGCCCACGCCATCCACGCCGTTTGTGGCGGTGGTGGACGCCGAGCAGGTTCGCGCGGCTGTGATGGTGGCGCTGGACGCCTCAATGGATGCCATGGCGGAGGAAATCTCGCGCCGCGTGGTGGCTGCTCTACAGAACAGGAAATCTGAAGCGAAGCTGCTGGCGGCGCCCACGCCGGGTTCAAACACGCCCGCGCAGTTGGCGGATCGCATTGAAGCGGTTCGCCGCGTGCACCCGCTGCGGATTCGCGGCTCTATGCTGGGCCTGCAAGCGGGCAGGCCGGAACCGGAATAATTTATGCCCGACAACACTTTTGACGTAGTCTCCAAGATCGAAATGCCGGAAGTGCTCAATGCAGCGCAGCAGGCGTCTAAGGAAATCCAAACGCGCTTCGACCTGAAGGATTCCAAGTCCAGCATCGAGGTGAAAGAGAAGGACAATAAAATTCTGCTGGCCAGCTCGGATGAGTTCAAGTTGAAGGCAGTGGTGGAGATTCTCCAATCGAAGCTGGTGAAGCGCAAGGTGCCGCTCAAGGGACTTAGCTTTGGCGAAATTATTCCGTCGGCCGGGTCCACCGTGAAGCAGGAGATCACGCTGCAACAGGGAATCGCCATTGAAAAGGCGCGCGAAATCGTGAAGAAGGTCAAGGACAGCAAGCTGAAGGTGCAGGCCTCGATCCAAGGCGATTTTGTGCGCATTGCGGGCAAGGATCGCGACACGCTGCAACAGGCGATCCACCTGCTGCGCGAAAGCGATTTCGGCATCGACATGCAGTTCATCAATTACCGCACCAACTGAAGTGGCGCGCCGCATCGAATCGCTATCGCTCGCGGGGCCCGCGGGCAGACTTGAAGCGCTGCTTGAAGAGCCGGATGACCAGGAGCCGCGTCTGGCGGCGCTGGTTTGCCACCCCCACCCGCTCTACGGCGGGACCATGCACAACAAGGTGGTTTACCGCATCGCCCGCGGATTGCGGCGCGCGGGCTGCGTGGTATTGCGCTTCAACTTCCGCGGCGTGGGGCAGAGCGCGGGCGAGCACGGGTACATGGCCGGCGAGATCGAAGATGCGCGCGCGGCTCTGGAATATTTGCGTGAGCGTTACCCGGAGTTGCCGTTCGCTCTGGCGGGTTTTTCGTTCGGCTCGCGAGCCATTATGCAACTGGGCTGCGAATTAGGCCGCGGAGCCGGCGGCGCGGAGTTCCTGCTGGCAGCGGGGTTTGCGACGCGCATGGGGCCGGTGGAATTCCTGGCGGAATGCACTGTGCCTAAAATCTTCATTCACAGCACGCACGATGAATTTGGGCCGCGAACGGATTTTGAGCGGATGTATCTTAATGTGGCCGAGCCGAAACGGCTGATGTGGATCGAAGCGGCGGACCATTTTTTTGCGGGCGCGCTGGAGGAATTGGAAGAGCGGGTAAGGGAAGCCGCGTGGCGCGGGCCTATGGCCTGCGAATAAGAGATTTGTGGATTTCCTATCGATCGTTGGTCGTGGGCGGCGGCTGAGTTGACTCCGCCGGCGAAGGCGCCTGCACTGAGGTCGAGGTCACACAGAAGGACTGCCGGGTCGTGGAATCCTGCCACATTGTTGGCGGTCTGTGATCTGTTTGTCATCAGTTCCTAACTTACTTTTTCGATAATTAACAACAGATAGGTTGTGATGAACTCTGGCTAACCTTGCCATCTTGAGGTTGGGCCGGAGCAGCGAAGCGCGTTCACACAACGCTGCACGCATGAGCGCGCGCGCCACGGCGCGGGGAATATGGAAAAATTCGCAAGGTCGAAAAGGTTGGTCTTAGTGGGGTTTGTGTGCTTGATCTCCGCGCAATGGCATGCGGCACTCCGCGCGCAAGGGTTGCCGCACGACACTTGCCTTCGCCCGTCCGCGGGGAGCGCGGTCCCAGAACCGGAGGACTTACGCAGCCGAAACGGCGAGCTGACAGTCGACTTGACAATTCATAACTATGTCGAGGCGAACGGCTCAGTTCGCTACTGTTACACCACGGCGGACGGTAAAGTGTCGCCCAATCTGCGGCTGAGCCCTGGTGATCTGCTCATTTTGAATTTGAAGAATGATTTGACGGATCTTAGCCATGGGGCCGTCGCGGACGAGCATCATCATGCGGATGCGGATACCACGGAGAACGGCGACCCGTGCATGAGTGGCTTGATGACAGCGGCCTCAACCAATCTTCACTTCCATGGATTGACTATTCCGCCGGTTTGCCATCAAGACGATGTCCTCAACACATCGATTCAACCAGCCGACGCGCCGTTCCAGTATCGTTTCCGTATTCCGGCAAACGAGCCGCCTGGATTGTATTGGTACCACCCGCACATCCACGGGTTTAGTAAAGCCCAGGTTCTGGGCGGAGCGTCTGGCGCGCTGATCGTGGAAGGAATCGAGCGCGCCATCAAGGAAGTAGCAGGCTTGCCGGAACGAGCGCTGATTATTCGCGATCAGGATTTGCTGAACCCGAACGCGCCACCTTCTAAATCTGAGCCCGTTGTGCCCAAAATGCTCATCGATCGCGACGGCGATGCTGCGAATAACGGTACGGGCTTCGGCAAGCCGGCCAAAGATCTCTCGATCAATTTTGTGCCTGTCCCCTATCCGGACTATCCGCCTGCTGTAATCGAGATGAAACCCGAGGAGCGGCAACTGTGGCGCGTGTTAAATGCCTCGGCTATCACGTACCTGAATCTGGAGATCCTGTTTAATCGCGCCCCCCAACCACTTGGCCTGGTAGCTCTCGATGGCGTGCCCCTGAACGAGAACGGAAGGTCCGGTGATTCCGTCGACTGGCAAACCCACCTGGGAGTGCCGCCCGGAGCGCGGGTGGAATTCATTGTGAAGGGACCTCCTTTGGGCACTACGGGGCTTTTCGTCACGCGAAGTGTGGATACAGGACCAGGCGGCGAAAACGATCCGAACCGCGCGATCGCCAAAATTATTGCTTCGGAAGTTGCCGCAGAGCCCCGCTCGAAATTCGCCGTCTCGCCCAAGCCTCTACCTGCATCCGGCGCGCCATGGTTGGGAGATGTGGCGCCTGTACGGACCCGGAGGCTGTACTTCTCCGAGAGACTGCTCGATCCCGATAAACCGAACGGCCCAACTGAGTTTTACATCACTGTGGACGGCCAAACGCCCGTGCCGTTCGATCCAAAATCGGGCCTGCCGAATATAGTCGCGAAGCAGGGAACGGTGGAAGACTGGATCGTTGAGAACCGGTCGAATGAGCTCCACGCGTTCCACATCCATCAACTCCACTTCATGTTACTCAACTATCTCGGGAGACCTGTGAGTGAGCCATTTCTCCGCGATACCGTCAACGTTCCCTACTACAATGGTAGATCGCTCGAATATCCAAGCGTAAGATTACGAATGGATTTTCGCGATCCTAATACCATCGGCACGTTTGTCTACCACTGCCATCTGCTGGAACACGAAGACGGAGGAATGATGGGCCTGATTCGCGTGGAACCAGGCGGCATGCAAACCCCCAAATCCGGGACTCTTTCAAAGTAACTCGAATTTTACCGTAGGGACATTCGATTGAAACATCCCGTTTCAATAATAGACAGGGTTGGCCAGGTTGTACATCGCCACAAAGAACGGAGCATGAATGACTCTTAGAAGACCTAAAACGAATGCGTTGCAGTGTTCGCGCATTGGACTGGCGTCCATTGCGTTTTTCCAGTTGACAACTGGCACGTCGTTACTCGCACAACAGACCGGCGACGGCGATACCACAACACCTATCAAACACGTCATTGTGATCATCGGTGAAAACCGCAGCTTTGACCACGTCTTTGCGACTTACCAGCCCAAGCGCGGGCAAACAGTCTGGAACCTGCTTTCAGAAGGGATAATAAACGCCGATGGCACTCCCGGGCCTAACTTTTCCCAAGCGGCGCAACGGGCTTCCACGGACCAGGCGCCCGACACGTTCCTGTTGAGTCCGCCCAAGACTTCGTTCCTTAACCAGGTTCTGCCAGCGCCGCTCGTAGGGGGTCCCATGGACTCCTACGTTAAGGGCGATAGCCTTACTCTTGCCCAGCAATCCGAAAACGGGTTACCCACCAGTTACTATCCATTCTTGATTTCCGGGGGGACGGGCTTGAAGTCCCAGTCACCCGACACGCGAATTACGGGGGTCAATTCGTTGCCGCCAGGTCCCTTTCAATTGACGAACGGCATCAGTTTTCTCTATAACTCCTATTCGGCAAGTCCGGTACATCGGTTCTACCAGATGTGGCAACAGATGGATTGCAGCGTAGCTCACGCCAGCTATGAGAACCCTTCGGGCTGCGACGCCGCCTTGTTTCCCTGGGTAGAAGTCACCGAGGGCGCCGGCGCCAATGGCATCACGCCGCCCTCAACCTTCAGTACCGAATACTCGCTCAATTCGCTGACGACTGGCGAGGGCGCCACGGCCATGGGATTCTACAATGTCCAAAATGGCGACGTCCCGTACTTCAGGAGCCTCGCCGACAATTACGCGATGAGCGATAATTTCCACCAATCCGTCGCTGGCGGCACCGGCGCTAACCACATCATGCTCGGGCACGGCGATGCGATCTGGTTCAGCGACGGGAACGGTAACGCCGCCACGCCACCTCACGGGGTTCAAGTAGCGGCGGGAACGCCAAACGCGGGCGTGGTGGATGAAGTCGAAAATCCGAATCCGGCCGCCGGCACCAACAACTGGTATTCACAAGACGGTTATGGAGGCGGTTCTTTCGGCGCAGCGTCTTATGGCGGAGGATCCTATACGAATTGCTCGGACACGACTCAGCCTGGCGTCGCTCCGATTGTGACATACCTGCAGTCTCTCGCCCATCCGATCAATCCGAACTGCGACCCCGGGCACTACTATTTGCTGAACAACTACAACCCAGGCTACTTCGGCAATGGCAACAACGCGTTTACGGACACGAACGCCAACAACACAGTGTTCACTATTCCACCTTCTTCCGTACCGAGCATTGGGGACTCACTTATTGCCGCCAATATTTCGTGGAAGTATTACGGCGATCAATGGAATAACTATGTGCCCGACCCCTATCAGCTCAACTACGCGGCGATGGGCGCGACGAGCGACGAGTATTGCAACATTTGCAACCCATTCCAATACGACACCTCCATCATGGCGAACGCCGCTGTCCGTACTGCGCACCTTAAAGACACGGCCGATCTATACAACGATATCCAATCCGGAACGGTGCCGGCGGTTTCCTTCGTCAAGCCCAGCGGGCTCGTCGACGGCCATCCTTCATCTTCGAAACTGGACCTGTTCGAGGGCTTCACGCAGAAGATTGTGGAGGCGGTTCAGGCCAATCCGAGTCTCTGGAGCGAAACGGCGATCTTGATCACCTTCGACGAGGGCGGCGGTTACTACGACTCGGGTTATGTTCAACCGCTCGATTACTTCGGCGATGGTACGCGAATTCCAATGATCGTTGTATCTCCCTACACGCAGGCCGGACACATCTCGCATGACTATTCGGATCACGTTTCCATCCTGAAGTTCATCGAGAGGAACTGGAACGTGGGTCCGGTGACAAAGCGCAGCCGGGACAATTTTCCTAACCCTACCATAAGCCCGGCCAATCCGTACGTGCCGGACAATACGCCGGCGATCAGCGACCTCTTCGACCTTTTCAGCTTCGGCCGTAACAACCGTTAATTGCGGGCTGGGCGGCTTTGTTCTGGAAGGGCCGTGATGGATGGGCAGGCGCCGAAACGCGTTTACGGGGTTTCGGCGTCTTGCCGCCGGCGGTGCGCACCGGAGGCCCGGCTTTGGCGGGAAGAGGGGACCGGACGTGGGCTCCGCAGTCAATGAGACGGCGCCGCAGTAGAAACGATAACGCAGGTACAGTTCCGCGGGCGTTCGGTGAAGCGCTGTACATTCCGGGATATTTTTGCTCGACGTTTCACCGCGCAGCCGCCATCATAAAGACATGGCAAAACCGCAGATGGAACCGACATTTCTGATGGACATCGAGGCTATTCGCAAGCGCGCGCGAAAACACATGGAAAAGGGGGCGGTGACGGACGACTACAAGGCCGATCTGAAGACTGTGCTGCGGGTTCTCAACGAAGCGCTGGCCACTGAAATCGTATGCGTGCTGCGTTACAAGCGGCACCAGTTTATGGCAAGCGGATTGAGCGCGCAATCGGTGGCCGACGAATTCAAGGAGCATGCCGCCGAGGAACAGGCGCACGCCGACAGTATCGCGTTCCGCATTACCGAGTTGGGCGGGGAACCGAATTTCAGCCCCGAAGGTCTCTTGACGCGGAGCCATTCCGAATACGTCGAAGGGCACACGCTGGTGGAGATGATCAAGGAAGATCTGGTGGCTGAGCGAATCGCCATCGAATCGTATGGAGAGATTATCCGGTATCTGGGCAACAACGACCCTACCAGCCGGCGCCTGATGGAGGAGATTCTGGCGAAGGAAGAAGAGCATGCGGAGGATATGCGGTCGCTGATTGAGAGAGTGGGGAAGGCGGGGTTGTAAGCGGGGGGTGGGGCGGCGGCTCACCCGGCGGAAGACTCGCGCATGACCGGAAAAAGCCGCCTGAAAGGCGGCTGCAGGCAGGATTGCCTGCCCCACTCGGACCTTTACTGGGGCGCGCCGCGGCCTCCGCCGGGCGCACTGTGCATTTGATATTCTTTTGGCGGCTCGCCGCCGGCCAGATAGCGGATGAAGTAATCCCAGCGGCGGCGGGTCATGTAGTCGGAGGCGGCGCCGTAGCCATGGGCGGCGTTGGGGAACAGAACCAGATCGAAATCCTTGTTGGCTTTGACCAGCTCGTTTACCACTAACAGCGTATTATACGGCGGTACGTTGTTATCCATGGTTCCGTGCGCCAGCAGTAAGTGGCCTTTGAGGTTCTTGGCGACTAACTGGTTCGCCTGATTATCGTAGTTGGTGGCGCCGGAGGTGGAAGTCTTCTCCAGAAGTCCCTGCCATTTCTCGGCCCAATCGTCCTCGTACTCGCGGTTGTCGTGATTGCCGGATTCGCTGATGCCCACTTTGAAGAAATCGGGGTAGCGGAACATGGCATCGGCGGTCGCGTATCCGCCGCCCGAATGTCCGTAGATACCTACGCGGTCGATATCGATCCAGGCGTATCGCTGCGCCAACTGCTTCATGCCGGCGACCTGGTCGGGCAGAGTGTTGTCGCCCATATCGCCGAAGTAAGCTTCGTGGAACGCCTTGGAGCGCCACGGAGTGCCCATGCCGTCGATCTCCACCACGACGAATCCAAGATCCGCCAGCGCCTGGCAATCGCCGCGAGCGGCCGAGAAGTTACGGCTGCCCACGCTGCCGGTCTGGGGGCCCGGATAAATGTGGTTGACTATGGGGTACTTCTTGTTGGGGTCGAGATTGTAAGGCTTGAACATCAAGCCATAGATATCGGTCACTCCGTCGCGCGCCTTCATGACGATGGGCGTGGGCGGCTTCCACCCCGTGGCAAGCAGCTTCGATATATCGGCTTTCTCCAGATGAGCTATGAGCTTCCCGGTGTTATCGCGCACGTCGGCGACCGGCGGGGCGTCGGGCTTGGAGTAAGTATCGACGAAATAGCGGCCGGAAGGCGAGAGAGACACGTCGTGGTTGCCATCTTCGGGAGTCAGGAGCGTTAGTCCGCTGCCGTCGAACGCGACGCGGTAGAAGTGGATGAAATACGGATCGCGGCCCTTCTCGCGGCCGACGCCGAGCACATACAAAACGCGATTCATCTCATCGATGCGAGTTATGCGGGTGACGTTCCAATCGCCCTTGGTGATCTGATTCTTCAGCTTGCCGGTGGACAGATCGTAGAGATACAAATGTCCCCAGTTATCCTTCTCGGAGAACCAGATGAATTCGTTGGACTTGGGTAGGTACTTCCAATTGACGGCGCCGTTGCCCGATTCGAAGAATTTGGCCACCTTTTCGTCGTACACGTCGCGTACCACGCCGGTGTCGGCATAGGCGAGGCGCAGGGTTTCTTCGCGGTGATCGCGCGAGGTGGAAACGAAAGCCAGATGCGCGCCATCGTCGCTCCACTGCACATCGGACCATTCGCCGCCGCAGCGGACGTCGTCACAAAGCGTGGAACGGTGCTGCTGCGGCGGGATTTGCAGCCGCACCATCTTATTGGCGGCCACATCGATGATGACCGGCTGGATGGTGGTAACCACGGCGTCGCCGGGCAACGGATACTTCCAGGCTTTGAGAGTGGGATGCCCGACGGTGGTATTGACGAGGTACATTTCACCGACGCCGCGCTGGTCCTGTTGGAAGGTGGCGATCTTGGTGGAATCGGGCGACCAGACTACCACGGGGCGGTCGCTCGATTGCCACCCGGCGTTGTCGGTGGCGTAGCCGAAATCCTTGACGCCATCCTTGGTGAGCTGAGTTTCGGCGCCGCCGGCCACTTCGCGCACCCACAGGTTGTTATCGCGAATGAAGACAGCGCGCTTGCCGTCGGGTGACATGGATTCGGCCCGGCCGCCGCCAAAACCGCCACCGCCGCCGCGCCCGCCTCTGCCTCCGCCACGTCCGCCGCGGCCTCCGCCACCGCCTCCACCGGCGATCGCTGCGCCGGCGTCAGTGCATGCGCTTCCGGCAACGTCGCATGTAAAACGCTTGCCGGCCACGTTGAAGGCGACCGACTGGCCATCGGGCGACGGGTCAATTTCGGTGAACGGCAAATGGTTCGCATCATACCTGGCGCCGGCCACGTTGGTAAGCGCCGCCGCCAGTTTCACATGGTCGAAGGCCGGAGCGCGTGTGCCTTTGGCGGTATCGACCAGGATAAACTCACTGCCCTCCAGGGTGGTGACGCGATACCAGAAGCGTTCATCCGCTAGCCAGGTGGGCCGCACGCCGGAGCGAAAGACCAACGGGGTGGTGTTGTATGACAGGGCTTTTTCGGCGCGCTCGTAATCGGCCGCGGTGTAGATTCGGGGCTGCGCGGAAAGAGTGGCCGCGACGCCCGCGAGAGTCAGAAGAATAGAAACCTTCACAGGCGGTAGCGTGACACCGTTAGAGGGCGGGTGTCAAGTGCGGTGGATGGGGGGCGCGGGATAGGTCGGGGGTAAGGTCGATGCTTCCCCGCGTTGAAGGCTAGTTCTCCGACCGAGAGATTCGCTGATGCCAAAAAACCGCTTGCTAACGCGCGCGGCTCCGATCAGAGCCACGACCGTAAGGGAGTGAGCTTCCGCAAAAGCGCAATACCACGCGGTCACAGTACTAGTTAAGTTCGCTAATACCCGCGGGCGCGGGCTAGAATCTCGTCGGCGTATTCGGGCAGGTTGTCTCGAAGCCACAGCACGGTGGTTTCGCCCTTTGGCAGAATCGCCCAGGATGCCGCGCGAGAATCGAAAATTAGCGGCAAGCTCTTGGCTTTGGCGCCGAGCACCTCAGTCATGGCCCGGGTCACTGCGCTGTCCAAATTTCTATTAATGCTTTCCGGCTCCAGATGAGTGTGCGCGCACAGAATCTCATCGATCACGCCGGCTTGAAACTCTTTGCCGAAAACGTCGATTTGGTAGGCGCAAAGAAGCTGCAAGCCGTTCTCACTCAGCAGTTCGTTCCAGAGGCGTTCGAGCCGCGCCGCAGCAGCGGAGTGTCCGGCGTTCCAAAGCAGGCCGACCATCTCGCCATAGGCGCGGATTTCGCGCCTGCCAGTCTTGCCTCGAAGCTGCCGGAGCACGACTCGAGTTGCGCTCCGGAAACTGTCGCGGTCCGCTTCGCCATCGACCATGAATAGCGAGAGGGTTTGCGCGGCGCCCAGAAAGAGCAACTGCCCCTGATGGATGGCGCGCGTTGGGTCGTGCCCGTCCTCCACAAGCCGCCCGGCGAACGCACGGATGTGCGCGGCGGTGGCGATCACGACGAGACCTTCGCCCCTTTGCAGCCCTTCCCCAAGATAACGGCTCACGTTGGCAACGAATGCGTCGTCATCGCGGCCGTAAAATTGAACCGAGTGCTTCGGCGACCCGGATTCCGCGGCCGCCGGCAAGGAAACCATCACTAACCCCTCGTTTTAATGATACGTATATCGCACTCAATTGAGCTATTACCCGGTTGAGCAAATTTATGAAAATGGTCACCGATCTCACGGAGAAATCGTGCTTCCGCCGGCCGATTGAGCCTTGACTTGGTGCACTTAGTCGCAATTCCAGCCTGCGCCGCGAATCCGCGATCAAGTAAAGCGGACGGCTTAGAACGGCACCCTGCGCCGCATCTTCAGTGAAGTATTGCGGTCCATGGTCTGTTACGATGGTGCGAATATGAGCCGCCTGCTTCCGCTACTCCTTGTAACATCACTTGCTTGCCTGGCTGCGGACACGCCGCCGAAGCTTCGTTTGGGCGATGAGACGCGTCCAGTAAAATACGCCGTCGATCTCACGCTTGTGCCGGGCGCGGCGGATTTTTCAGGGGCGATCGATATCGATGTCACGCTCTCCAAATCTGCGTCGATGATTTGGCTGAACGCGCGGGACATCGCGATTACAGAAGCGCGAGTGACGGCCGGCGGCAAGACACAAGCCGCCGCAGTGGAACCGGGCGGCGAGCAATTCGTGGGGCTTCGCGTCGCCGCCGCCGTGCCCGCGGGCGCGGCCCGGCTGCACATTCAATACAAGGGCAAGATCAGCGATAAGAGCAGCGCCGGCATCTTCAGCGGCCGCGATGGCGATGACACCTACCTGTTCACGCAGTTCGAAAGCATTGATGCGCGCCGCGCGTATCCCTGCTTCGATGAGCCAGATTTCAAAACGCCGTGGCAAGTGACGCTGCACGTGAAGAAAGATCAACTGGCGTTTTCCAACACGCCGCAGGTTGCCGAAACGGGCGAACCGAATGACATGAAGAAGGTGGTCTTCGCGCCCACCAAGCCGCTGCCCAGTTATCTGGTGGCTTTTGCCGTTGGTCCATTCGACATCGTTCCCGCGGGCACGGCCGGTAAGAACCATGTCACTGTCCGCATCATCACTCCCAAAGGCAAGGCGTATCAGGCGAAGTACGCCGCCGAGGTCACCGGCCCCATCCTCGATCAACTGGAGAACTACTTCGGCATTCCTTATCCGTACGAGAAACTGGACGAGGCGGCGATTCCGCTCACGTTCGGATTCGGAGCCATGGAGAATGCGGGGCTGGTCACTTATGCGCAAGACATCATTCTTGGCGACCCGGCCATCGATACCGAGCGCCGGCGCCGCGGATATGCGGAGGACGCGGCCCATGAACTGGCGCACCAGTGGTTTGGCGATCTGGTAACTACGGCATGGTGGGACGACATCTGGCTGAACGAGGCGTTCGCTACCTGGACATCGTCGAAGATCATCGCCGGGTGGAAGCCCGAATGGAATGGACGCCTGAGCGACGTGGGTAGCAAGTTTGGCGCGATGAGTGAGGATAGCCTGGCGACCGCGCGCAGAATCCGCCAGCCGATCGAGAGCGAAGACGATATTTCCAGCGCGTTCGATGGCATCACCTACGAAAAAGGCGCCGCCGTGATTCGCATGTTCGAAAGCTGGGAGGGAGAGAAACAATTTCAAGCGGGAGTGACCGCGTATCTGAAGCGCTATGCCTTCAAGAACGCGCGCGTGAACGACTTTCTGGACTCAATCGCCGGCGCCAGTCAGCCGCGATTGCCGCGGGCTTTCTCGACGTTCCTCGAACAGCCCGGCTTCCCGGAAGTCTCGGTGGCCTTGAAGTGCGACACTGCGCCCGCGATCAGCGTGAGCCAAAAGCGCTACCTGCCGATCGGTTCCACGGGCGCTGCCGAGCAATGGCAAGTACCGGTTTGCGTCCGTTACCAGACGGCAAGCGGGCCGAAGAGCGAGTGCTTCCTGCTCGACAAGCCCGCGGCGGAATTCAAGCTGACTAAGGCGGCATCGTGTCCGGCGTACCTTACCGCCAACGATGCCTCCACGGGTTACTATATCGCGAGCTATCAAGGCGAGCTATTGCAAAGCTTGCTCCATTCCGGCAATCAGTTTCTGAGCGCGTCCGAGCAGCTCACGTTGTTGAGCGAAGTTTCCTATCTCGCGGAAGCAGGGGACCTCAAAGAAAGCAAAGCCCTCGATGCGGCGCTGACGTTTTCCAAGAACCCGGAGCGCCAGATTGTTGCAAGGGCGCAGGGAATGGTTGCCGGCGTTAGAAACCTGGTCCCGGACGATCTGCTTCCCAACTATGCGCGGTTTATCGACAAGGCATTCGGGATGCGCGCAGCCGAGCTTGGCTGGTCCGCGAAGCCGGGCGACGATCAAGAGATCCGCTTGCAGCGCGCCAGCATAGTGCCGTTCGTGGCGCGTGAAGGCGGGAGTTCCGCTCTACGGGTAACGGCGCGGCGCCTGGCCGATGGCTGGCTGAAGGATCGCCAGGGCGTCGATTCCGACATGGTTACCAGCGTATTGGGGACAGCCGCTTATTCCGGTGGCCGCGACTTGTTCGACCGGCTTCTGCAAGAGTTGGCGAAGACTAAAGACCTGCACCAGCGGCAGTACATCATCGCCGCACTGGGCGGGTTCCGCGATCCGGAGATCGAGAAGGCTTCGCTGCAACTGGTGCTAAACCCTGAGATGGACGCGCGTGAAACTCTGAGATTGCTATTCGGCCCGTTAGGCAATCCAAAAACCAAGAACATGCCCTTCGAGTTCGTGCAGTCAAACTACGATGGGCTGATTCAGCGACTGCCGAGCGGAGGCGGATCGGATGCGGGGGCCGACCTCGTTTTCACCGGGGAAGCGCTTTGCGACGAGAGTTCGCGCCAGAAGTTCGTCGACTTTTTCCAGGACCGCGTCAAGCAGTTCACTGGAGGCCCTCACAATTACGCCGAGGTATTGGAAGGGATCCGGCTTTGCGAAGCGCGGAAATCGGCGTTAGGCGCGGATGTTGCGGAGTTCTTCGCTAAGCAGTAATTTTGAGAGCAATGCCACTTCATAAGGGGCTGACGGCATCGATGGTTTGCGCGCTGATCGGCGCTGCGGCGTATGCGCAGCCGGTCACGTTGATCGAAGCCGGCCGCGTTCCCGATGTGGCGATTTTGCCAGCGTGCGCGCGCGGGCCCCTCAAGACGCGGTCGCGATCGACCTGCATACTGCTACTCTCTTGCCCGGCTTAATCGACTGCCACGCACACCGGCTGATCGCGACGGAGTTCCGGTTCCTGGGCGATGCGCTTACCGTCGCGGTGGCCCAGATGAGCGCTTCGCAGCGGGCGCCGATGAATTGAGCGACCGGTAAAGCGCAAATTTTCAATTACTTAGAGTGCTTTTATAACCACCATAGAAAGATTCGATTTCCCTTTCCGGGACTCTCTCGTTTATTCTGGTAACGTAATCACTGAACGCACTTAGAAGTCACAACGGTCCTCGAGCGATACCCTTGTAGTTCGCGCTTTCGACCCGCCAAAATTCAACGGAGAGATTTCTCAAATATTATGAAAAAAACGCTAATGATCGGTGTGTTTGCTCTGGCCAGCTTCGCTTTCGCGGGCGGCAAAACCTACAACGTCACTCTTTCCAAGCCTGCTAAGGTTGGATCGCTGCAACTGGTTGCCGGCAATTACGAATTGAAGGTGGACGGCTCCAATGCCGTGTTCACCGACGCCAAGCGGCACACCTTCAGCACCGCCATTAAGGTGGAAAACGGCTCCAAGAAGTTCGAATACACGGCCGTGGATTCTACCGAAACCGGGGCTACGGAGTTGGTTCACTCCATCACCTTGGGTGGATCCGCCACTAAGATCGAATTCGGCGACTAACTAAGTCGCATGGCCCGCCAGCTTGCCGTTCCTGTATTGTGGGGAGCGGCGGGCTGGCGGAGCTATTTCGGAGTCGCGATGTGGCTGAAACTCGCGACGGAATTTTGCCGGCGGCCCGTGCCCTATGGCCGGGAAGGTTAAGCCGGCTAACATCACTGACAATTCGCCGAGCGCTCGGAGCGGCTCGGGATATGGGTGGCGGTACGGCTGTGGGTGAAACCCAGAAAATTAAGGCGCTTCCAGCGTCCCTTCTCCACACTGCCCTCAGCGGTTAGCAGCATAGCGCCCGAATCGGCTCCCCACCGGTTTCAGGGCGGGGCGTGTCTTCTCTGAATGCAGTTCCAGTCTCTGCTTCTTCCCGGTATCGAAAACCCTAGCACCGCGTCGTCCGCCCGTCCGAAGCAAAACCCGCGGCCATCACGGCGATCCAAGGGTCGACCAGCGTAGTGTGTCCCGGCGCCACCAGAGGAAGGCGGCAGACCAGCCGTGAACATGAAGACCGGCGCGCAGATATGCGTAATCCACCGCGTGACGAAGAGGGCGCCGCTGGTCCGCGCAGTGCCGTCGATCGAAGGCAAGCTGAGTTTGGATTGGACCCCAGAATCCCCCCTGAATTCACAAGGTACTCGAACATACCGATGCTGTGGTACTCTAGCACGGAAGGTCACGGCTACCTGGTTAACGGGCTGTGAGCTATATCACAAATCATTTCTAAGGAGCGGGGAATGTTTCAGACAAAAAGGCACGTGTCGAAGCTCGGCCACAATAGCGCGCTATCGGCCTTCACGAAATGGAGACGGGTGGGTTCGTTGGTCCCGGTGTTGGTATCCGGCGCCGCGCTGACCGCAGTGTCCGGACCAACCTATGCCGCGTCCCTGTGCGTAAACGCCTCGGCCTCATCGGGCTGTATGGCGACCATCGGCGCCGCGGTTGCCGCTGCATCGTCTGGCGACACCGTCAACGTCGCTCCAGGGACATACAAGGAAAGCGTCACGATTGGCAAACCGTTGTCACTCATCGGGGCCGACGCGACCAAGGTGACCATTGATGCGACCGGACTTGGCGTAGGTATCTATGTCGACGGAAATGATAACAAGGCGCTGACCGGCGTTTTCATTTCGGGATTCACCGTGCAGAACGCCAACTTCGAGGGCATTCTGGTGACCGGCGCGTCCGGCATCACTATTTCCGGCAACATCGTGCAGAAAAACAACCAGGGTCTGGTGACTGCGGCTGCGGGCGCCACGTGCCCCAATATCCCAGCCTACGATAGCTCGGAAGGCGAGGACTGCGGCGAGGGGATTCACCTCAACGGAGTCACTCACTCGGTGATAGCCAACAATACCAGCCAGAATAACTCCGGAGGCATTCTGATCAGCGACGACGACGGGGCGACGCATGACAACGTGATTACCGGAAATGTAGTCATGAACAATTTGGCCGCCTGCGGCATCACGCTCGCTTCGCATCCGCCGGCCACTCTCACCGGATCAAGCGCCCCACTGGGCGTCTACAATAACTCCATCATTGGGAATACCATCACGGGAAACGGCGCAAACGGAACGGGAGCAGGCGCAGGTATCTTCGCCTCGGTTCCAGGCGCGGCGGCCTACAGTAATGCCGTGATCAATAACATATTGACCGGTAATGGCCTGCCGGGCGTGACCAT
>Ga0302324_100012652_pt1 | contig 17191 bp, 12 predicted proteins | sample Palsa_T0_1_FD_201949 | JGI IMG/M metagenome (GOLD analysis project Ga0302324, IMG submission 201949) | Peat permafrost microbial communities from Stordalen Mire near Abisko, Sweden - Palsa_T0_1 | ecosystem: Environmental > Terrestrial > Soil > Palsa > Peat permafrost | place: Sweden: Abisko...
CAGCGACCCGGAGGTATGCGCTGCCCCCAGTAAAAATTGTCCAAACAACTGCAACCGCGAGTGGTTACGCAGTGTATAGCATCCACCAGCCAGATACCGGGCCAGCGTAAGTCCAGCCCCGTCGATCGACTTGATCGCAACCGCCGCTCGAACGGCTGACTTTTTCAAGAATCCGGGGCGCATGCGAAACTCCTCGATCGAATTGTGTTGAATCCGGCCCGCGCGTTTCATTCAGCGCAAAACCGGGCAATACCTTAGGTATGAACCATTTGCAGGAACACTCCCTCATAACACTTCTTCAACTCAGCCCGGACCTGCCGAATGCCCGCAAACCCACCACTCACCCTCAGCGGAACAATGCAGGTGATACCGGTGCTTCTCCAGTCCATCCTTGAGCGTGCCAACGTTCGCAGGGGATACAGCCAATGCCTCGGCCAGCAGCAGCAATTTCGTGGAGCCGCACATCGGGCAACGCTCCGGCTTGGCGCGCCGAAGCACGCTCCAGTCGACCTCGTCCTGTTCATCCTGTTCGTTCTGCTCGTCTAGCTCGTCTGTTCTGTCCAGTTCGCCCAGTTTGTCCATTCGGTCTAGTTCGTCCACCTCGTCCTGCTCGTCCAGTTCGTCCAGTTCCCGCGCTCCACCGCTCGCACCAGCGCCGGCAACCGCGCCTCCGACCGCCCCTGATCCGGCAAATATTGATATCTCGTGACGTTCGATTCGCACTTCAACTCTCCGCCTTCTTTTCACGTATCGCTCCGTCCTCGGCCCGCACGAGTTCGCTTTACCTTGTCGCATCTCTGACGGCTTGCTACTCTTAGTCAGCGATTCCGGGGGATCGGTCTTTGGTCGGTGTGTAAGTTGTCGCATATCGCTCGAGGTATGTCTTGAAAGCGGTTCTCAAGCGTTCTCAATTTTTCTCAAGCGTGTTAAGGCTATGAAAGATCAGACCTTAATTCGATTCGAGGGGTTTGAACTCGACCCCGCCGCTCGCTCCCTCAAGCTGGACGGGATGCATATCTCTCTTGCTCCCAAGACTTTCGATCTCCTCGCTTACCTCGCTGAACATCCGCATCGCGTAATTTCCAAGGAGCAACTGCTCGCCGCCATCTGGCCAGACTCCTTCGTTGAAGAGAGCAATCTCTCGCAGCACATTTTCCTTTTGCGCAAAGCTCTCGCTTCTGCTGCCTCCACAAATCGCGCGGATCGTATTGTGGTCACAGTTCCAGGCAAGGGCTACCAGTTCGCGGCCGCTGTCGAACGTGGTCCGCAACCAGCAACCGTCCACTCCAACACTCACCAGGCAAACCACCTCGCTGACGGCTTGGTTATCCATGCCGTCCGCTCCGTAACCAGCGTTGTCGTAGAAGAAGAAACAGACGATGAATCACCAGCCTTCTTGCCCGCGATCGTACCGCCGCGAGCCGCAGTAACCTTGTCGCAAAGCAGCCGTCGATGGAAGATCGCCATCGCAGCCCTGATCCCCGCCGCCTTGATTGCCACAGGCGCATTTCTGATCTGGCGTCATCTAAATGCTGTTCCCGCGGAACACATCGACCTGGTTCTCACAGAGCTGGCAAACTCCACCGGTGACCCAGACTTCACCCATTCCCTCAATCAGGCTCTCCAGATTGACCTGGAGCAGTCGCCTTTCCTGAATGTGCTCTCGCGCTCTGCTATTCGGGACACGCTGCTGCAGATGCAGCGCAAGGCCGACGAATCGTTGACTCCGGCCCTCGCTCAGGAAGTATGCCAGCGTAACAACGCCCGGGTAATGATCGATGGCTCAATTTCGAAGCTGGGCAGCCATTATCTGCTGATCCTCGATGCCGATAGCTGCATCAGCGACAAGCATCTGGCTGGTTATAAGACAGAAGTCACCTCAAAAGATGAAGTCCTCAACGCCCTGGACCGCGCCGCTGGAGCAGTCCGTAAGCAACTGGGAGAATCAGCCGCCTCCCGCGAGCAATATCAAATGTCCATCGCCCAGGCCACCACTCCTTCGTTCGACGCTCTGGTGGCTTACAACCAGGCTGGCGAAAGCTTCCGTCGCGGCGATATGAAAGCATCGCAGCTACTCAACCAGCGCGCCGTAGCTCTCGACCCCAACTTCGCCTCTGCCTATCGGATCCTCGGCTCCAGCTACTACAACTTGGGCGATTATGCGCAGGCCGCCTCGTACTACAAAAAAGCCTTCGACCTCCGCGAGCGCACCACCGAGCGTGAGCGTCTCGGCATCGAAGTCATGTACTACGCCTACGCATTGAACGACTACGAAGAATCCATCCGCCGCACCAAACAATTTCTGCAGATCTATCCCAACGTCGCCAACAGTTGGGTAAGCCTGTGCAACCTCTATGCCCGTTTGGGTGAATATCCCCGGGCTATCGATGCCGCTGAACACGCCATCCACGTCGATCCCCACTCCGGCGTAGCTGCCGTCGAACTGGCCCGCGTCTACATGCGCGCCACGCGCTTCGCCGACGCAAAGGCAGTAGCCAACGCCGCCGTAGCTCAGGGCAAGGATCACTGGGACATCCACAGCATTCTTTTTCAGATTGCATTCGCCGAGCACGATGCGGACAAGATCAAGTCCGAAGGTCAATGGGGCCTGACGCATCAGCACATCAATACATCCCTGCGCGACCTCGCCATGGCTGCCGCCAGTCAGGGCAAGCTCCACGAGGCGCTTGAAAATCTTTCGCGCGCTCGCACTGAAGCCATGCGCGATGGCGAAACAGATTTCGCCAACGGCATTCTGCTCGACACAGCACGAGTCCTCACCCAGTTCGATCAATCAGCCAGGGCTGCAACTGTGCTCAAACAGATCACCGGCTACACCGGCGACCCCAGCGATCCTGGCGAAGTCGCTCTGTTAAGAGCAGCCAACGGCGATCCCGCGTTCGCTCAGCATTTCCTCGCCATTGCAGATACCGTCGATGAAAGAAACACTGTCAAGGTCTATATCTATGTCCCTATGGTGCGCGCCCTGCTCGCTCTCAGGTCCCACAAGCCTGCCGAAGCGGTACAACTGATGGAGCCTGCAAGACCCTATCAGTTATCCAACTTCGACATTCCATATCTACGCGCACAAGCCGAAACACAGGCTGGCAACCTGACTGCAGCCGCGGATGACTACCGTCTCATCCTATCGAACCGCGGTGTAGATCCCATCTCGCCCCTGTATCCGTTAGCCCATCTCCAATTGGCCCGCGTGCTCGCCGCGCAGAAACAAACCGAGCCAGCTCGCGCCGAATACAAAGCCTTCCTCGAAGCCTGGAAAAATGCAGACCCAACCATCCCGCTCTTAACCCAGGCCAAACAGGATTACGGCAAATTAATCGCTAATTCCACTAACGCGCCAATCAAAAACTGAACTTCAACGCCCCCTGCAAAATTCGCGGAGCGGCAGCGCTGATCGCCTGCCCAAATGTCGAGCTGCCAATGTCCCCATCCACTGAACTGGGCCCATTGAACTGCGTATGATTGAAGACATTAAACGCCTCCACGCGGAAGAGCAGCGACTTCGCGTCGGTAAGCGCCAGGCTCTTGGCCAAAGCCATATCAAAATTCTCCGCGCCCGGTCCATAGAAGAATCGCCTCTTCGATGTTCCAGCCGTTCCCAGCGCATTCATGCTGAAGACCGACGTATCGAAGTAGTTGTGTCCAACCACGCGCGGATTGTGATTCAAGCGTAGCGCGCCTCCGCTGTAGTCAGGCTCATCGATACTCGCGTTGTTGATCCCGTTAGGATTCGTCCCAATCAGCGAATTGTCTCCGTTGTTCACCATCGTGATCGGGAATCCGCTGGCAAAGTGCGTGATGCCTGAAACCGACCATCCGCGAGTGAGACGGCTAGGCTTGAGCAATTCGTCAAATGGCAACTGATACTCATAACTCACCACCGCATTGTGCTTCACATCAAATGAAGAGACCGCATAACTGAGCGCAGGGTTGAACGGATTTACCTCTTCACCGATATTGGAAGACTGATCCAGAGATTTGCCGTAAGTGTAAGCCGCTGAAAACTCCAGCCGCCCAGTCGTATGGCGAGCGCTCAGCTCCAGCGCGTTGTAATTCGCGTGTCCAATCGTAGTCTGATCAGCGTTGCTTCCAAAGTTGGAACCCAGTGGACCGCGTGTTCCATTCACCTGTCCGCCGCCGATCGGATAATAGACCGTATCCTCGCCGCCTGGGCCGCATGTCACCGTTCCCGGCTGCACCTCGCTCGTCTTGCTCAGGCTAAGGCAAAGCGCAGGATTACCCGCATTGGGCTCAATCAACACACGCTGTCGATGGCTTGAAGTTCCCACATAACTCGCCGTCAGCACCGTATTCGGCCCTGCCTGCCGCTCGATCGAGAGCATCCACTCTTCGGTATACGGTGTCTTGTTATGAATGTCGTATCCAGGAATGCCGCTGATCGGCTCGAACGTAGCCCAGTTGAAGTTGACATCCGGATGGCTGCGCGAAGAATTCAACGGAGCAAACGTATAAGGAAAAGGCTGACCATTATTCGCACCATCCGCAGCCCCGATAAACGGCGTAGCAAACAGCGGCTCTTCAGGACTCGTGTAAGTCGTTCCATAAGGCGCATTCGCCGCCAGCACTCCGATCGAAAGCGCATCGATAGCCGTATAGAAGTTGCCAAAGCTCGCGCGAACACTCGTAGTTCCCGGCGCACCAATCACCTTGCCCAGAAAGCTCCCGGCCTCAACCTGCGGAGACCACGCCAGCCCCAGCCGTGGCGCAAAGCTTCGCTCACCGATAGGCGCGAGCGTGTTAGGAATGCCAGGATCGCCAGGATAAAGAATTCCCGCAGGCGCGCCCGGAAACACCACCGACTGAGCCCCGGCTACAAAGGTAGAAATCTGGTTGTACTTCTCCGACCACGGTGCAATCCGATCCCAGCGCAGCCCGTAATTCAGCGTTAGATTTGGCCGAGCGTGCCAACTATCCTGCGCAAAGAATCCCACATACTTGTTGCGAGCATAAAAGGGATTAAGCTGGCTCTGGTTGTACTGGCTAGGTACGCCAATCAAGAAGTCCGCAAAATCCACGCCAGTCTCAGTTCCAGAAAACACAAAGCTTCCGTTGAACTGAGCGATGGGGTCTGCATTCACCTGGTCTATATGCGTTTCCCCGCCAAACTTTATCGTGTGGCTACCCAGCACCTTGGAGAATGCGTCCGTAAGCTGATAAGTATTGTTGGCCTGGATGAGTTGATTCGCCGCCGATCCTGTCGAGTAGCCGTTGAAGTTAAGGTTCTCGACACTCTGCCCCTTCGGATCAAGCGCAACAATGCTGGCCGTACCATCAGCATTCACAAAGCCCTGTGAAACCAGGCTGACTCCAAGGCCGCCCACTGGCTGTCCAAGATTGGTAAAGTCCCTCATGTAGCTCAAATGCAGTTCATTGAATGCGGTGCTACTAAAGGTCTTCGTATCGCCTAGCGCCAGCAACTGCGCGCGCCCAGTCGTGAGCGCATTGAATCCCGGAACACTGGCCCCGCTCTGCGCCACGGGATAAGGATTATTAAGAGTGAAGTCGTCAATGAAGTAGTAAGCAGACAACAGCCCCGCGCGAGTATTAGCGTCTACGCGCACTCCCGCCTTGTCATCCCGCAGCGTCTGGTTATAAGCCGAGGTAGCAAAGCCATCTGTAGTGTTCGGCGCAGGAATGTACTGCAGCATCCGCTGCGTCGGCACCGACCATGCACTCTGCGGAATCACCGCGTTCGAAAAGACGCAGCGTCCCTGCTGCGAATCCGCCTGTGTACAGCCATTGAAGTAGTAGGGCTCTCCCTGGCTGACGTTATAGCCAAGCTTCTGTGTCAGCAGATTGGCGAAGTACGGACCACCAACAACGCCGGTCAGCAAAGTATTGTCATTGCTGTCCACAAAGTCTGAGAGATTGCCTGTACGATCGGCAGCCGAAGGAACACTGATAGTCCCCGTATCTATTCCCTGCGTCTGTCGCGTCCCCTGATAATCTGCAAAGAAGAAAGTCTTATCCCGCTGAATAGGGCCGCCGACAGTCCCTCCAAACTGGTTCTGACGAAAAGCCCCGCGCGTAGGCGAAAAGTAGTTCCGCGCATCCAGATCGGTGTTGCGAAAGAAGTCGAACGCGCTGCCATGCAAATGATTGGTCCCGGACTTGGTGATCACACTGATCTGGCCGCCTGAGAACTCGCCGTACTCAGCATCGAAGTTGCTCGTTAGAATACGAAACTCCTCAATCGCATCCAGATTCGGAATGATCGCCGTACCCGCATTCACATCCTCTTCAGCATCGCTCCCATTCACCGAGAAGAAGTTTGCAAACTCTCTCTGCCCATTCACTGAAACAGTCCCAGGATTCAGCGTTCCTGAAGGATTCAGAACTGTAGCACCCACATCCTGCACCGTAGTCGAAGTAATCGAAGTTGCTGGAGCCACGCCCGGCTGCAATGAAAGCAGATCCGTATAACTGCGCCCATCCAGCGGAACTGCAGTCATCTGCCGTCCGGTTATCACCTCGCCCATCTGCGTGCTTGCAGTCTCCACATGCAGCGCATTGTCGCTCACGCTGACAGTCTCAGCCACGCTGCCTACGGCCAGCACCGCATCCAGTGTGAGTGCCGCATTCGTGTCCAGCACAATGCCTTTGCGCTGATAGCTTGCAAACCCAGCCGCACCCACCTCCAACTCATAGTGGCCCACCGGAAGCACAGGCAGCGAATAGTAGCCCTTGCTATCCGTCCGCGCCTTGTAGTCGAGCCCGGTATTCACTTCATGCATCATGACGCCGGCGCCGGCAATCACACTCCCTGAACTATCCTTGACAACGCCTGAAATACCGCCGCCGACACCGGCCCAGAGCAAAGACGCAGACAAGATTCCAACCACGCAAAAAGCCTTCGCTAACTTGCTTGCGAAACGAATGATTCCACACAACATACTTCTCTCCCGATCTTCTTGTTGCGGATTAGCTTGATGAGCGCGAGACCCTGCTACTGAATCGTGATAGGAACGTTGACGCTGTTCTGGAAGAGACTGGTCCCGCTGCTCGTCGCCCCAGTCACCACCACGGTATACGTGCCCTTCGCCGTGCCTGGATCGGTCTTGGTCGTACCGCTGCCGCATCCCATAAACGTGAAACCCGCACCGAGCATCGCCAGTGTAAGCATCGCCAGCCAGCGGCCTCTGCGCCGAGGCAAAGCAAGCAGGAAGACGCAAGCCAGGCTCGCTCCGCCGCTGGCGACAAACCAGCCCGCCCCGCTCGAGCCAGAGCCATTCGCGAGCTTGCTGCTCAACGGATGCGCCGGCGTGGTATTGACCGTCAGAGCAACCGTCCCGGTGCCGGTAATCGAATTCGGGTTCACAAAACACGCCGATTCCGTCAGGTTGGCGGGCATAGCGCAGGTGAACGTAATAGGAGTGGTGTAGTTATTTGCCACGCTCACCGTGATATTGGCAATCGCCGCCGATCCCAACGCCGCAGAAGTTCCCGCAGACGCCAGCGCAAAATCGGAGACCGTCAGAGGAATAGCTGCCGATACCGATTCGCTGTAGGTCGTATCTCCCTCATAGAAGGCTGTCACGCTATTGCTTCCGGCGTTTCCATTGATAGCCGTCGCCAGCGTCGCCTGCCCGTTCATCAGTTGCGTAGGATTGCCGACATTATTGCCATTGATCTGAAACTGCACCAGCCCGATAGGCGTGGGATTGCCCGTCGTCGCATCTACCACACTCGCGGTCAGAGTGATGTTTCCATTGGGCGCAACGCTCGACGCCGATGCCGTCGCGGTCGTCGTCGAAGCCGTGCCGGAGGACGGCAGCACCTGAATCTCAGCCATCATTCCCGCATCCTCATGCTGCAAAATGTGGCAGTGATAGACAAACGTCCCAACGATGTTCGGATCGCGGAAGTCCATGCGTAGCTTCACGCTGTGATAAGGCCCAATGCCGCTCCAGTAAGGTACATCGACAGTATCGCGAATCGCCGGATCGTTGACCGCCTGGCCATCAATCTCCAGCACCTGAAAATGAATCTGATGGATGTGGAAGATATGATCCTCCAGCGCCTGGTTTTCGACCACCCAATCCTCAACCGTGCCTGAATGCACCACGATGCTCGGCATCTGTCCCATGGTGAAGAGCGCAGGTTGCTGTCCTTGTTCCGTGATGTAAAAGTTAGTGGGGCTGTTCGGATTCGAGGGATCCTGTAATACCTCAGAGAAATAGAGATTGCGCTGCGCCACCGGAGTAGTGCTCGCTAGATCCGCAAAGCGTGTAACCTTGGCCGGAACAGCATTGGAGGGCAGTCGCTTCACCTTTGCGCCAATTACGCTCGCAACACTCGAACCCTCCGCGCCGATCGCATTGACAACATTTGCGATCGTGCGCGAGGGATCGTAATCCCCATCCGGCCCGGTATTCCAATACTGCGTTACCAGTTGCGCCGCTACTCCGGCGTTGGGCGTAGTCACCACAAACTCCGCACGGGAGCCCGGCGGCAGCAGAATGCTCGTCTCGCTCTCCGACTGCAGCCCACTCGTTCCTGAAGCAATCGGATACCCGTCGATAGCCACCACCTGCACCGCCTGCGGCGTCCCATTGACCACATATTGCAGATCCAGAATCGTGTCCGCGGCTGTGTTCGCCACGCGCCACAGCTCCTGCTGCCCAGGATTGGTAGGAATCACCGCCGGCGTGTAACCCGGATAAGTCACCGGCACATAATTGATCGAAAGGTCCCATGCCGGAATATTCGCATCATTGGCTTCTGACGCCGGCAGCACCTGGTCCCGTATAACAAATGTGCGTTCCGTCAAGCCGGCCAGCGCCGTATCGACGTTCTGCAATCCCTCTACAATCAGCGCTCCGGTCGCGCCGCCCTGCACCTGCGCCTCGCTGAATCCATGCGGATGAGGATGATACCAATAGAGCCCCGGCGGCTCATTTGCAGGAATCTGCACGTTGTAATCGAAGCTCTGCCCCGGCGCAATCAGGGTGTTCACCACCTCATCCTGTCCGCACACCGGCGCAACATTCGTGCCATGGAAGTGGATATTCGTGGCCGCAGCGGACATGACTCCATTGCATGCGCTGCTGCTGTCCGCCGCGTCATTAGCCTTCAAGTTCGTGGCCAAGGTCATCTTCATGCCCGCCATGTTGTCGCTCGCACTCGAAGTCGTCACCGGAGGCAGTTCATTCTGAAAATGAATGATCAACATGTCGCCCGGATTCACCCGCAACGTAGGCGCTTCGAGACCCGTATCTGTCACATAGCAGTAGCGCACCAGCCCCTGCGAGTCGGTCACAGTAAGAAACTTCATCGTGACTTCCAACACGCCATTCTGGCTCTCAAGTTCCGGAGGAGCAGTGATCGCCGATCCCGTTGCGTACCGCGCGCAAACCTGATCTGCAGTATCCGATCCCGCCGCAGCCGGACTGGTCAACCGAGCCAGATCCTGCGCCGAAATCGCACCGCGGCCCGGATAAGCGCGCTGCTGAGGCTGCTGTGCGCCAGCCGCGCACACAAAACAGAAAAGAACCAGGAGCGTATAAAAGAACTCTGCTGGCAGGCTGCTCCAGCCCGCACGATGCTTCTGCGACGCACCATTCATCCCTTGACCTCAAAAAACCGCAAGTGTCGTCCTTTGGCCAGGGACAAGCCTTTGGCCATCGTGACAGTTGAATCTTGTGGGCAGGGACCCTATAGTGAAGGAAGTCCGCAGTCCCTTCTGCTGTGGTAGCCAGATCCTCGCGGTCTCCGCCAAGAGTTTTTCGCGGGGGTCTGGCGTTTCAAATACTGATATTGCAGTGGCCTTGATCGGCCTTCCTCAATATACGACAGATTCAGTCCGAATTCCAAAATTTCGAAATTTTGTTACCTGAATTTCGCGAAAGCCGGGCAATTGAGCCCAGCCTAACGGATCCCCGCTTTGCCGCGCCCTGTTTGTAATCTTTTTCATTCCAGAGCATCTATCGGTTGTTGGGAGCGGGCAAAAGGTTCGGCCCTGTACACTGCGCGAGTGGCAAGCAATACAAAACCGCAACCTCTGAGTCAGGAATCGACAGCGGAGATGATCGCCCGCATACTTGCCGGCGAAAGTCAGCTTTTCCATGCGCTGATCCGGCCGCTGGAGAGGCCTGTCTTTGTCATGCTGTTCATGTTGCTGCGCAACGAATCCGACGCAGAGGATGCCGCCCAGGAGACCTTCATCAAGGTCTACCGCAACCTGCATACTTTTCGCGGAGACGCCAAATTCAGCACCTGGGTGCTCTCCATCGCGCGCAATGAGGGGCTCGGCGTCCTGCGCAAGCGGAGCACGCGTCCCGAGGAACCGCTGGAACATCTATTTGAGGTGGGGGGCGAAACCGAGCAAGGAGATTTCACTCCGGCGCTGCTCACCGACTGGCGCGAAGTCCCGCTCGAAGCATTGGAAAGAAAGGAACTTCGGGAGTCTCTGTGTCGGGCCATCCTGAATCTGTCGCCGATCTACCGCGACGTAGTGCAGTTGCGAGACATCGACGAAATGGATGTGCAGGAAACGGCTGAGCTGCTGGGAATCTCGCAGGGGTCAGTCAAAGTAAGGTTGCACCGGGCACGCACCATGTTGCAAAAGGAGCTGGTCACAGTGCTCAAAGAGTACGCAACGCCAGCGGGATCGCAAGGATGGCGCAGATTGTTCGGGAGGCGCGCATGAAGATCGACTGCAAGCACGTTTGGGGTCATATCTCCGCGTATATCGACGGGGACGTGGATGCCTCACTGCGCGTCGAAATTGACCGCCATCTTGAGCACTGCGAAATCTGCTCGGCAGTTATGGATTCCACGCGTAACGTAGTAGTGCTCATCGCCGATGATCGCGTCTTCGAGATCCCCGCAGGCTTCAGCGAACGCCTCCATAGCCGCCTCGACGCAGTCCTGCAAGAGAGCTCGGCCAGTAGCTAGACGTCCTCGAGACGGTATTGATCCGCTCATCGCTCTTTCGCACAAAAAAAACCAATCCACCCAGCTAAGCAGAACGTACCCTATGTGCCCCACTTGACGGAAGAGTCAAGAGAGGAGTCGCATGTGTTGCAGGATTTTTGGACGCCTCACTATGTACCGCAGCGGCCAATGCTCCCTCGGCATTAAACCTGATTCGAGAAAAACTGAGAATTGTGTTGATTGCATCACCTTCGAATTTTAGGATTGCGCATTGTAACTTTTCGCTCCTGGCCTCACTCCAACAGGGCGAAGTACAACTTCTGCGGATGCACACGAGATTACGGGTGCCTCTGCTAAGCAGCAACTTGCGGACTATAGCATTTTCCGTATTGGTGTAAACATACGGAAAATGCCTTAGCTCCGCCAACAAACCCCAAGCGAGGTAATCCAATGAAGAACTCTCTCAATGCACTTCTGCTCAGCGCAGCACTCACCGGCCTGGTTGGCGGCACCATGGCTGCAGCCCAGCCCACTCAGCCTGGGCAGAATGGCTCAACCAAAACCTCCGCGTCCAAGGCCGCGGTAGCCGGTGTTCGTCTCACAGGAATGGATCAGGACAAAGGCAAGCATGCCTGCAAGGGAAAGAACGATTGCAAAGGCCAGGGCGGTTGTAAGGCCGGAGACAATGGTTGCAAAGGCAAGAACAGCTGCAAGGGCAAGGGCGGATGCGCTACCGATGGCTCCAAGCCCCCGTCGAACCTCTAACTCAACGCCTTGTATCTCGCCACTCGGGCAGGATGCAGCTATGACGGGGACAGGCTTTTTGTCTGTCTCCGTTTTTAGCATCCCATAAGAGCCGGGTTCGCAAATGCATCAAGTTATAAAGAGGTAACTTATGGCAGCAAATCGCTTCAACGCATTTCAGGATCACGGCGTCGGCATTGGCCTGAGAATTCCGCATTACGACCATATCTTCGCCCACAAGCCTGCGGTAGATTGGTTCGAAATCATTTCCGAGAATTACATGGTCGATGGCGGCCGTCCTCTTCACATGCTGGACCGCATCATGGAGCAATACCGCGTCGTCCAGCATGGAGTGTCAATGTACTTCGGCTCAGCCCAGGCTCCCGATCGCGAGCATTTGCGCCGTCTCAAAAACCTGGTCGCGCGCACCAAGACCCCGTGGCTTTCTGACCATCTCTGCTGGGGCAGCATCGACGGCACATATTCGCATGATCTGCTTCCTCTGCCTTACACCTGGGAAGCTGTAGAAAAAACCGCTGCGCGCATCCGTGAAGTTCAGGACTTTCTTGAAATTCCAGTCGCTGTAGAAAATGTAAGCAGTTATGCGGAATTTATCGACTCAGAAATGACCGAGTGGGAATTCCTGAACGAAGTAGTCGAGCGCGCCGATTGCGGTATCTTGCTCGACGTGAATAACATCTACGTATCTTCGGTCAACCACAACTTTGCCCCCATGGATTACGTCAACGCGATCCCGGCAGAGCGTGTCGCGCAGATTCATATCGCCGGCCACACACGCTATGAAAAATATATTCTCGATACGCACGACCATCCCGTCATCGAGCCGGTGTGGGATCTCTACGCGCGAGCGATTGAACGCTGCGGTCCTACTCCGACCCTGCTCGAATGGGACGATCGCATCCCCGAGTTTGAAGAAGTATGGGCAGAGGCCCGCAAAGCAGAGCGCTACTTGCAGCCAGCCGTCTCGGCGAACGACGAAACGGTCCTTGCAGGAGTTGCACGATGAGCCCCAACGCGAACCCCAAAATGAGTTTGGAGCAGCTTCAGCGAGAGATGGGCGCAGCCGTCATGCAGCCTCTAACAACCCACGAGCAGATGCAGCCGCGAGACACAACCGGCCGCTGGAATGGCCGTGCCATGGCCTCCGTTGCGGGTGAATTCATCCGTCCAAACAGTCGCCTTACAGCCTTCGAGCGCCTTGAGATTTACAACCGCCAGTATTGGTTTCGCCTGCAAACGGCATTCAGTGAAGATTTTCCAGCGTTGCGCTCAGTTGTAGGCGCAGAGCGCTTCGAAACTCTGATGAATGCCTATCTCGCCGCGCATCCCAGCCGCTCGTTCACTCTTCGCAACCTCGGCTCGAAGTTAGTCGATTGGCTGGTACAGAACCCGCAGTATGCAGGTCGCAGGCTCGCCCTCGCGCTCGATGTTGTTCGCGTGGAGTGGGCATGTATCGTAGCCTTCGACGATGCCGAGTTGCCGCCCTTGAGTGTTGAAGAAGTATCCGCCATCGGCGCCGACTCGCGCCTCAGCTTGCAGCCACATGTCCAACTGCTTGCGCTTGACTATCCAGCCGATGACCTCGTGCTGGATATGCACCAGCACCAGAAGCGAGAATCCAGCGAAGCCGGTACCCGGCCAGAGTCCATGCAGGCAGAGCCCTATAAGCCGTTGCGCCTCAAGAAGCATCCAACCTGGGTAGCGATCCATCGCGCCGACTTATCTCTCTACTACAAGCGCCTCACTCGCCCGGAGTTCTTCACCCTTGTCGCCCTGCGCAATGGCGGAACTCTCCCGCAGGCTCTTGAAGCTGGATTCACCGGCTCACGCCTCGCGCTCGCAAACCGCATCAGCCTGGTGCAAAAATGGTTCGCTAACTGGGCCGAACTCGGATGGATCTGCAGAGCCGAATAACATATGCAACTAAAGGAAGGAAAGTCATGGCAGGGAAGTCCCTTGTTTCACATACAGCCGGTCTCCATAACTCGTTTGCAACGCTTTTGAACCATCTGCAGAGCCCATTGTTGCTGGCCATTCGCCTCTATTGGGGATGGCAATTTGCACAGAGCGGCTGGGGCAAACTGCACCGGCTGCCCCAGGTAGCCGACTTCTTCACCTCACTCAATCTTCCTTATCCGCACTTCACCGCTTTGTTCATCGGATTGGTCGAGTTCATTGGTGGCATACTCCTTGCATTTGGCCTGTGCAGCAGGATCGTATCCCTGGCGCTCTTTATCAACATGTCGGTCGCATATTGGACTGCCGACAGGGAAGCGCTCGGCCAGATCTTCAGCGACCCAGGCAAGTTCTATAACGCCGATCCCTATACGTTCTGGTTCGCAGCGCTCCTGATTCTGATCTTCGGCCCCGGCGTCTTCGCCTTGGATTGGATACTGAACCGCTCCTTCCCAAACCGTCAGAACCGTCTATCCATGCCCTGAGCACGCCGTCGCATCCCTCCCGGCAAGGTATGATTTCGACAGTCCATCTGTCGAATCCTGTCTGCGAGCGAGACACGCGTGCGAATCCTCTATGTACTCACCACTCTTGGCATCGGCGGTGCTGAGAAGCAGGTCATCGACCTCGCGCAACGGATGGCTTCAAGAGGCCATTTCGTCGCTCTCATCGTGCTCAAACACGCCGACGAAGAGTGGCCAGTCAAACTCCCCGTCCTTCGCCTCAATCTCCCCACGACAGTCCTGGGGATAGCCCGTGGACTGCGCTTCGCCCGCAAATTCCTGGCCCTGTTTCGCCCTGATATCCTGCACAGCCATACTTTTCCAGCCAACATTTTCGCGCGTCTGCTGCGCCTGACCTTGCTCTTCAGCCGCACCGTGCCTGCGGTGATCAGCACTATCCATAACGTCCATGAAGGCGGCTGGCATCGCATGGCCATCTATCGACTCACCACCCCTTTGGCTGCGCAGGTCACAGCTGTGAGCAAAGCTGCGTCAGACCGGTATGTGCAACTCGGCGCCGTTTCCGCGAGCAAGATGACTGTGCTCACCAATGGCATTGATACCGGCGCATTTACCCCTGACCGCAGCCGCCGCAGGCGCGTCCGGGCACGTATGGGCGCGGATGTCTTCGTATGGCTGGCCGTCGGCCGCATCGCGCCAGCCAAGGACTACCCCAACCTCCTGCGAGCCTGGGCGCAAGTCCGCGCGGCGCATCCCAAGGCGCTGCTATGGATCGCCGGCGAAGGGGACGCATCCAGCCTGCTTCTCGAAGCCGAAAAGCATCTATCCACTGCAAGCCAGGACTCGGGCGTACATCTGCTCGGACTCAGGCGCGACATCCTCGAGCTTCTCGACGCAGCAGACGGATACGTACTTTCTTCTGCATGGGAGGGGATGCCGCTGGCTCTCGGAGAAGCAATGGCCATGGAGAAAGCCGTAGTAGCTACCGATGTCGGCGGAGTCCGCGAGTTAGCCGGAGACACAGCCATGATCATCCCACCCGGCGACAGCAGCGCGCTGGCCGAGGAGATGCTCAAAGTCATGGGCATGGGAGACAAGGCGCGCCGAGCCTTGGGCCGCGAAGCTCGCCAGCGCGTAGAACAAAACTTCTCAATGAGCGCCAAAGCCGACGAATGGGAATCTCTCTACTCCGGTCTGGTCGAGCAGGAGACCGCATGAGGGCTGTGCGTCAAATCTCTACTCAATGGATGAGAAACAATCGCGGCCTGCTCCTGGCCATACTGGTTTGTGCCCTGCTGCGCATAGCCTTGATGGTCGCAGCCTTCGCGCTCACCGGCACGCGCGTAATGACTCAGGGAGACACCGCGAGCTATCTCGAACCGGGAAGAAATCTCCTTCTGCACGGCGCATACACCAGCGAAGCCTTCTCGCAACCGTTTCCTGAAATCGACCGAACGCCCGGCTATCCGCTCTTCACCATGCTGACCGGCATGATCTTCAACAACGTGCTGCTGACCGTGATCGCGCAAATCATTCTGTCGATTGGCTCCCTGCTGCTCGTGCACAGAATCGCCCGGCAGACCTTCCCGGATCGCCGCGCCGGCACAATCGCCGCATGGCTCTTTGCCATCGAACCCATATCGATCCTGTACACAGTCCGGCTAATGCCAGAGACGCTATTCGTATTTCTTCTTCTGGCCGTAATCGAAAGATTGATTGCATTTCACAAGACCGTGAAGTTATCGAGCGTGGCCGCCGCCGGCATTCTGCTCGCCGCCGCAACCTATGTGCGTCCAGTCAGTTACTACCTCGTGTTTCCCTTAGCCGCCGCACTTCTATTTACAGCGCCCAGGCTTCGCGGATACAAGTGGAAAGCTCCCGCGCTCCTGCTCATTAGCATCCTGCCGTGGCTAGCCGCGTGGCAACTCCGCAACTGGGCCGAGACTGGCTACAGCGGCTTCTCCAGCATCGTCGAGAAGAATCTATATTTCTATCAATCCGCCGAAGTATCCGCCGAATTACAGCACATATCCTTGGCCGCAGAGCAGCAAAAGCTAGGCTACCAGGATGAAGCAAGCTACATCGCCATCCATCCCGAACAACGAGCATGGAGCCAGGCACAGCGCCTCCATTTCATGCGCGCAGAGTCGGTAAAGATCCTGTCCGCGCATCGAGCCCTCTATCTCAAAACGCACATCGCAGGCGTAGCTGTAGTTGCCTTCACACCCTGCGCCTCAGAGTTCCTGGAGTAAGTCGATCTATATCCAAACCCGGAAACGATGCCCAGACGAATACTGAATGAAGGAGTACTAAGCTCAGTAAAGAATGTAATGCTCGCTCATCCCGGCGTAACCATGACAATGGCCGTTCTAGAAGCCTTTCTGCTGCTCCTGTACGCTCTTGCAGCACGCGGAGTCTTCTCCTACCGCGCCGCAACAGTCCCGCTCCTGACCCTGATAGGCATAGCACTTTATTTCCTGCTGATCTCCGGCGGCGCGCAAGCGGTAGGCCGCTATCGCCTGCCCGTCATGCCGGAGTTATGCATCCTAGCCGCTGGTGGCCTCGCTGCATTTCAGAGAAAAGAAAAGCGGGGCCATCACAGCCCCGCCGATTCCGTTCAAAGTGTATCAAGTTAGAAGGTGAAGACCGCCTGCACAAAGATGCGCCGCGCCGCCGAACCCGAAGAGAAGATGCCACCCTGCAGGCCTTTGGATACCCCAAAATCATTCACCTTTACGGGCGAAGTTATACCGTTCGATGTTTGATACGGCGGAGTGACAACCCCGCTTGGCGTCCCATAGTCAATGTCATTGAAAAGGTTCAATGCCTGCGCGCTGAAAGTCAGGTTGTACTTGCGCGTCGAAGCCGGCCCACCCATGCCCGGCGGTCGACCGCCGCCACCGCCAAATCCGCCCGGACCAAATCCGCCGCCGGGCCCACCGCCACGCCCGCCGCCACCCCCACCACCGCCGCCCGGAGGCCCGCCACCTGGAGGTCCACCCGCCTGATTGGCATCGGTTTTGGCGAGCTTAGGACCAATGCCGAATGTGCGGCTGATGCGCAAATTCACAGCCACAGCCGCAGGTCCA
>Ga0302324_100012653_pt1 | contig 17190 bp, 18 predicted proteins | sample Palsa_T0_1_FD_201949 | JGI IMG/M metagenome (GOLD analysis project Ga0302324, IMG submission 201949) | Peat permafrost microbial communities from Stordalen Mire near Abisko, Sweden - Palsa_T0_1 | ecosystem: Environmental > Terrestrial > Soil > Palsa > Peat permafrost | place: Sweden: Abisko...
TGCTCGCCTATGCCCCGAGCACCACGATCTCAAGACCTACGGCGGTTGGAGGTTGGAAGGCGGGCCCGGTCGATGGAGGTGGATCGCCCCCGCCCACCCAAAAAGCGCCCGCTATATCGCCGGCGCCCGCAGGCTGGCGGCGGCGAAGGCCGACCGGAACAGGCCTCGGCGGACCTGAGCGCTACAACTCCTTCGCCACCTCGGCCGCCGACTCGCCGGCCGCTACGACGACGCGATCGAGTACGTCGACGTCGTGGGAGAGGCCGGGGAACATGACCTCGTAGGCTCCCGGCGCCAGCGCGATGCCACGGCGGAGCATGGCATGGAAGAAACGTGGGTAAACCCCGTTGGCGGCTGTCCGGCGCGCCGTCACGTAGTCGGCCGGAGTCTGGAACTGCGCCTCCTCGCCCGGGGCCAGGAAGAGACCGACCAGGGGGCCGACAACGGGTACCTCCACCGTGAGCCCCCCTTGTGCGATGGCCGACCTGAGATTCGCCGCGAAGGCGCCGGCACGCAGGGCGAGAGCGGTGTAGTCCTCGTCGGTTACTTGGGAGAGCACGGCGAGTCCGGCGGCCGTGGCGAGTGGGTTCCCCGAGAGCGTCCCGGCCTGGTACACCGGCCCCTCCGGGGCCAGCGATGCCAGCAGGTCCCGGCCACCCCCCACGGCGCCCACCGGGAGCCCACCACCGATCACCTTGCCGAAACACCACAGATCAGGTGTGACGCCCGACCACGTGGTGGCACCCCCGGGGCCGAGCCGAAAGCCGGTGATGACCTCGTCGAAGATCAACAGCGCGCCGGCGGAGTCGCACGCCGCACGCAACCCGGCCAGGAAGCCGGGAGAGGGTGCGACCAGGTTCATGTTGGCCGCCACCGGCTCGACGATGACACAGGCCACCTGGTCGTCCAGCTCGGGCACGACGTTGTAGGGGAGCACGGCCGTGTCGGCCACCGCTCCCGCGGGCACCCCGACCGATCCCGGCAGACCCAGCGTGGCCACGCCACTCCCTCCCCCGGCCAGCAGGCCGTCGGAGTGGCCGTGGTAGCAGCCGTCGAACTTCACCACACGATCCCGACCCGTCACGCCGCGGGCCAGGCGCACGGCGCTCATGGCCGCCTCCGTCCCGGAGGAGACCAGACGCACCTGGGTACAGCCGGGGACCCGTTCGCAGATGGCCTCGGCCAGGTACACCTCGCCCGGCGTGGGTGCGCCGAAGGTGGTGCCCCGTGCGGCGGCCGCGGTCACGGCGGCGGTGACCACCGGGTGGGCGTGACCCAACAGCACGGCGCCGTAGGACTGGACGAGGTCGATGTAGCGGGTGCCCTCGATATCGACCACGTAGGGGCCTTCGCCCCGCACCACCGTGTAGGGCGTGCCGCCGACCGACGCGAACGAGCGAACGGGCGAATCGACGCCGCCGGGTATGACCCGCCTGGCGCGGTCGAACCAGTCGGCGTTCGACGAGGGCGCCGGATCAGCCAATCTGCTCGGCCATCTCGGCGGCGAAGTAAGTGATGACGAAGTCGGCGCCCGCCCGCTTGAGGACCGTGAGCTGCTCGAGCGCGACGGCCGGGCCGTCGATCCATCCGGCCGCAGCCGCGGCGTGGACCATGGCGTACTCGCCACTCACGTGGTAGGCGGCGAGGGGCACACGCACGGACCGGCGTGCTGCGGCGAGAACGTCGAGCGAGGTCATGGCCGGCTTGACCATGACCATGTCGGCACCTTCGGCGAGGTCCTGGGCGATTTCGAGGAGCGCCTCACGGCGGTTGCGGGGATCCTGCTGGTAGGACCGGCGGTCACCGCCTCCGGCGATGGTCACATGGACGGCGTCCCGGAAGGGCCCGTAGAGCGGGGAGGCGTACTTGGCCGAGTAGGCCAGGATCGCCACCTGGTCGTGGCCGCCGGCGTCGAGAGCGGCTCGGACGGCCGCCACCTGTCCGTCCATCATCCCGCTGGGCGCCACGACGTCTGCGCCCGCCTCGGCCTGCGCCAACGCCACCCGCCCGTAGAGATCGAGCGTCGGGTCGTTGAGGACCTCGCCGTCGGGCCCCAGAACGCCGCAGTGGCCGTGGTCCGTGTACTCGTCCAGACAGAGGTCGGCCATCAGGACGAGCTGATCCCCGACCTCGGCGCGCAGGGCTCGCAGGGCGCGCTGGACCACCCCCTCCGGACTGTACGCCTCCGTCCCGCTGGCGTCCTTGGTTGCCGGCACCCCGAAGAGGATCAGCCCGGGGATGCCCAGTGCGACCAGGCGCTTCGCCTCCACCACCAGGGAGTCGATGGTGTGCTGGACCTGCCCGGGCATGGATGCGATGGGCATCGGGCCGTCGATTCCCTCGCGCACGAACAGGGGGGCGATCAGGTCGTCGATGCCCAGCCGCGCCTCGGCCACCAGCCTCCGGAGAGCCGGGGTGCGCCGGAGTCGTCGCAACCGCCGTACGGGAAACGAGGGGTCCATCGGGCGCCAGCCTACGGTCCACCGGCGCCGGGCCCGGCGAGATGGCGGATGAGTGCCTCGACGATGCGCTCCACCGAGGTCCCCTCGGCCTGCTCGACCCCCGACATGCCGAGCGCTCGTGCGCTCTCGGCCGTGGTCGGCCCGATGCAGACGACCAGCGGCGGGACCGGCAACGGTGTGCCGTCAGGCCCCCTGAGGGCCGCGAAGGCCTCGGCCGACGAGGCGGCGGTGAAGACCACCGCGTCCGCTCGGGCCACACTTTCCAGCAGCGGACCGCTCGGTGGCGGCAGGGACACCGTCCGGTAGGCCTCCACCCGCTCCACCACCCACCCCTTCTCGAGCAGAGCGTCGGGGACGGTCGAGGGGGCCCGGTCGGCGCACGGGAACAGCACGCGGTTGCCCGATGAGCCACGGTCGTGGAGAGGGAACGCAGCCGTCAATCCGCTCGCGGAGTGCTCGGTCGGCACCAGATCGGGCTCGACGCCCGCCGAGCGCAGGGCGTCGGCCGTGGCCGGACCGACGGCCGCCACCAGGGTGGCGCCCAACGCCCGGGCGTCGCGCAGCTCCCCCATGAAGTGGCTGACGGCGTTGACCGAGGTCAGCACGACCCAGCGGAAGCTGCCCACCTCCCTGGCCGCGGCGCGCAGAGCGGCGCCCCCGTCGTGGGGCTCGGTCTGGGTGGTCAGGGGGACCTCGACCGCCTGGGCGCCCGCCCGCTGCACGGCGTCGATCAGGTCCCGCGCTCGGGGCCCCGATCGGGTGACGACCACCGAGCGGCCGGCCAGAGGCTCGGGCGAGCCCAGCGCGGCCACCGGCCCCACCACGATCACCGCCGGGGAGCGGAGCGTGACGTCGGCCAGTTGGCCGAGCGTGGTGCGGACCTCAGCCTGGTTCGAGGTGGTGCCCCGCTCGATCACGGCCACGGGCGTCGAGGCCGCCTTCCCGCCCCGCTGGAGCTCGTCGGCGATGGTGGCCCGGTTCGTCATTCCCATGAGGATCACCAGGGTCCCGTCGATCTTGGCCAGGATCTCCCAGTCGACACTCCCGGTCCCGGTCACCACGGTCACCGACGACGAGAGCCCACGGTGGGTGACCGGAATGCCGACCGCCGCCGGAACCCCGAAGGCGGAGGAGACTCCGGGGACGACTTCCCAGCGCACCCCGGCCCGGGTGAGCGCCTCGGCCTCCTCGCCCCCGCGCCCGAACACGAAGGGGTCCCCCCCCTTCAAGCGCACCACCGTCGGGCTGCGCCGACCGTGCTCCACCAGGAGGCGGTTGATCTCCGCCTGCCCGGCGGCTCCGGGACTGTCGGGACGCTTGCCCACGTCGATCAGCTCGGCTGACTCGGGTGCCAGGGCGAGGACCGAGTGATTGACCAGGCGGTCGAAGAGCACGACATCGGCCTCCGAGAGGAGCCTGGCGCCGCGCCGGGTGAGGAGCCAGGGGTCCCCGGGCCCGGCTCCCACCAGGTAGACGGTCATCCCGGGGTCCGGTCTTCGAACCCCTCGAGCCCGGACCCACCCCCGTCGACGAGCAGAGCATGCGCCACCGCGGCCCCGGCCAGTTCGGGATTGTCCTCGCTATGCGACATCCGGATCACGACGTGCCCATCGCCCGAGGCGACCAGGCCGTGGACGCGCAGCGGCGAACCGGGCGCGCTCTCCGCCCAGGCGGCAACCGGGGCGGTGCAGCTTCCCCCGAGGCCGGCTAGCACCGCTCGTTCAGCCCGCAGCGCCCGGTGGGAGTCCGGGTCGTCAATGGCCGTGAGGAGCTCGTACGTCGCCGAGTCGCCGGCGCGGCACTGCACGGCGATCGCTCCCTGCCCGGCCTGAGGGAGCATGTCGATCGGGCTGAGAACGTCGCTCAGCCGTTCCGACCAGCCCAAACGTTGCATGGCCGCGACCGCCACCACCACGGCATCGACGGAACCATCTTCTCCCCGGGACACCCGGCGTTCCATGTTCCCCCTGATCTCCGAGAAGACCAGGTCCGGCCGGAGGTAGGCCAGCTGTGCCCGGCGCCGGGCCGACCCGGTGGCGATCAGGGCGCCGGGAGGGAGGTCGACCAACGCGCATCCGACCAGGCCATCTCGGTGGTCGGCGCGGGGCGGCACGGCGGCGAGCACCATGCCGGCCGGCATGGTCGATGGCATGTCCTTGGCCGAGTGGACCGCCGCGTCGGCCCGGCCGTCGGCCACGGCGGACTCGACCTCGGTCACGAAGACACCCTGGCCACCGATCTGATCGAGCGATGCGGCAAGGTCGTCGCCACGGGTCCGGACGACCACGATCTCGACCTCCAGGCCCGAATCGAGGCGGCGCAGGGAACCGGCGACGAGGTCTGCTTGGCAGAGCGCCAACGGCGACCCGCGGGTGGCCAGGCGGAGAGGTCGCAACCTTGCGACCCTACAGATCGAAGAGGATGCGCAGTGCCTCGACGAGGCGCTCGCCGCGCGGCGTGCCGGCCGTCTCCTTCAGGAGCATGGTGGGCTCGTGCAGGATCTTGGCCATCACGCTGCGGGTGGCGGCATCGACCTGTTCCCACTCGGCCTCGCTCAGGTCGGCCAGCGGCGCCCGGTGGCGCTCGAGCTCGGCCTCGCGTAGTGACTCGAGGCGGGCCCGAAGTGCGGCGATGACCGGCGCGGCACCCCGCTGCCGGCTGGCCGTGCGGAAGCGGCCCACCTCGTCGTCGACGATGGCCCGGGCGGCGGCGGACTCCTCCTGCCGGTCCCCCAGGGCACGGGAGACCGAGACGCTGAGGGTGTCCATGTCGAGCAGGGTGACCGACGCCAGGGAGCCCACTACGGGATCGACGTTGCGGGGAACGCCCAGGTCGATGACGAGCATGGGGCCGGCGACGCCCGAAAAGTGTGCCGGCGTGAGCACGTGGGACTCGGCGGCAACGGCGGTGAGCACCACATCGGCGTCGGCCAGCTCGGAGTGGACGCCCTCCAGACGGCCGGCGCGCAGCTTGGGCGACTCGCCCGCCTCGTGCACGAGGGCCTCCGCACGGGCGGGGGAACGGTTCACCACGACGATGCTGCGGGGCGCGGCCGCCGGGGGGATGTCACAGAGTGCCCGGGCGACCCCCAGGCCCATCGCACCGGCGCCGACGACGACGACCCGCTTGTCCCGCAAGCCCTCGCCGCTCTCCTGGCGCGCCACCGTGACGGCGGCGTGGGCGAACGACGTGGTCCCGCGAGCGATGCCCGTCTCGGTGCGCACCCGCTTGCCGGTCTGCAACGCGTGCTGGAACAGGGCCGAGAGGACCGGACCACTCACCCCCTCCTCCTGAGCGTGGTGGAAGGCCCGCCTGACCTGCCCCGCCACCTCGCTCTCGCCCAGCACCGTGGACTCCAGACCCGAGGTGACGGAGAAGAGATGCGAGGTGACGTCGTCGTCGAAGCGGATGATGGCCCGAGCCGCCAGTTCGTCGGTGGACACCCCGGAGTGCTCGGACAGCACCTCGTAGATCTCCGCCACGGCGTCGTGGAACCGATCCACCACGGAGTAGACCTCGGTGCGCAGGCAGGTGGAGAGCACCACGGTCTCCTGAAGGTTCCGGCGGTGGCTCAGTGCGGCCAGCACCTTGTGCAGGTCCGCGTCACCGACCGCCACCGCCTCGAGAAGCGAGAGGGGGGCCTGCTGGTGCTGGAGCCCAATGACCACGACGGACACGCGTTTGCCTCCTCGGTCGGGCCTCTAGCATGCCGGTCCTTGGGTGCCCGGTGCCAGTCGCCCAGGTCAGGCCCCGTCGTTGGGCACGATGAGGAGGGGTTCATCCTGGCGGGCCCGGTAGAAGCTCAGAACCTGGAGCTCAATGGACAGGTCGACGTAGCGCAGGTGCACGTGGGCCGGCACGCTCAGGACGGTGGGGGCGAAGTTCAACAGCGAGGTCACGCCCACCCCGACGAGGAGGTTGGCCACCTCCTGGGACGCCCAGCCGGGCGTGGCGATGACCCCGATGTCCGGCCGGTCCGTTGAGCGCAGCGCGGCGATCTCCTCCATGTGGCGCACGCGCAGGCCCTTGATCTCCGTGCCGATGACCACCGGATCGACGTCGAAGAGCGCGGTGATGCGGAAGCCACCGGAGGCAAACCCTTCGGAGTTGGTCAAGGCGCGGCCGAGGTTTCCGATACCCACCACGGCGATCGTCCACTGTTTGTCGACGCCCAGGGCCCGATCGATCTGGACCATGAGATACCTCGGGTCGTAGCCCGATCCCCGGGTGCCGAACGAGCCGAGCAGGGAGAGGTCCTTGCGCACCTTGGCGGCGTTGACGGCGGCCAGCGAGGCCAGTTGCTCAGAGGAGACGGTGGGGACGTTGGTGCGTACCAGCTCGGCCAGGATCCGCTGGTAGACCGGCAGGCGCACCACAGTGGCTTCGGGAATGCGCCGCACTGGTCTGGATGGTAAACGTCACGGCTTCACCAGGCCAGAACGACCAGAGCACCTGCGACGACGTCGAGCTGGCGCGCCGCCGAGGCCTCACCGGCGACAACAGCCACGTGTCCGTTGGAGTCGATCAGGAGCCCCAGCTCGCCCTGGGCGAGATCGGCGAAGGTCCCGACGCGGCGGAGGGGAATGGCGACGTCCAGGACGGTGAGGTCCACCGTGCCGGTGGATGGCACCCCGGCGGCCTGGGCATCGGCCAACGTGGCCGCCAGCTGCAGGTTGCCGAAGTGGTCCACCCACATGACCTCGGCCCGCATGCAGCTCCGCCCGTCCCTGAGCCGACCCTCCTCCACCACGCCACCGGTGATCCGCACCAGGGACTCGGGGTCCACCGGATCGCCCAGGTCCTCGGGCGGCACGCCCCGGCATAGTGTGGCCGCCACGGGAGCGAAGAGGTCCCGGCCGTCGAACGTGCCCCGCTCCCGGTCCCGGTCGCGCCGCAGCCCGAAGGCACGGGAGATGGGCGCCTCGCCGGCCGACTCGGCCGCCGCGATCAGGAGCCCGTTGTCGGGGCCGACGAAGAAGCGCGGGTCGCCCCCGGGCAGCGTCACCTCTATGCACAGGCCGCGGCGGGCCGAGCCGACTCCGGGGTCGACGACGGCCAGTACGACGCCGGGGCCGAGGTGCGGCATGACGCGCACCAGGGTATGGGACCCGCTCCGCACGTCGAAGGCCGGGACCTGATGGGTCAGGTCGATGATCGTCAGACCGGGTGCGGCTGCGTCGAGCACGGCGTGGACCACACCGACGAACTCGTCGTCTGTGCCGTAGTCCGAGAGGAAGAAGACCGGTCGCGTCGGCCCGCCCCTAGCGGTGGAGGGAGCGGGCTCGCTCCGTGGCCGCCGCCACCGCCTCCATGAAGGCCGAGCGGACCGCCCGCAGCTCGAGCGCGCGGATCCCGGCGGCCGTGGTGCCGGCGGGCGAGGTCACCGCGGCGCGCAGGACCACGGGGTCCTCCCCGGTCTCGGCGAGCAGCTTGGCCGATCCGAGCAGGGTCTCGACGACCAGGGTCTTGCTCACCTCCCGGGTGAGCCCCATCTGGACCCCGGCCTCGATGAGCGCTTCGGCCACCAAGAAGAGGTAGGCGGGACCCGAGCCCGAGAGCCCGGTCACGGGATCGAGGAGGCGCTCGGGCAGCCGGACGACGGTTCCCACCGCGCCCATCACGTCCTCCGCCCACGACAGGTCGGCGGCGGTGGCGTGGGACCCCCCCGATATCACGGTGATGGCCGCTCCGACCAGGGCCGGGGTGTTGGGCATCGCCCGCACGACCGACGGCTGACCGCCCAGCGCGGCCTCCAGCCGGACGCAGGGGATGCCGGCGACGATGGAGAGGACCCGGGTCACCCCGACCGCACCGAGGACCCGGCAGGCCCCTTCGGCCACGTCCGGCTTGACCGCCAGCAGGGCGCCGGGCGCACCCTCGGGAGGAGCACCCAGCACCGGCACGCCCGGGAAGTCGCGCTCCAGCTCACGGCGGCGCTCCTCGGCCGGCTCGACCACGGCGATCTGCTCCGGCGTGGCCCACCCCGACCCGAGGAGCCCCCCCAACAGGGCCGTACCCATCTTTCCGCCTCCGACGATGAGCAGCGAGTACGGCATGCGCGAGACTACGACCGTCGGCGCCGCCGGCGGTACAGGCCGGGATGCGCCAGGGTCATGGCCGTGGGGAAGTGGTCGTCGACGTACATGACCGATGAGCCGGCGATCCGATCCAGCTCGTCGTCGTCAATCAGGCCGGCGGGAACCCGGCCCACGAGATAGACGGCGTCTTCGGGGCCGAGGCTGAACGACATCCCGTACAGGTTGGCGTTGCAGCGCATGAGGTAGGCCAGCGTGTCCGCCACGTTGTTCTCGGGGGCGGGCATGAACTGGGCCTCGTGGTGGAGCGTGCGCTGGCGGAGCGTGAACCAGACGGTGATGAAGTCCTTCTCCTCCCCCGTGAAACGGAGGTACCAGCGGTGTGACGCCGTGCGGTCCGTGACCTCCTGGCGCTCGGCGGCCACCAAGAGGCCCCCGCCGGCCAGTTCGCGCGCCACCCACGAGTCGATGCATTCCACCGCCTTCGCCATCTCCTCGTCCTCGGGCAGGTCGACGAGGGGCACCGGACCGGGAACCCGTCAGCGGCACTCGACGAGGCGACCCGAACTCAGCTCGTCGTGGAGATTGAGCAGCGCGCCGGCCGCGGCCCGCCAGGTGTAGGTACGGGCCCGCAACACGGAGGCGGTGGAGAGGCGCTCGGCCGCCAGCGGCTCGTCGAAGATCCGGCGTACGGCGGCGGCGTAGCGCTCGGGGGTCGGATCCTCGACCAGGAAGCCGGTGCGCCCGTGGTCGACCAGAGTGGTCAACCCCCCGACGGCGGAGGCGACGACCGGAGTGCCGCAGGCCGCCGACTCCAGCGCGACCAGCCCGAAGGACTCGGAGCGGCTGGGGACGATGCACACGTCGGCCGCTCGGTAGTACGAGGACAGGAGCTCGTGCGGTTGGGGATCGATGAAGTGGACGCGGTCGCCCACCCCCTGGGCGTCGGCGATGTCCAACAGGCCCTGCATGGCCTTCTCGCCGTGCGGGCCACTCGGACCGCCCACCACCACCAGGCGGTAGGGCGCCCCTCCGGGCCGGCACAGTTCGGCCAGGGTCTCCACGGCCGCATCGGCGCACTTGAGAGGCTGGATCCGCCCGACGAAGAGGAGAAGCCGGCCGTCGAGGGGGAGCCCGAGGGCCCGGCGGGCCTGGGGGCGATGGCCCGGTCCGAAGAAGGCGTGGTCGACCCCCGGGGGGACGATGCGGATGCGATCGGGGTCCGCCCCGTAGAGCGAGGCGATCTGTTGGGCCTCGACCGTGCACGAAGCCAGAACGGCGTCGGAGCAGTTGATGATGGACGCCTCCGCCTCGGCCCGGCGGTGGGGCATGTCGGCTTCGACCTCTTCGGGCATCGACTCCGCCTTGACGCGGTCCAGCGTGTGGAAGGTGCAGACCAGCGGGAGGTTGAGCTCGTGCTTGATGACGTGACCGGAGAGCCCCGAGAGCCAGTAGTTGGCGTGCACCGAGGTAAAGGGGATCGCCTCATCCTCGGCCTCGGCCAGCCGGTCGAGCACCCCTTGGGTGAACGCCCCGACCACGTCGGGGAGCGTCTCTTTGGGAAGGACCTCCTCGGGACCGGCCGGGATGTGGTGGACCCGCAATCCGGGCTCGACCTGGACGACGGGGGGCAGGTCGGGGGACCACGATCTGGTGAAGACGTCGCAGGCCGCACCGGATCGGGCCAGGGCGGTCGTGAGCTCGCGGACGTAGACGTTCATGCCGCCGCCGTCGCCCGTCCCCGGTTGGGCCAGAGGTGAGGTATGCAGGGAGAGGACGGCGAGCCGGCGCATGGCTGTCAGATCCTACTGGTGGTCCGCGTTTTCCCGAGCCTCGAAGTCCCGCCGGAACGAGAGATAGATGCGGACCAGGGCCTGTTTCTGATCCTCGCTCAGCGTCCGGTCGGCCAGTATTAGCCTGCTCAGATCGGGCGTCCCGGTCGGTGGCTCGAGGATCCCCGCCTGCACGTAGAGCGTCTCGGCGGAGATGCGCAGCGCCTTGGCGATCTGCTGGAGGATCTCGGCGGAGGGCCGCCGCAGTCCCCGCTCTATCTGGCTCAGGTACGGATTGGAGATCCCCGCCAGTTCGGACAGCCGCCGGAGGGAGAGTCGGGCAGTGCCCCGTTGCTCGCGGATGAACGAGCCCAGATCGCGCCAGCGATCCTTGGGGTCGGTGGTCATTTTCGGAAGCGTAGTGTTCGCCCTGTTCGGGTAACGTCACAATGAACCGGCGACGACATACGACCCACAGGAGGTCCACCGCCATGGCTGACTACACGCTCCCCGACCTGCCCTACGACTACGGTGCGCTCGAGCCCCACATCTCCGGGCAGATCATGGAGCTCCATCACGACAAGCACCACGCCACCTACGTCACGGGTGCCAACCAGACGCTCGAGAAGCTGGCCGCGGCGCGCGACGAGGACGACTTCGGTGCGATCGTCGGGTTGGAGAAGACGTTGACCTTCAACCTCTCGGGCCACGTCCTGCACTCCGTCTTCTGGACGAACCTGAGCCCGGACGGGGGCGGCAAGCCCGACGGCGATCTGGGCACGGCCATCGACGAGAACTTCGGCGCGTTCGACTCGTTCAAGGCCCATCTGACCGAGGCCACCTCGACCGTGCAGGGCTCGGGCTGGGGCGCGCTGACCTATGAACCGCTGGCCGGTCGGCTGCTCGTCGAGCAGATCTACGACCACCAGGGCAACGTCGGGCAGGGATCAGTTCCCCTCCTGGTGTTCGACGCCTGGGAGCACGCCTACTACCTGCAGTACCAGAATGTGAAGGCCGACTACGTGGGTGCCCTGTGGAACATCGTCAACTGGGGCGATGTGGCCGCACGGTTCGGGGCGGCTAAACGCCTGAGCATCTGACGCAGAGCCGCAGGGTGGGATCCGCCTCGAGCTCGGAGTCGGAGATGGGTGCCCCGCACCTCTCGCAGGCCTCGTAGGTGCCCTCGCTCAGACGCACCAGGGCCCGGTCGACGTCGTCGAGCACCTTCTCTGAGTGGTCGAGCTCGGACTCGTAGCGCTCCTCCACCGGGGCAACCCTATCCTGGCGCGGTGACCACGCTCCGTCCCGTGCTGGACCTTGTGGGTGCCGGCACGGTCGTGCCCTGTATCGACGGCATCGACCGGCCCTACCGGGATCTCGACTGCGCCGCCTCCACCCCGGCGATGCAGGTGGTGGCCGATCAGGTGGCGGAGTTCCTCCCGTGGTACTCGAGCGTGCACCGCGGAGCGGGGTACAAGTCCCGGAAGGCGACCTCCGCCTACGAGAGCGCCCGTTCGTCCACCCACCGGTTCGCCGGGCGGACCAGCGAGGACGGCAACGTCGTCGTGCTCTGCCGCAACACCACCGAGGCCATCAACCACCTGGCGTACCGGCTGCCCCTCCACCCCGACGACGTCGTGGTGACCACGGTGGTGGAACATCACGCCAACCTTCTCCCCTGGGCACGCGTGGCCCAACGTCGCTGGGTGGAGTGCGGACCCGATGGCACCTTCTCCACCGGGGACGTGACCGCCGTCCTCGACGGGGGACGCCGACCCGCCCTGCTGACCCTCACCGGTGCCTCCAACGTCACCGGCTGGCTGCCACCGGTGGAAGAGATCTGCGCCGAGGCCCACGCCCGGGGCATCCCGGTCCTCCTCGATGCGGCCCAGCTGGCTCCCCACCGTCGCCTTCCACCCGGTCCCGACTTCGTCGCCTTCAGCGGGCACAAGCTCTACGCCCCGTACGGGGCCGGCGCGCTGATCGGGCCCCGCGAGGTCTTCGCCACCGGCGATCCCTTCCTGGCCGGTGGCGGGGCGGTCGACCTGGTCGACCTGGACGAGGTCATCTGGACCGAGCCGCCCGAGCGCGAGGAGGCCGGCTCGCCCAACGTGATCGGGGCAGTGGCGTTCGGGGCGGCCATGGACGAGCTGGAGCGGGTCGGCTGGGGTCGGATCGGCGACCACGAGGCGGCGCTGTCGCACCGGCTGCACGAGGGGCTGCGTGCCATCGACGGCGTGCACGTGCTGGGTCCGGGCCGGGGCGTCGAGACCCTGGCGGTCGCCACGTTCACGGTGGAGGGGATGCACCACGGTCTGGTGGCGGCCCGCCTCAGCGCCGAGTTCGGCATCGGCGTGCGCCACGGGTGCTTCTGCGCCCATCCCTACCTGCTCCGACTCCTCGGCATCGGGGCGGCCGGGGTGGCCGAGGCGCGCGCCGCCGTGCTGCGGGGGGAGCGGAGCGTGGTCCCGGGTGCCGTCCGCGCCAGCTGCGGGCTGGGGACCTCGGGCGACGACATTGAGGGGCTGCTGACCGCGCTGCGGTCCCTGGTCAAGGGGGATCCCGCCCCGGTGGCCTACGAGCAGGACCAGGTGACCGGGGACTTCTGGCCCTCCGGGCAGGCTCGGGGGTGGTCGGAGGGAGACCGGCCCGCCGGTGCGGCCTGCGCCCGGGGTTAGCGCGTCAGACGCTGTAGACGGCGGGGACCCGGAAGCGCAGGGGGCGCTCCGACAGCTCCTCCTGGTAGTGGGCGGTCCACCCGGCAACCCGGGCCACCGTGAAGATGGTGCGGCCGGCGTCGGGGGGCATGCCGGTCCCCCAGCTCAGGGCGGCCAGCGCCAGATCGCAGTTCGGCGGGGGCACCCCGTGGGCCGCCGCCCGCTCGAGCACCTCGGCGAAGAGGCCCCGCCGCTCCTCGTTCAGCAGGGGGGCGGCCACCTCCCAGAGGGGAGCGAAGCGCGGGTCACCGTCGTGGTAGATCGTGTGCCCGAACCCGGGCAGGGTGTGGTGCGAGGCGAGGACGGGGTTGAAGGCGTTCAGCGCGCCCTCTCGCTCGACCGCCACGAGTAGGTCGTAGGCGCCCTGGCTGGCCGCGCCGTGCAGAGGGCCGGCCAGGGTGGCCAGCCCGGCCAGCAGGGCGTCGTACAGATCGGCCCGCGTCGACGCCGCGATGCGCACGGCCATCGTGGACGTGGCCAGCTCGTGATCGGCCATGAGCACCAGGGCGCTGTTCAGCGCGGCGGCCCACTGCCCGCCCTCACCACCGGCCAGGCGGTGGGCCAGGCGCAGGGCGATGGGCCAGCCGGCCCCGCCGGACCCGCCGGACCCGCCGGCCCCGCCGGCCCCGCCGACCACTTCGGTGAGAGCGGTGATGACCCGCCGCGCCACCCGGGCGAGGGCCGGGGGCCGCAGGTCCGACCGCGAGGGATCGCCGGCCCCGCACATCACGAGGGCCCAGCGCATCCGGTCGGGGACCCCGATGAGCGGGCACTCCCCCAGTTCGGGGGGGCTCCAGTCGCCCTCCGGGTCGACCTCCCACAGCAGGGCGGCCACCTCCTCGAAGGACATCTGGGATGCCAAATCCGTGGCGGGTCGGCCGCGGTACCAGGGGCCGTCCCGGCGCAACTGGGTCACGCCGGTCGTGATGGTGGCCAGCCGGCCCTCCACCTGGCGCCCGCCGCTCCGTCGAGTGGCCAGCCGCTCGATGTCGGCCAGCGCGAAGAGGCTCCTGCGGCCGCCCGGCTCGGGATGCGACGCCAGCAGCCCCCGGCTGACGTAGGCGTAGAGCGTCGAGACCTTCACCCCGAGGAGCCGGGCGGCCTCCCCGCTCGGCAACAAACGCTCCATGTCGACCACATTATATTGATGAAATCAACATTTACAACAACGTTGATAATTGTCATAGTGGATCGCATGAGCGGCTTGGAAGGCGTCGTGGTGGCCGAGACGGCGGTGGGCGATGTGAGGGGCGAGGAGGGCTTCTTCCACTACCGGCAGTACTCGGCCGTGGACCTCGCCCAACAGCGGTCGCTGGAGGACGTCTGGCACCTGTTGTTCGAGGGGGAGCTTCCGGAGGCGGCCGCCTCTGCTGCCTTCGCCTCCGAGGTGCGGGGTCGCCGGAGGGTGCCGCCCGGCCTGGCCGCGCTCCTCCCGGCACTCGCGGCCCAGGGCACGCCGCTCGACACACTGCGCAGCTCCGTCTCGGTCCTGGGGGCCGAGCTCGGCTGGCGCCCGATCCACGACATAAAGCCCGAGGAGCTGTACGACCAGGCGCTCGACCTCTGCTCGGTCGTGCCGACAATTTTGGCGGCCACCTATCGCCTCCGTGAGGGCCAGGAGCCCGTGGAGCCACGCGCTGACCTCGACGGGTCCGCCAACTACCTCTACATGCTCACGGGCGCGGTACCACCCGCCGAGCACGCCCGGGCCATCGAGCAGTACATGATCCTGACCATCGACCACGGCTTCAACGCATCAACCTTCACGGCCAGGGTCATCACCTCGACCGGCGCCGACCTGGGCGCGGCCGTGGTGGGGGCCATCGGTGCGCTGTCCGGCCCCCTGCACGGCGGCGCGCCGAGCCGGGCACTGGACATGCTCGACGCCATCGGCACCCCCGACCGGGCCGAGACCTACATCCGACAGGCCGTGGAGGACGGGGACCGCATCATGGGCTTCGGGCACCGCGTCTACAAGACCGACGACCCCCGCTCGATCCTGCTCCGATCGGTGACCGAACGCCTCGGTGGGCCCTTGGTCGACCTCTCCGAACTGGTCGAGCGCACCTCGGTGGACGTCCTGGCCGAGCTGAAGCCGGGCCGTCGGCTCTACACCAACGTCGAGTTCTACGCCGGGGTGGTGATGCAGACGTGTGGGGTCCCCCGCGATATGTTCACCCCCACCTTTGCCGCCGCCCGGACGATCGGGTGGTGCACCCACGTGATGGAGCAGGCCTCGCACAATCGGCTGATCCGTCCGTCCGCACGCTACATCGGCCCCCCACCGCCCCAACCGGTGCCACCCCGCTAAACCCGACTAAACTGGTCGGTATTATGGGGCACTCGGACCTGTTCACCTTCCCGAACCCGGTCAACGAGGTATCGGCCCGCCTGGTCGCCGCCGGCGTAGTCGTCATGAGCCTCCTGACCCTCTCCTTCAACCTGAAATGGACCACCGTGGTGATCGCCTACGGATTCGCCGCCCGCGTGCTCACCGGGCCCACGTTGAGCCCCTTGGGCCAGGTGGCGACGCGGGTGGTGACCCCACGCCTGCACCTGCCCGCCCGCCCCGTGGCCGGGCCACCGAAGAGGTTCGCCCAGGGCATCGGCCTGGCCTTCTCCCTCACCGCACTGGTGCTCACCCTCGTCGGCGACTGGGGAGCCGCCCAGATCGTCTTGGGCCTGCTCGCCACCGCCGCCTTCCTCGAGTCCGCCTTCGGGCTCTGCCTGGGCTGCAAGGCCTTTGCGCTGCTCATCCGCCTCGGGGTCGTCCCCGAGGCGGTCTGCGAGAGGTGCAACAACATCTGGGCCACGCCCTGTCGGAGACCCCCCTTGACAGTGATGTGAGTAGTCACTACCATATGCAACATGGTTCCGATCCGTCAGAGCGCCGAGGTCCGGCGTGCGGCCGTCCTCGACGCCGCCATCGTGGAGTTCGCCCGCTCCGGGTACGCCGGCACCTCCACTGACGCCATCGCCACACGAGCCGGCATCTCGCAGCCCTACCTCTTCCGCCTCTTCGGTACCAAGAAGGACCTGTTCATCGCCACCTTCGGCGTGGTGACGGCCCGTATCGAAGAGGCGTTCACCACCGCTGCCGCCGGGTTGGAGGGCGAGGAGGCGATGGCGGCCATGGGCCTGACCTATCTCGAGCTGCTCCAGGACCCCGACCTGCTCCAGGTGCAGCTGCACGGCTTCGTCGCCGCGGCCGCCGACCCGGACATCGCCGCCGCCTGCCAGGACATCTTCCGCCGCCTGTGGCGCCTGGTCGATGCCCACGCCCGCGCCGAGCCGGCGGTGATCCGCGAGTTCTTCGCCCAGGGCATGTTGTGCAACGTCCTCGCCGCCATCGACCTCCGCTCGGTCGACGAGGAGTGGGCCCAGTCCTTCTTCGACGAGGAGGACGCCAAGCGCACGGCCGTGCTGGCCACGGGCGCTACCCCAGCCGTCGGCGAGTAAGGGCCGGATCGTGTACTTGAACCTCCCCGTCTCTGTCTGCCCATCGGACTTAGTAAGTAGTCACAACTAACTTGGGAAGGAAGCCATCATGAAGAAGACCAGCGCCGCCTGGGCCATCGCCATCACCGGGCTGGCCCTGTTCATGGCCTCCCTCGACAACCTGGTGGTCACCACGGCGTTGCCGGTCATCCGGGTGCGACTCCACGCGGGGCTCTCCGGCCTCGAATGGACCGTCAACGCGTACACGTTGACCTTCGCCGTGCTGCTGCTCAGTGCCGCCGCCGTCGGGGAGCGGTTCGGCCGGCGCCGGATCTTCATCATCGGCATCGCCGTCTTCACCGCCGCGTCGGCCGGCGCCGCCCTGGCCCCGTCCATCGGCGTGCTGGTCGTCGCCCGGGCCATACAGGGCGCCGGAGGCGCGATGGTGATGCCCTTGTCGCTGACCCTCCTCAGTGCCGCTGTGCCCCCGGAACGCCGTAACGCCGCGCTCGGGATCTGGGGGGCCATCGGCGGCGCGGCGGTAGCCATCGGTCCCCTGGTGGGCGGCGCGATCACCACCGGGTGGGCCTGGCAGTACATCTTCTGGCTCAACGTGCCGGTCGGGATCGTGCTGATCACCCTGGCCTGGTGGAAGCTCTCGGAGTCTCGCGGCCGGGCGTCCTCACTCGACCTCGCCGGCGTGCTCCTGGCCAGCACCGGTCTGTTCGGCGTGGTCTACGGCCTGGTCCAGGGCAATTCGCACGGA
>Ga0302324_100012654_pt1 | contig 17190 bp, 22 predicted proteins | sample Palsa_T0_1_FD_201949 | JGI IMG/M metagenome (GOLD analysis project Ga0302324, IMG submission 201949) | Peat permafrost microbial communities from Stordalen Mire near Abisko, Sweden - Palsa_T0_1 | ecosystem: Environmental > Terrestrial > Soil > Palsa > Peat permafrost | place: Sweden: Abisko...
GCCAAACCTACGTTGAAGACTGCGAGGTATGCTGCAAACCAATCGAGATCAGCTTTACCGTAGAAGACGACGAACTCGCCAGCTTCTATGCCAAGACCCTCGGCTAAAACTTCACTTGTCCGGTTAGCGCGTTTACCGTCCACTACCGCGATGCCGAGAGCGGTGAGAATGTTCTGGCACTCATTCCGCCCAAACATCCTCGCGCGATCGTGTCTGGGTTATCTCCTGTCTGTCATCCGTGGCGAACGCTTACGTCGTAAGTTCGCACGTCGTATAAAAGCAACCGCGCGCCAAAGATCCTCCGTTAGCTTGATCTGTTGTCGAAAGGATTGTCGGTCTGTGGCTACGAGCGCCTCCATTTCAGTCGTTTAGTATCAATCACTTACAGTCCTATCATTTGGTTTGATTCGGGTCATTTGGTGGGTTTTGGACGAAGTTTGGGTACAGATTGGGTACGTTTCGGTTATTCAGATTAATGAGCGCCCGTTTGGCTAATTCGTGCGCACTCTGCGGGTCACCTGGGTTCACATCTAAGCGCGCCACAACTGGAGTCTTCCACCAGCTGCGAACGCGCCAACCTTGGGAGCTGGTGGCCGATAGGCCGTAGGGGGTTCGAGTCCCTTCTTCCGCAGATGCCTTTTTAGATGCGGGGAAACGCGTGAAATATAGCGTTTTTGCTAGATTTTTCAAGGGTCATTGGTGACTTCAGGTGACAGCAGAAACACATCACTGGTCGGTTAACCGTTATTCAGTTGCAAAACACAGTAGACATTCGACTCTAAGTCTCAATTGCACCGTGTTTGCATATCCAGACTGCTTTAAGACTTCGGATCACGCAAACGCTTCAAATCCTCAGCCAAGTCCGACGGCCAACCCCATCCTGGAAAAAGGTGCTGAGCGAAGCATAGGTTTGCATGCTCCGTAGATATCGAGTCAAGAAACCTACCGAATACTTTATCCGACCCGGGCTGTTTCATCAGCACCGCCAGCTCGGGGTCAAAGAGAATCAATTTGAGCAAGTCCGGTTTTGCGTGTTTAATCTCGGCAAACAACTTAGTCGCTAAATCCTTCAAGGGCTCCAATGAGAAGGCAACCAGTTGGGGCCTAAAATAGAAATCGGAATCGGGATAAGCTTTCTTGACGTAGGCACCCGTCACCGGACTTAGGTTGGGCATTGCGACGAACGAGTTTAGCTCTAGGCAAAACTCATATTGGCAGAGCGCGTCGACGGTTGCTTTCTCGGAACCGAATAATTTACTGTACGCCAAATCCGTTCTTACCCTAGTAGCGCAAAGTGTGATTGGCCCACCTCTAGTTCGAAGAACTTCGGGCTCGCCGTATGCCATACTCATATCCAATGGCCAGAATGCGAATTGTCTCTTTTGCCAGTTCTGCCCTTGCCAACTGCTGCGATACACCTCTCCCCGAAAAACGCTCCTCAGATATTCGAATCGATTGCGCTTGGCAATATAGGCGCCGATCAGATGCAGCGAAATCAAACTTTCCAGCGCCGGAACCGTGTGGCTAATGTGTTCTTCAAGGTTTCGGCTCAACTGGCCAGCGACAGACACCGCGCGTGCCCCTTGCAATCTATGCGTGGTTTCAAAAACCTCTTTCAATAGGTCAACCACGGCGTTTAGAAATGGAACGGGGCCATTATTCTTTATTGTGTAAATTCCAGCGAGCGTCAGCCACCGCATCGCTGGGCGGACGACGTTCTTTACATGTTCACTGATCTCCTGCCTTACATCTGTCGTCGACGCTGGAGCATCAGACAATAATCGAGTGGCGAATGAATCCTCATATGCTCCAATTCGGTACCATGCCTCTACTGTGTCGTCGCGTAGCCGCTCCAAGAGTACTTTGAACCGCGACTCGTCTTTGGTAATGCAAACATCTTCTATGAGAGCTTGAAAATCGTCATCCGTGAAGACACTCGGTAATGAAGAGCGTCCCTCCGTTTTGAATTTTTCCCGGGCTACTGCCAATTCAATCGTGTGCGCCGTTCTTACTCTTGCTTTGTGTTCGGCCTGTGCTTCAATTACTTCATCATAGATTTCATCCCAATCCTCAACCTTGGCTAATCTCTTACCAGTGGACGAGCCCTTTGTCCAAAGGTCGCCTTCCCGTAGCAAAAGCTTCGGTACTCGCTCTTTTGGGTCATCACTGGAAACGGTTACCTTTCCAAGTATTCGTCGGCGTGACTGTTTTGGAATGACAAAAAGCACGAATGAATGCCCGTCCGATGATTTGAGTTGAAACACCTGAAACACAGGCACGGGACTGAGGTACTTGTCGAGAATTTGGCGGATGCTGGCGTCATCAAATTCGTTCGCATTGACGACGGAACAAAACGTTCTCGTTTTGTCATCCGCTCCGATAACTAAATACTTTTCCGTTTCTATTTGTGACGTGGCGATGGACTGGATGTCCTTCACGAATTCGATTTTCCCGGCGAGGTTACTTAGGGTGCAGGAACGCTTCATTTCATACTGAGGGTGTTCGCCTACCTCATGCACAACTCTTTCGACTTCTTTTCGATACTGATCGACACGTTCAGCTAGGTTGGGAGTTGGGGTACTGCGATTTTCCGGACTTTGCGACTCGGCCATATTGAGGAAAATTCTATCACGCGAAGCTCAACACTAAGGGTTTGGCTCCCGCGCGCCGTCGATTCCGATGAATGACGGTCTTCACAACAGCTGCTCGCCCGCATCCGAATGAATCCGTGGGGCTTTTTTGCGATTGCACGGCATTTGCACGGTTCGCGCGGTTCCCCGCGTTTACTTCTTCTTTCCACTTCCGATCGCGTTGCAGACATCTTTCATCGCGTTTTTGTACTTGCGAGTGGTGGTGTGGAACAACACGTCGCCGGTTAGAGAGAACAAAGTAAACTGTGCCCTGATAATGGAACTGCCATCCGCGAATCGCTCAGTCGTGGTGGCTTCCAGTAAGTAATCCGCCTTTGACTGATCCAGAGTTAAGGTTACTCCGGCGCAGTTCTTGTCCATACCCTCTGCCAGAACCGCGATAGGGACAGTGGACTTGGCAGTCAGCGCAATGCGCTTCGGACTTTGTGCAAACACACTCGATGCCAGCAGCAAAAACATCGGAGCAGCCATGGTCGACTTCCAAGCTGTTTTCATTGGGGCCATAACTCCTTTTCTGCAATTCTTTTGACGGTGCCGTCGTCAAGTTCTACCTCATAGTACGGAATGCTCAGAGTCGGCTCGACGTCGCGACGTTTAACTCTCCCCAGTTCACCAGATTTTCGAACCTTGACACGTTGGCCGATTTCGAAAGAGAAAGTCACGGCGGTACGTTCTCCTGTTTCCTTATCGACGCGATAATAACGCGGAATTGATGCGTCGTGTTACTTACAAAATCAGTTAATCCACTGTGAGACGCTTAGGGCCGTTCCATGCTACATTTTTCGCTACACTCCTTTTCGCCAGTGGTAATATCACGACGCCACGATGGCTCCTTTACAACAACACATGAAGGACTGTGAGACTTTTCTCGGGGCGCCGTATGAAGAAGTGAATCGGTGGATGGATGAGTTATTTGCAACTGTAGGGGCTAAGCATAGAAAGTATCGGCATCATTGGGAAGGAATTCGAGAGGCGGGCAAGCTTTTTGGAGCGGACGGTGCGCGGGCTGCGATTGTCCACATACTCCGAGACTGTAGGAATATTCCCTCATTGGAAGACTATGAAACCGGAGTAGCTGACGACTTGGGTTTGGTTGCTTCTTGGCCAGCTTCGGCGTACGTGCACTACACGGAGGAGGCGTTTGCCGCATTGGTAAAAAACAGACTTGAAGGGCCGATGGGTGTTCTCTTGTGGGTCTTTTTTAAGACTCAGACAGACCTGGCGAATCTCTTGGTAGGTCTTTCACGTTATTCCGAAGATGAACGCGCAAAGCAACTTCATGAGTGGAGTCAAGCTCTGGCGCGATTCGAAGAATCTAACAAACCTCCGATTCAAAATGCCACGCCTCGTGAAACGGCTGGTGCCGTGCGCGAATGGTGTGACCAAAAGACGCCGATCTTTTCGTCTCTAATTGCGCAGTTTCCGAACGCTCGATTTGCGATGGTTTCGACAGAACAACTGATCATGCCGCTAACTTTTATCGACTACGAATATGTCGAGGAGCTCAAGGCCACACTTACGGGCACGGAGGCAGGCGACATTGCGCGGTTTGCCCTGCCAGACCACTTTTCGGTGCAAGCTAAAACCGGATTCGATCCATCAGGGCGAGCGGTCAATTTCGTGTCCTCGCAGAAATCACTCGTACTGGCACCCATGACTGTGAATGCAGTGCCCGGCGTAGGCTGGGAAGTGAAGATGCTAATTATGGGCACGCCGCAATTGATCATGGTCAGCCACGTTGCCGGACGCCTGTATTTGCGTTCCGGCATACATCGAGCATATTTGCTCGCAAGCTTAGGGCTGTCGGAAATTCCGTGCGTTATTCTTGAGGAACAGCAAATACCACAGATCATCGGCCCGTACCCGGCTTTCGCTCCGCAAGTCTTGGCCATGCCGCGACCGCCGTTACTCAAGGACACGCTCGACCCGAGTCTGACTTTGAGTTTCCCGCTTGTGAGAACCCAGAAGATTTTCCGGATTTCAGCGGAAGAACTCGTGGTACCGGTTAACTAGGTTTATGATCCCGGCCTTTAATGACTCTGGGCATCTGCCCGTTGGCGGCCACTACTGCACCTGGGAAGAGTTTTACGAGCGATTCCGTTTTAACGATCGAAGGGTCTCCCTCTGCGATAAGCTACAGGGAATCCTCGGATTAGCAAGACGTTGCGGGTTTCTACGCGTGATTATTGGAGGAAGTTTTCCATCGACTGCCCCAGCACCTCGAGACATCGATTTAAGTTGGATCGTTGACGACGACGTTACGAAGGAAACGGTCAGGCCAGAATGCGTCGCGCTGATGGACTCAATGGCCGCCGAGGGGAAATACCAATGGAGTATGATGTGCTTGCCCTTGGATAATGACGATGCAAGGATTCAGCTTTGGGCAACGCGATTGGGCTTCTGTTTTAAGACTAAGAAAGAGCGTGGTACTCTGGTAATCGATCTATGACGATATCCAATGCACACGAATATGTAGCAGCAATCGCCAAAAGAGAGCATCTGGCAGGATTACTCGACCATGGAACCCGAGAGTTCTCCGGCTATGGACGCGAATTGTTCCAAAATAGCGTGAGTAACAATTTGAATAGACTAGCCGCTGCAATTGGGGAGTACGAGGCTCGTCTAGGTTATGCGGAGCTGCCTTCCTTCACTTTCTGCATTGGGCCCGTTAAAGATGAATTTGTCACCGTATATGGATGGACGGGGCTGCCCGAATCTTCTTTCGCTAGTCTAACGGTCTCCGTCCCCAAGCCAATTGGGAGTAATCTCGGTGCGCTCCCCTTCAATGCGTCGGTGCTGCCACCAATTCCGAAATCTCTGTTTGTTAGCTGCCTTGCGGCCGAGGAAACACTCAGCGCATATTAATAAGACTCCCCCGTACCGCTGGCACGCCTCACATATTTCACGTACGGAACGCATCGTAACGTTGTCCGCAGTCAGGTCGCTAAGGGCGCTGAGGGTCGATTCAACGAACGCTCCACCGGCGAGGCAGATTTCCCCACGAAACGTGCTGAAGATTCGTCCTAGTTAACGCCTGCAAGAACCCCGGGGTTGTTTAAGCGATTATTTTCTCGCCCGTGCCGATTCCGGAATCCTTCCGCGAAATTCTCGGCCCGCGCTATTCTCGGTATGGAGCACATGTCAGATGCCGCAATTATGCTTTGCCGGGAGGAAGCATGGGGAAAAATGTGATCGCGACCGAATTCAAACGCAAGCTGTGTTCCTTCTTCGGATATGACGAGAAATATCGGTTAGTCCGAGCCGCAAAATCGTCGCCCCGGCAATAGGACTCAAGGAGTCCCTAGAACCTCGCGAATTTCTTGATTTTGCCGTCGAGGACTCTGTGGCACTGGAGAAGCAAAGAAACCGCGTCAACTGCTTGGCTAACAGTAAGAGAGCGATTGATTGCCAGATTGATCGGTTAATTTACCGGCTAGGGTTTCTTCCGCTCGCTCGTAAGGAATGGTGGGACATTCCGACGAAGCTCAAGTTCATATCCAAAAGCGGTGTAGTTGCTCCAAGAATTCTTCAACGCCTGAACAAGCTACGAAACCGCCTCGAACATCAATTTGCTGTCCCCTCAAAGAAGGAGGTCGAGGATGCATTGGACGTTACAACCTTATTTATTTCCTATGCGGAGCTCGTCGCGCTCCCTACGCTCAATTGGGGCTTGGCTGATAAGTCTAACGTCCGCTATGACTACGATGAGATGATCTTCCGGTTTTTCGATGAGGATCCCAATCTCTCGAAAAACGATGTCTCGCCGTTATTCTCATTGGCATATGGGGAGGAGGGGTTTCAGGAGTTCTATGATTTTCTAGCGCGTGTAGTTCCTTTGATGAGCAGAAAAACTGACCTCGGCGAGGACATAAAGTGAGCGGCTGTGTGTCACTGTCACTGTCACAGTCGCTCAGTTCGATCCTGTAGCGTCAAGCAACTTCAAATCTGCGTTGCAGACCGTTTGCATAGCAGCCCGGTTTCAGACACCGTTAAGCCTACCTTCGGCTTCATTGGTTACATTGGCTCTATCGCGGCGAACCAGCCATTTACGGCATAAGTGCACAAGAAAAATTGCGAACTGCTGCGGACACCCTCCGACGCCAGCTCCCCACAGCCTTTCCTTCTGGTCCGAAGCTTCCGAGAGCCTTTGTGACCACCTCTACGTGCAGGTTGGCGAGCGGCCCAGACCGAAGCTACTGCCTCAGAACAGGAGAGCATGCAGGAATTCGTGAAGGCCAAAAGGTCGGACCTGCGAAACGGGCTTACTCGCCGACCGACGCACATTTATTCTTGAGAAATTGAGAAATTGGCCGAATCTTGGCTCTTTATCTCTTCATTGTAAAGTCCCTGAGTCTCCTCCGGATCCGACTATTATGACGTGTGGGTCGAACGGCGCCACACCAGGTACAGTAAGAGTATATTTGAACACGTCGGCGTCATTCATACTGATAGCTGGCTTAACTACGGGAGGATTCTTATCGCAGTCCTTTTCAGTAAATTTAGTCCTGCCGTCTCGAAATGGCGACCCGTCCTTGAATTCAACTATGAAGGCGCCGCCTTCGTCGCGGCACCAAGTCACTGTGTCATCCTGCGCCGTAAGTAGTCCGTGAGGGGTGGCGCCCGACGCAGCTGTGATCAGGTCCCTGTGAGCGCCTGTCACAATTCGAACGGTTCTGAAATTTACCGGTTTCGCAGTCACCACTAGAAATATCCCCATCCCGATAATTAGCACGAGAACGCCGCCAAGACCGCGAATGGCGTTACGCGCGAGTTGCAGATTCGGACGCATGCTTTCCTCCTATTTAGAATCGACTAAGTGCTCGAACCGTAAATCGGTGCGCAGGTTATCAAAGGTCGGTGAATCTCGCAATACGCTTGGCGAGATCCCTGCCGAGATTGCTTTCTGCGACCAGAAAACTGCGGCATCCTTGTCTCCTAGTTGGTTGTGCACTTCCGCAGCATCAAGAAGTACTTCCGGGTTGCGAGGCGCGACGATAAGCGCTCGATCAAGGTATACCAAGGAATCCTTCCGATCTCCGACCATTGCGTAGTAGCCTGCGAGGTAACCCAACAGATTGGCGTCGCGAGAGTTCACCTGTAGCTTTTTTCGAGCAAGTGATATTGCTGTCTGATAAGCGGAAGGCGCTAGTTGACGCATCCCTGGGGTCCAGTAATAAGCATCGGCTAGATTTCCCCAAACCTCATAGTTGAGATTATCTAGTTTCGTAGCTTGCTCGTACATTCGAGCCGCTTTCTCGAATTGGCGCAATCCGAAATATGCAGTGGCGAGGTTGGAGCTGGTTTCCGCCGTTTGACGGATTTCGACTGATCTTTTCAACAGCGGGATCGCCTCTTCATAACGGCCTTGATTAAGATAAGTCGAGCCGAGGTTTGTATAGCCGACGAAGCTATCGGGTGCCAGCGCTATCACCTCAGAAAACATTCCTTCGGCATCTTTAAATCTGCCTTGCTGGAGGTATAGTTCACCCAACCAGTTGTAGCCAGCCCAGTAACTCGGACGTAGGTTTATCGCGGTTTTAAAAGTTTTCTCGGCTTCTTCCGATTTGTTCAAGTGCGAGTATGCGACCGCCAATCCGTTATATGCATTATCGTCGGTTGGCTGAATCACGAGAGCTGTCTGGTACTGCTCAATAGCCTTCTCATAGGAGCCTGTTCCCGAATAAACTATACCGAGACAGTTGTGGCCCGCCGCCTGATTAGTTTTCAAGGAGATTGAGCGCTCGCAAGCGGATTTTGCTTTATCGACCCATTCGGGGTTCGTTGAATATTGGTATTTACGCCAAAACGCTTCGCCTAGCCCGGCATAGGCCAGGGCGTAGTTCGGATCTTCATCGAGAGCGTGATCGAATTCAGCGATTGCGCTCTCGATATTTTCAGGTTTGTGGAATTCCTGTAGATAACCGCGACCCTGTAAGTAGTAGTCAAAGGCACGTGGCTGTGATGTCCCATGCTCAGCAAATGAAATTCGTTCATTCGGATTTAACTCAATTCGTAATGCATTCACCACGCTGTCAGCAACCCTGTCTTCCAAGCCAAATGGATCGGCTGCGGACGCAGTGATCGTATCGCCTTGCAATTGTCGGTGTCGATTTACATCGATGAGCGCGTAGTTGACCCGTACCATCTGGCCGGAGCGTTCGACGCTGAGTTCCAAACCCAGAGTCGCGCCAAACTGTTGCCTCGCTTCCTCCAGGTTTGTAACTCCAAACGCTCGAACCTCGCTTGCCGGAACCACCTGCAAAGGATGATTGGCGCTCAGCTGGGTCAGTCTAGAAGTGAGCGTCTCGACGAGACCATTGTTGAACGCAGCTGTATCACTGTCGCTTGGAGCGAGATTTAAGGGCAGGATTGCCAATTCGTTCGGACGGGACGAGTCCACCACAGGAAGCGTCTTGTGCCTTCGCCAAATAGTGACGAAGCAAACTAGTCCGATAATTATCAGGACGGCGAGCGAAAGAGCTACTTGAACTTGTCGTCTCCTCGACAATTGAGCAGCTTGGTTCGAGCTAGTTGAGCTGTGTAGCGATTCGAGGGCAATATTAAGCTCGGATGCCCCCTGATACCGTTTAGCAGGTTCTTTGGCCAGACAGCGCAAAATGATGTTTTCAAATCCCCCAGAAACGTTGGAATTGAGGTTACTAGGTGACTCGGGTGTCTTGCTGAGGATGTCAGCGATTAGCGTCGCCGGGTTTGTCGAGATAAAGGGCCGTTTCCCTGTAGCTGCCTCATACAAGACAGCACCAAGCGAATAGATATCGCTTCGAAAATCGGCTGGTTCACTTCTAAGTTGTTCAGGCGACATGTAGGGAAGAGTTCCTGCCGCATCAGGGAGATCGTCGCAGCTCTGCGTGATTTCCATTTCGCTAGTCCGTAACAACTTGGCCAAACCGAAATCTAGAACTTTTACATCTTTCTTCAATGAAAGCATGACGTTAGACGGCTTGAGATCGCGATGAACAATGCCGACCTCGGCAGCATCTTTCAACGCGCTCGCGATCTGTAACCCGACGTTAATCGCGTCTTCTTCTGGAAGCGGACCTTCGATCAATGTTTTGGCTAGTGTATTACCGCGAACGTATTCCATGACAAGGAATGCAATGCCATTTTGCACGTCAAAGTCGTAGACCTGAGCGATATGCGGATGGCTCAACTTAGACAAAGCCAAAGCTTCTTTATGGAGTCGTTTTCGATCAATCTCGCTGTTCGTAGTTTCGGTCGGCAAGACCTTTAAAGCAACGTCGCGATTCAGTCTCTCGTCGTGGGCTCGATACACAACGCCCATGCCACCGGCACCGAGCGTCTCCAATATGCGGTAATGCGAAAGTAGCTGGCCAATCATCACTGTGAAACTGCTCTTGGCGAGCCATGTTAGGTCCGGCACGATGCCAAGTCAACGCGGCCATACCAGATCGATGGTTGATGCTATAAACGACCGTGCGCTGGTTTGAGTACGCCTCGGGAGGTGGTGCGCTTGTGCTGCGCAGTCGTGGACGTTGGTTTCGTGCACTAGAGATGAAGTACGGCAGAGCACGCTCGGATCGCCCGCAATCTTGGCATCCTTGCGTTTTTTCGTCTCCAGCTGACGCTGTGGTCACAGGCTTCGACAGGATGCACGAGGATTGATCTATTTAGTTCCAGTAGGAGTTATTCTGAATTCATGGATTACGTTCTTGATCTCGACCTGGATTTTTTGGTCTGGCCAATCGTGCACTACCCGGGCGGCAAGCAGCGGCTCGCAGATGAAGAATGCAAGAATTTGTTTTCCGAAGATGAAGTCCAACACATCTGCACCAGGAACGCATTTAAAATACAGTATTTAATTTCACGCCACACGAACCCCCATTTTGCGGCATAAAACGAATAGAAGTGGAACGTTATTATGGGGATTTTTTCGGATCACGGATCCGGGCCGGATGAAGAAGGTTAATCTGAGTGGCAATGGCGACTTCTCGTGGACGGAAGACAGCGAGACCAAGGCTTTCGAGACCGTTTTCGACAAGCTCTTCACGGAGGGCTACCACGATATCTTGCAGTTTATCCTTTAGCGCATAACCAGTACTTCGGTACCATTTCCAAAATCTAACTGATCGTGTAGGATTTTTTGAGTATCAAGAGTAGGCGTGAAGCAAACGCCTCGGCAACCGAGCCAGAGAAAAGGCCGCGGTGCCAGCCTCCAGAATTTGGAGGGATGCGGCCTGTAGGGGGCAAAAACCCACCTTAGCCTTTCCCCAAGAACAATTCTTCTGGCGGTTTTCTCTTGTGCCAACGGAGAAACCATGAAAAACGCATTCGAAGCGTCCGGTTCCAGCCCAACCCGCCCGGAACCCAGCCTTCTACCTACTGCCGACATTTTCGTCGAAAACCACGGCTCGATATCCCTCTTACGACCTGCCAGTTCTGTCGGACAGTCTTGGCTCCAAGAAAATGTCATCGGTGAACAGACCCAACTCTTTGGCAATGCCGTTGTGTGCGAGCCACGATACGTAGCAGACATAGTTTTCGGTGCCCGCGGACAAGGGTTGGTGGTCCGATGAGAACCCTTACGCTGACCGAAAAGATTCATGCTCAACAAATCCGGCAAAGGCTGCTCAACGGATATCCCTCACAAAGCGGATTCTGCGAGTTGATGGCGCGCATAACCGATGAAGAGCTACTGCAAATGGAGCGTGTCGCACATCAGGAGAAACTCGCGTGGTTAGCTGCACGACGGGCAGAACGAGATTCGCCTTTCAACCGAATTGTAAAAAAAGCGATGAGCAGATGAAAAACTTTCTCATTCTTGTCGGTTTGGGCATCGCCGGAATGTTTGGTGCGATTCAACTGCGATGGACTTGGCAGGCAGCGCAGAATCGAGCGGAACTCGCGCAGTCATGGTCAACCGACGAAGTGCAGTCCGTCGCGACGGGAACTTTCAACAACACGCTATTGGTGACGCCCGCCGACAGTGACCCAATTACGTGTGACGTTTTTATCGGCAACATTATTTCTGACCGCACGCTGGTTCAAGAGTTGACGATGCGCGGGTTTACTTCGGTTCAGTGTGACAACAAAAAGGCGAGCCTTCGATGAGCTACTACCAAAAACGTCGGCTGCTCGCGAAGGTTCGCCGCATCATCGACAACTTGAGCCACCGTCAACAGCCGACCGACTGGGATGCGATCTATCTCATGGACAAGATTCGATGCCAGGTCGAAAACGACCCAGGATATTTCATGTACGCGGGCATGAGATACAACTATCCACAGGAGACTTCGCGATGAAGTTCACTGCTGCCGACATCAAACTCATGCGAGAGATGGGCATTGACCCTGGCGCGGCGGATGCCGAAAAATTCCTGATGCTCGCCCGCCAAATTGCGAAGCACCCAGCACCAGTGCAAGTGAAGGTAAACCCGCAGGCGGCGAAACTCCAACTCGTCAAACTCGCGCTGCGAAAATTGCTCGACGCGAAAAAGGAATCATAACGTGAGCCGATACAAAGCGCAGTGCTTTCACCACCTGAAAAACACTGGAGTCCACGTCTGTCCTGAACACCTTCGCGAGAATATTTTTTACAGTTACCAGCACGCGTACCCCCAACTGAATGATTGGAAACTGGTGTTCGTAGATACACCGAGACTAAACCGACTCGGAAATGCTGATACCACGCGCAAAATAATTCATATGGATGTGCGTGCCTTCGACCTGGATGCAGCCCACACTCTGGATGTCCTGCGCCACGAAATAGCACACGCCCTTGACCCCTTGGACTATCTCAACGCGTGCATGCCAAAGCGTGACCGTGAAATCCACCGCGAAGTCTACGGCGCAAAATGTACGGTGCGAAATGTTTTCCGCAACCTAGTACACAGTATCTCGTGGGCTCGAATCGCAATTAACCTGGGATGTTTGCTCAAATATGCTACGGCAGGATACGACCTTGAAATTCTTCGGTACGCAAAACGCGAGGCAAAACAAAAGTGAGTCACCACGGTCATCACCACGGCAACAACGACACCTTCGGCTGGGTGCTCGGACTCATGGGTGCCTTGATCTTCTTTTGGATGATCGGTGTGATCGTGGTGGGAATAATTTGGTTTCTGTGGGCGAGCACTTCAACTTGGACGACGTTCCCGCGCAGGCTGGCACGCACTCTAATCGTTCTGCTGGTGTTGTTTTTTCTTCTCTGAATCGCCGACTAGAATCGCAGCGAGTAAAGAAGGTGCTCGATGTTTAGAACGAGGAGACTGACCCTGATGAGGAGTCAGAATTCTGTCGTCGCAGGTTTTCCCATGCGCACTATAGCCGAGCACCTACTGTACCCGCCGCAAATTTTCAACTGCCGATGAACGTCCCGCCCGCTTTTTGCCCGATGCGAACAGCGGTCTTTAGCTCTTCCGCGTTTGTCGCAGAACGAATTGCTTTGTCGCGCTCGGCGATCACATCATGCTCGCTGGCGACGAGGAGATTGTTTTCTCGCATGTACTGATACGCGCGTTTCAAGTTCTCCGCATTCGGGTCCGCCCCCATTGCCTCCAAGATTTCTGCCATTTTTTCTTTGTTGGCTTCACCACCAGGCCATGTTTTTCCCTCGGGAGAATTCATGAACTGAGTTGTCGCCGTAGCCCAATCAGCGGTGACGCGCTGATGAGATTTTTCCGTCGCTGCTGCACGCAAATCCTCTGCGGACACACCCAGATATTCCTCAATCGCGCCCGACTGTGCGAGATAATCCGCTGTGGAAATTTCACCGCGCTTGAACTTCAAATCCAGTTCCGCTTTTGCCACAACGTCGTTGGCTTTTGCGGCAGCCGCCTCTTCAGCCGCTTTGCCCTGATCGGCAACGAAACGTCCGTGCTCGTCGCGAGAAATTTCCGCTGGCGTTTTCACATCGGCAAACACCCGCTTATAGAAGTCAACTTCGGCCCTGGTAAGATCGGCTTCGTCCGCCCCCTCCAAAATGTGACTCACGCCGTTCACGGTGATTTTGCGGGTCAAATTTTGAAAAGTGCCCGCTTCAAGGGCTTCCGCTTTCGCCGTGGGGATGAGCACATTCGGGTCTGCTTCGTCGGGCACACAAAGCCCTTGCCTGACGGCTTCCTGATGCATGATCTCCTGAATTTCCGCCCCGCTCTGGGCCGCGTGAAGCCGCTTTTCCAAATCTGCGTTGGTTTTGATTGCTGAATTCTCTGGACTGAATGACATTGTAGTTCTCCTGTGATGCAAAAAATCGGTAGTGCAAAAAACTGTTCCTTAACGGTTCCCGAACATGGCTTCCGCTTCCAGTCGGTCAAGGTCTGCTTTCGTGTTCGCGCGTGCGACCATCGGTGGTTGACCCGCGAGGTAAATTCTCCGCTCCATTGTGTAGCCGGAATGAGCCAGATCAACACCATTCAATATAATTGGCTCGGTTGTTTGGGGTGCCGAGACGGTCGGTTCGGCAAAATGATTACTCGCGCCCGTCACTTCCATGAGTTCTCTCGTGAGTACCTTCAGTTCTTCCGCATTCGTGCACGTTGCGATCTGCCGTTCCAGGTCTTCCTTAGAATTACTCATTTGTTTTCTCCGTTGCTTCCACTTCGTCGTTCTCTGGTTCCGCATTCAATTTCATCAACTCTGCTTCGCCTTCAGGATTCTCGTACTCCCATTTTTCCCGCTCAGGGATTTGGCTCAATCTTTCAAACGTCTTTTGCCTTTCGGAATTCGGCAACATTTTCAGTTTCGCAAACATCTCAGGGTCCAGCCCTTGAAAGCATCGTTTGCATCGGCCCGTTCCGGCCAGCCAAATCTGGGCACGACATCCATCAACCACACACTGTTGCCGAGAGTAGTGACGGTGGCAAAGCCCGCGCGCTTTCGCAATTGAATCGCAGCCCTCCTCCGTACACTTCATGCTAGGTTTGTGCATCCCCGTCATCTTTAACTCTCACGAAAATACTGGCACCGCTCGGCGACCGTCATGTTCCCAATCTTCCTTTGCTCTTCAACAGAATGAGACGACGTCCAGTGTTCCTCCAGCAGTACGTCGGAGACACCACCGAAAGTTTGCAGATGCTTATTCAGTTCATCTCGCAATTCGTTAATTGAAACTCGGGACGGCGCATCCTTCGGCCCATCACAGCCGGGTGTGTTGCCACGAATCCATTCCCCTGTTTTGCGGTCATACGCTCCATACCCCAGGGCCGCAGAAGCGAGCCAGCCGTCATCGGCAAAAAGCCGGGGCAACTTAGAAATGATCTCTGCTCGCCAAAGCAGGTGATGAAACTCGTATTCGCTACTGCCTGCGCCGCACTGGTCAACATAAAATCCCGCGTCATGCCGATCATACCGAGAATGTTTTGACCTCTGCATTGAGCGTGCGCGGGCGGCGGCAATGCGCTCTGCGGGTGAGAGCGTCGGGACTTGGGGTTTCTCTATTACAGGTGCGACCGCAACCACCTCGTCTTTGGAAGTCGGCGTCACGATCTCTGCTTTTTTGGTTGGGTCAAAAGACATCAGACGATCTCCTGGGCAACGATGCGGTATTGCTTGCCGTCCTGCCGGACGATCTCGCCGATTGCAAAACGCTGAACGCCGTCTTCGGACTCTGCAGGTTTCGCGGCAGCGGCCTTCTGCTTCTCGTGCGCCTCAAAGAAATCCATTGCGCGCATCGTCGCGGTTGAGAGGCTGCCCGTTTTCTTGTCGTGCCGGATGGACTTCTTGAGAGCCTTGGTCAGTTCAGCCATCATCAGGTCATACTCATTCGGCGCAGGTCGTCCGAAGTGCAAATCCAACACGCGCTTGATCTTTTGCTGGCCGAGGAGTTGGCATCCGAGCGACACCGCATTCTTGATAGAGACACCATACGATTCCTGAACCGCCTTCAACGCGTCGTACGTTCCAGTTTGCGTGCCGGACACAATGTACCGAACGCAAAACGTCTTCTGTTTTTCCGTGAGCACTTGGAAGCACTCAGCCTTCATGATTTCGGTGATACCCGTCCGTTCGTTTACCATGTCTTATTCCTTGCCCGCCACCAGGGCGAGCACATTCTGAATCGCAGCATCTTCGGAAATCTTGGTCGCGACCTCGGCGATTTCTTCCAGAGTGAATTGCGAACTGGTCATGCTGACCGCCGCCGACCAATCTCTTCGCGCCAGGGTGAAGTACATCGCCAGAATTTTCTGGGTGTTTACCTTCCGCGTAGGAGGCAAGGACAGATCAAAATTTTGATTCACTTGGACCGGGGCGAGTGCCAGGAATTCAGGTCGCGCCCAAAGATCGTTCAAACTGATTCTCTCGGTGGGTGCTGCAGGTTTGACAGCGGCGCGAACCGGAGGCGCACCTGGAACGGGCGGGGTAACGCCTGTAACAAATTTCAAAATCGCGCGTACCTGCGGGTCTGCCAACAAAAACCCGACGCAGCCCTGAACCTGAGTCGGCGACAGGTGCGGGTATGTTCGGAGGAGCGCGGCCTCCATTGCCATCGGTTTTGGTCCTAGCATCAGGGTCAAAATTTGCGTGTCGGCGGGCGAGAGTTGCCCAAAGTTCGGGACGGCTGACAACTGCGCCAAGGTCATGCCGATTGGCTTCGGGGTGTCCTGCGGTTGCGTTGATGCGCTCATCATTTCCTCCGAAAAATTAACTGAACCCAAAAACCCACTCAGGTGGTTGTGGTCACCCTGCAGATTTCTGGGTTCCTGTAGGGGCTACACTTAAGCAATGAAAAGTCTGGTTCTTATGTGGTTTTTAGTGGAAGCCCTGTCCATAGCGTTTTGGGGCTCATTGGCGGACGAGGTGCGTGACCGGCACGGGTCACTCGCCGCGATGTGCGCGCTGGCGTAGCCGTCCGTGGGAAGGGACGTTTGGGCGTTTTGCTGCCTGCTGGGCGGTTCAAAGGTACCGTCCGATTTATTCTGCCGGGAGAGGAGAGAGCGATCTGCGGTCGTCCCATATTCGTTCATAGGGGGGTGTAACCAGGCTCGGCGGCAGGGCAGGGACGTTGGGGTTTTTTGAAACTCAGACTGAACGCCATAGGGTCTCTGTTTGCAATAACATACGAGCACTCAACATGCGACGCTCGCCCGGCGCGCGAATTGGATGTACCGACCGGGCGACGAAAATGCGTGGTGGGGTGCAAGGTGGGTTCCCCCATCCATTGCGGCGATCTACGGGAATCGGGCGGGAGAATACACGCGCGATGACTCGCTGCGTTGCGTGGCGACCCCTGCCAACGTTGCCGTGCCCCATCCTCGTGCGTCCGCGAGCAGCCGCCGACCGTGTAATAATTACCTTGTCGCGAGCGTCTGACCCAAAGTCCGATGCGTTTAGCATGTGCAATGCAGTCAATGGTTTGGATACCACTACAGCGGGTGTGGGTTCACGTGTGCCTAACCAGCGAAGCGCGCAAACGGCAATTTGCACCAATAAGTCCCGCGTTTTGATGCGTATACGGTAAGAATACGTTCGCGTGACGATAGTGTAAGGTTATTTGTACGGCTCGAGGAAAAAATCGGGAAGCAACTCAGAGAAAAATGTGAAATGGCCTGGTGAGCGAACGA
>Ga0302324_100012657_pt1 | contig 17188 bp, 15 predicted proteins | sample Palsa_T0_1_FD_201949 | JGI IMG/M metagenome (GOLD analysis project Ga0302324, IMG submission 201949) | Peat permafrost microbial communities from Stordalen Mire near Abisko, Sweden - Palsa_T0_1 | ecosystem: Environmental > Terrestrial > Soil > Palsa > Peat permafrost | place: Sweden: Abisko...
CTCGAGGACTACCTGCCGGAGAACCTGCGGGAGCGTGCGTACTACGAGCCCGGCGAACAGGGTGAAGAAAACAAGCTGCGCGCCTGGATCGAGGAGCGTCGCAAGCCAGGCGAACCCCTGTAAGGCGCCGCCATGTTTTCTCAACTCGACCCCTTGAAAGCGATCGCCTGTGGCCGGCTAGTCGACGCCGCATACGACATGTTCGAAACTCCCGGTAACGAGCCGCTTGAGCCACAACTCCCCGGCAGCCTTTCCGGTGAGTTTGACTTGACGGCGTGGATACACATGTCTGACTTCGCAATATTCCGCGAGAAGATCCTAAAGTTCTACGGATTCATCGCGCGCGAAAAGACGGAGCCGGCGTCGCTGTTCCTCGTTCTTCGCGGTACCAGGGGCCTTTGGGAATGGTATGACGGCATGCTCTGTTCCGGCGTTCCTTTTCAGCCGGAACCGTCGGCCGGTCCGGTCCATCTCGGTTTCTCTCGAATCTATCAAACGATGAAGATCATTCCGACGACATCCTCATCACGGCCGCTCAAGCGCTATCGCCAGGACGCTCGGCCGGCGAGCTTTGCGCAGCAAATTGAGGATCATGTCGCGTCGATGTCGTCGTCTGACACCGAGAAACCGCAATCGAAACTTACGGTGACCGGACATAGTCTCGGCGCCGCCTTAGCGACGCTCTACGTGATGGAGCATTGCACCAAGAAGGGTAAGTCTGCGTTGACGGTCGACACCTTGTGCACGTTCGCATCGCCGCGCGTCGGAATGGACGCCTTCAAGGCAAGGTTCGACGCATTGCCGATCGCCTCGTGGCGGATCGTGAACCTCCCGGATATCGTCCCGAAGACGCCCGTCGAATTGCTCGGGTATCGGCACATGGATTTGGGATACGAATTTAGCTCCGCCGGCATTGCGAAGGGCAATCCGCATTGCTGGCATTCGATGAAAACCTACCTGCATTGGCTCGACCCCAAGACGCAAGCGCTCGACGGCGACTGCCAAAAGTGAACGTTCGCATCCGGCCGAACGGGATGCGGCCGGGCGCACGGCGCAATCTTCCGCTCCGATGACGGACCGCATCTACGCCGATCATGCCGCGACGACGCCCGTTCGCAACGAAGTGATCGCGGCGATGCTGCCGTATTTCGGAACGTTCGGGTTCAACCCGAGTTCGCAGCACGCCGAAGGACGCGCCGCCCGAGCGGCGCTCGACGAGGCGCGCGCGACGGTCGCCGGGCTGCTCGGTGCGCGTCCGCGCGAGATCGTGTTCACCGGCGGCGGCTCGGAGGCGGACACGCTTGCGATCGTCGGCGGCGCGCGCGCGGCGCGCGGCCGCGGGCGGCACGTCGTGACCGCGGCCACCGAGCACCACGCGGTTCTGCACGCGATGGACGTGCTGCGCGACGAGGGATTCGCGGTGACGGTCCTCGGCGTCAATTCCGGGGGCCTCGTCGATCCGGACGCCTTCGGTGCGGCACTGCGGCCGGATACGGTGCTCGCCTCGATCATGCTCGCCAACAACGAGCTCGGAACGCTCGGCCCGGTCGCGAAGCTGGCCGGTATCGCCCGCGATCGCAATGTCGCGTTCCACTGCGACGCGGTTCAGGCGCCCGGTCGGGTTCCGCTCGACGTCGGAGCGCTCGGCGTCGATTTGCTTTCGCTCTCCGCCCACAAGTTCTACGGGCCCAAAGGGGTCGGGGTGCTCTACGTGCGCTCGGGGACGCCGCTCGTTCCGCTCGTGGTCGGCGGCGGCCAGGAGGCCGGGCTGCGGGCCGGGACCGAGAACGTCGCGGGGATCGTTGGACTTGCTCGCGCGCTCGCGCTAGCGGTCGCAGAGCTGCCCGCCGAGACGGCGCGTTTGGTCAAGCTCCGCGAACGTTTCGAAGCCGGGCTCGCCGCTGCAATCCCGGGCTTGCGGATCAACGGACTCGGCGCCCCGCGGCTTCCGAACGTCTCGAGCGTGGCGTTCCGCGGGATCGATGCTGCGACGTTTCTCGTGCGCCTCGATCTCGACGGGCTCGCCGTATCCGCTGGAAGTGCATGTGCGGCCGGGTCCTCCGAGCCGAGCCACGTGATTGCGGCGATCGGCGCACCCCGGTGGGCCGAGCTCGGAACGCTTCGCTTCTCGTTTGGGAAGCTGACGAGCGAGCAGGACGTCGAACGCCTGGTGAGCATGCTACCTGAGGCCGTTCGGTCCGTCCGTGTCGACCCGGCGGATTTGGGTACAGAACAATGCGGTCTGGTGGCCGACCGCGTGGAGGGACGTTCTTGAACTTTCCGACCGATTGGTGGTCGACTTTCTGGCCGATTGGGGCCGGCCTAGGGGTCTTTCTGATCGGGCTCGGCTTCTTCGTGCTTTGCGTTCGGACCGGCGGCTTGATTGCCCGGCTCGGCAAGACGCTCGACCAGGTCGACAAACAAATCCCGGCCCTGTCCGAGCCGATCGCCACGACGCTGACTCATATCGGCGGGATCGCCGACACTGCCGACTCGACGATCGCTCGCTTGGGCGTCGCCGTCGGGCAGTTGGAGAACGTTGCTGCCGGGGCGACCAAGACCGCAAACACAATCGGCACGATCGTCAACAATGTTGCGACCAATGCCCGTGGGGGCGATCGGGGGGCACGCCGCCCCGATTTTCAGGGTAAGGCCGACACAATGACAACGGAGTCGACGTAGTTCGTCCGTGGCGCTCATAGCCAAATTTTTGGCAGGCGTGCTGGCGGGAGCGCTCGCCGGTTCGTTGCTCGCCATCGCCCTCAAACCCGCGCGACCGCGGAAACCCGCCAACGAGTCGTAGGAGATAGCCTTGGATATCAAAGTTCACGTCCGCGAATCGGACGACGACGCGTACGTCGTCGAGCTGGGAGGAGAGATCGACGTCTATACGTCGCCGAAGGTCAAGGATGCGATTACCGAGCTGATCGATCAAGGCCACTACAATCTCGTGATCAACCTTGAAAAGGTCCGTTACATCGACTCGACGGGTCTGGGCGTATTGATCGGCGGCCTCAAACGCGTCCGCGAACACGGCGGCACCGTGAACTTAGTTTGTACGAACCCGCAGATCAAGAAGATTTTCGACATCACGGGGCTCGTGAAGATATTCGGAATCTTCGACGATGAGGCGGGGGCGAAGAAGGCGCTCGCATGAACTCTCCCGAGCCGAGCACGGAACATCTCGGCACGGTCGAGCTGCGCATTCCGGGGAAGCCCGAGTGGGTTGCGGTGGCGCGGCTGGCAGTCGCGGCCATTGCAAATCGCCTGCCGTTTACGGTCGAGGAGATCGAAGATCTCAAGCTCGCGATCGCCGAGGCGTGCACGATCTGCATCCAGCAAGGCGGCGGGATCGCGGCGATCGACATCACCTGCGATGCGACGACCTCGTCGTTGCGGGTCGACGTGCGCGACGACCGCTATCGCACGCTCGCCGATATGGGCGCGGCGAAACGGCAGTCGGTGATGGCGGTCGACGGAGAGGGGCTCGGGATCTTTCTGATTCAGGCCCTGATGGACAATCTCGAGTATAACGCCACGCCGCAGTACGGCGCTCAACTCGTCATGACCAAGCGCGTCGGCGCTTAGGCTTTCATGGAGCCAATTCCGCGCGGCGAAGAAGAACGCTGGGATCGCGCTCGCACGCGCCAAGCGTTCGCCCGGCTGGCCGCTGCTAGAAAGAAAAAAGCGGCGAACGCACTGACCCTGCGCGACGAACTCGTGGTCGCCCATCTCAACCTCGTGCGCTATCTGGCCGTCAAGTTCGCTAACCGCGGCGAAACGCTCGACGACCTCATTCAAGTCGGTACGGTCGGCCTCATCAAGGCGATCGATCGCTTCGATCTCGAGCGCGGCGTCGAGTTCACGACCTACGCGACCCCGACGATCGTGGGCGAGATCAAGCGCTACTTCCGCGACAAGGGCTGGGCGGTAAAAGTTCCGCGGCGCCTGCAAGAGCTCAACCTCAGCGTGAACCGCGCGATCGAGAAGTTGACGGTAAGTCACGGTCACTCGCCGACGGTCAAAGAGCTCGCCGATTACTTGCATGCATCTGAAGAAGAGATTCTCGAAGCGCAGGAACTGGGGCAAGCCTACAATTTGCTCTCGCTCGATACCGAGGTGACCGGCGAAGGCGACAAGGGCGCGCAGACGCTCGCGGATTACGTCGGCAAGACCGATCCGGAGCTTGAAAATCTCGAAGACCGCGCCAACCTCGAGCGCGCGTTCGAGGTCCTGTCGCGCCGCGAGCGGATCATTCTGTTCTTGCGCTTTTACGAGTCGATCTCGCAGACGGAAATCGCAAAACGCCTCAACGTCTCACAAATGCACGTCTCGCGCCTCCAGCAGCGAGCGCTCGAAAAACTCCGCGACGTCTTGATGGAGCGGTAGCCGCCGGCCGGTTTGGGGCGAACCACTTCTGAGCCGGCTGTCAGTACCAGGCGCTGGGGCGGCTTTACAATCTTTGGCAACGGTTAAGACTGCCACGCAATAGTTCAGCGCGGCTACGTGGCGGGCCGATGTCCTTAACGTAATGCAGAACACACTTCCAAAAATTGCGACGTTCGACAACGCCACGAATTTTGCCGACCTCGTCGACTCGCTGACCGGCAGAGTAGTTCATTTCCCGGACGCTGCGTCGCGGGTCGCGCTTCCGCTTTTCGCCCGCGAACTTTTCGGTCGGTGCGCGCAAGACTACGAGCACGAATCCGGTAAACCGGCGGATCGCCGGCGCCGCGTCGGCGCGCTCGTTTACCCGGCGTCGCCCGAACAAGCGAGCGTCATCAGCGAGTTTTTCTTGCACCGTCTGGGCCTGCGCATCGTCGAGGTCGACGCGCGCTCACTCGCTCCTCTTTCGGATGTGTACGTCGATGCGCACTTGGCGACGTTAACCGAGCCGACGGCGCACATCGTTGCGGTTCGCGGAATAGGGCCGCACGTAGATCCCCGCGTGTTTTCGGCGATCGTATCGGCGAATGTCGACGTGCTGGTTCTTGTGTTCGCCGAACCCGGCGCGACCTTCGGTCCGGCAGTGCAGCGCTGCTTGCGGTATCGGATCGACTTGCAGCCGGTGGGTGAAATTGTCTTGAAACCGATTGACGCCGCATCGCTGCCCGGTAAGGGGCCCCTCGAGGGCGCAGCGTCCGCCAATTCGCCCAACCTGCCGCAGGGAAGGCATGCGCCGCTCGATCGACTCTTCGGCTTCTTGCGTCCCGCCATGCGAGCAACCCGGGCGTAAAGGACGAAACAACCGAGGTCATTGACCGGCTTAGGCGGGCGGGTATACTAGTCGGGTGAGTGCGCAAACGGCCGGGATCCTGCTCGGAATCTTCTCCGCGGTCGCGGCGGCGGTGTTCTATTGGGGCGGGTTCGTCGAGGAGAAGCGCGCGAATCAGGAGTTCGACGCGCGGCCGCGGTAGGATCGATGGGTTTTACTAGCCAGGAGTTGCGGCGCTCGTTCGTCGATTTTTTCGTTTCTAAGGGACACAAGCACGTGGCGTCGGCGTCGCTGATTCCCGATGCGATGTCGACGACGCTGTTTACGATCGCGGGGATGGAACCGTTCGTGCCCGCGTTCTTAGGCGAGGTGCCGCCGCCCGCGCCGCGGGTGGTTTCGGTTCAGCGCTGCTTGCGCGTGGCCGGAGCGAAATCCGATATCGAGAACGTCGGGCGCACCGGGCGGCACGGCACGTTTCTCGAGATGCTCGGGAACTTTAGTTTCGGCGACTACTACAAGCGCGACGCGATCGTATGGGCTTGGGAATATTTGACCCGGACCGTCGGCCTCGATGCCGCGAAGCTCTACGTGACGGTACACGTCTCGGACGACGATGCGCAACGGCTGTGGGAGAGCGAGGTTGGCCTCGGGCCCGAACGGATCACACGCTTCGATGCGGACAACTTCTGGACGATGGGCACGACGGGTCCGTGCGGCCCGTGCTCCGAGATTTTCTACGATACGGGGCCCGAGCATGCGCTTGGGCCGAGCGATACGGGCCCGAATCTGGGCAATCGGTACGTCGAGATTTGGAATTTGGTTTTCCAGCAGTACAATCGTCAGGGTGACGGAACGCTCGTCGAGCTCAAGACGAAGAACATCGACACGGGTGCGGGATTCGAGCGGCTCCTTGCGGTCGCAAACGGCAAGGCGTCGATGTTCGAGACCGATCTGTTCGTCGATTTGGTCGAGGCGCAGCCGCCGGTCGGGCGCACGGCGCTAGCCTCCGACGAACAATTGGTGCGCCGGCGCATCATCGCCGACCACGCGCGAGCGACGACGTTCTTGATCGCCGACGGCGTGTACCCGTCCAACACCGACCGGGGATACGTGCTGCGGTTTTTGCTCCGGCGCGCGATTCGCAACGGCAGACTGCTCGGTTACCCAAACGGCTTCATGACGGCGCTGGTCCCCGCGGTCGTGGGCTCCCTCGAGTCGGGTTATCCTGAGCTGCGCGCGTCCGTTTCGCGGATCGAGCAAGCGACCGGCGCCGAAGAGCTCGCGTTCGACCGGACGCTCGAGCGCGGTAGCGAGATGCTCGCCGAAATGCTCGACGTCGCGCGCTACTCGGGCAAGGTCCTTCCCGGGGAGGACGTCTTCACGCTCCACGACACCTACGGTTTCCCCGCGGAGCTGACGCGCGAGATCGCCGCCGAGGCCGGGATCGCGACCGACGTCGCCGGATTCGATGCGTTGATGGAGGAGCAGCGCGAGCGTGCGCGCGCCGACGCGAAAAAGAAGCGGCCGGTCGTCAGCGTCGCGGACGTGCCCGCGATCGCCTCGGAGTTCACCGGCTACGAGGGCCTCGAAAGCGACGGGACCGTCGTCTCGATCTTGCAGGATGGCGGCACCGTCGACCACGTCGACGACGGCGACGAAGCGCAGCTCGTCCTCGATCGAACCTCGTTCTACGCCGAGAAGGGTGGCCAGATCGGCGATCGCGGCGTCATCGAACTGATCGGCGAGGACGGCTCGAGCGCGACCTTTGTGGTGCTCGACACGCAGTACGTCGGCGAGGCGATCGCGCATCGCGGCGTCATGCGCGGCGGCGCGATCGCCGTCGGCGACGGCGTGCACACGGCGGTCGACCCGGGCTGGCGCGAAGAGATCCGGCGCCATCACACGAGCGCGCACCTCTTGCAGCGTGCGCTCAAGGACGTGCTCGGGGACGAGGTGGCGCAGGCTGGATCGTGGGTCGGGATCGATCGGATGCGTTTCGATTTTCGCTCGCCCGGCGGCGCCCTTTCGCCGTCGCAGAAGCGCGACGTCGTGGCGCGGGTCAATGCGATGATTCGCGACGATCACCACAAGGTCACGAGAATCATGACGCCGGCGGAAGCCGCAGCGTCGGGTGCGATCTCGATGGCCGGCGAGAAATACGGCGAGCGCGTGCGCGTCGTGCACTTCGGGCCGGCGGTCGAGTTTTGCGGCGGGACGCACGCGGAGACGACGGGCGAACTCGGAATGTTCATGATCCTCTCCGAGTCGTCGATTGGGAGCGGCATCCGGCGAATCGAGGCGGTCGTCTCGAAAGCCGCCGAAAGCTACGCGCTCGATCAGCAGGAGCTCGTCGCGTCGCTGTCCGAGCGGCTCTCGACCAAACCCGCCGAACTTGCCGATCGCATCGAACGCCTGCAGAGCGAGGTTCGCGACATGCAGAAGGCGCTCGCGGAGATCAAGGCACGGCTCGCCGGCGCAGATGCCGCCGCGTACGTCGAGCGGGCCGAGACGATCGGCGGGAAGCGCGTGGTCGCGGTCGCGGTGCGCGAGGCAAACGCTCAGGCACTGAAGCATTTGGCCGACGCGATCCGCGCCCGCCTCGGCGGCGGGGTCGTCGCGCTCGCGGGCGTCGATGGCGAGACCGTCTCGCTGCTCGTCACGGCAAGTGACGATGCGGTGAAGGCAGGCGTCCACGCGGGCAATCTGCTCAAGCTCGCGGCGCCGCTCGTCGACGGTCGCGGCGGCGGTCAAGCGGCGCACGCGCAGGGCGGCGGAAAAAATCCCGCCGGCGCCCAAGCCGCGCTCGACGCGATCCGCAAAGCGCTCGCCTGATGCGGCTCGCCTACGTCGCCCTGCTGGCTGCGGTCGGCGCCGTTTTGCCGCCCACGGAGACCGAGGTGCTCGTACCGAGCACCGTGCTCGCGCGCTATGTGACCTCGCTTGCGAAGCTGCGGCATCCCAAAGCGATTACGTTCGACTACTCGGTCGAGCAGCTCGGTCTACGGAACATGGAGCAAACCCATCACGTCTATCGAAGCGGCCTCGCCGAGCGCGATGAGACGCTTATCGTCGACGGCCAGCAACTGCCGTTGCCCGCCGTTCGCATCCTCTCCAATCGAACCTACCGTTACGACATCGGCGCAGTTGCGCCGACCCCGGCGACCTACGCGTTCTCGTACGCGGGGACGGTCGTCGCCGGCGACGGATTCGGCTACGTGTTCCGGACCGAGCGCCGCGCGCCGGCCGCATTTGCCGTCAGCGAGATCCAAATCGACTCGCGGACGTACCTCCCTTCGATCCTCCGTTTCAAGATCGCAGGCTACGGCGCGCGCGGCAGCGGCGAACTCCTCTACGGACCCTCCGAAGCGTATTGGGTCGTGCGTCAAGCGCAAGTGAACGCCCACCTCACGAGCGGCGCGCTCGCCCACGAACGCATCACCTGGTCGAACTACCAGTTCCCGCCGTCGCTCCCGCGCTCAACCTTCGAAGCGCCGCGCCCCCTGCCCGCGATCGTGCCGGCCCCAAGCGTAACCACGACCCCGGAGCTTCAGCCGCCACCGTAACGGGAGCCCTTGCTGCTGCTTATCCGAGCCAGGTTGGATGGTGCGTGGTGCCGTCGAAGCCGGTCGCGGTCTTATAGAGTTCGTACTTTCCGCCGGCGGCGAATTCCGCGGTTCGCTGCAGGATCTGCGCGATCTCGTTCTCGCTCGGCGGGGTGAAATTCGTCGCGACGGCGAGCGCTTGCCTAAGGACGCGCATCGAATCGCAACCGGTGATCACAACGTTAACGTCCCGGCTCAATGCGTACCGTAGACAATCGACCGGGGTCACGGCCATCGTGCGCAAGATGATCGCGTCGCCCATCGGCTTCATGCCGAGGCGGCCGATGCCGCGCGTCTCGAGCGCGGGCAACACGTCGACCTCGAAGCTTTGGTACTGCGCGTCCAAGACGTTAATCGGCATTTGGACGGCGTCGAACGTAAAGCCGTTCTGCTCGGCGACCGCGAGCATGTGCAGGTGAATTTCGGGGCTCTTGTGCCCGGTGAAGCCGATGTACCGGAGCTTACCAGCCTTCTTTGCCTCGATCAGTGCTTCGATCGCGCCATCCCGCGCGAAGACGTGCTCGGCGTCGACGAAACGAATGACCTCGTGAACCTGCACCAGGTCGATGCAGTCGGTCTGAAGACGCTCGAGCGATTGCTCGAGCTGCCGCGCCGCCGACGCGCTCGTACGTCCGTCGAGCTTCGTCATCAAAAACGCCTTCTCGCGGTAGCCGTCGCGCAAGGCTTTGCCCATGCGCCGCTCGCTCTCGCCCTCGTTGTAGTCCCAACAGTTGTCGAGAAAATTCAAGCCCTCGTCGAGGGCCGTGCGGACCATGCGCACGGCCTCGTCTTCGGTAACGCCGAAGGCGGAGAGGTGATAGCCTCCGAGCCCAACGATCGAGACGCGTTCGCCGGTGCTTCCCAACGTGCGGTATTGCATTTGCGCTGATTGTGCCCCCGGCCCGCGCCCGCGAAACGGCGTTGATTCTCAGTCCGAATTCTCAGGCTCCGCCGGCCCCGCGCAATACAGTGCCGTGGCGATGTACTCGGCGATCTCACCTGGAGCCGTAAGGTAGAACCGGCGGTCGGTTCCGACTTCATGGACGGAGCCGCGCCAGCCGTCCGCGGCGGCGCCTGCGTCGCTCCACATGCGCACGAGAAAGACGCGCTCGCGGCGGCCCTGGGTCATCGCGCCGGGCCGAGGAGTGAGGTGAGCGCGGCAGCCGCGAGGCGCCGTACGAACATGGGCAGCTCCTTGAGCATGTTGGGATGAACCGAGCATACGGTGAGGGTGTACCGGTTTCGTGCGAATCCGCCGCCCAGCCGAGGTGACAAAGCAAGCGCCCCTGAAAGCGTGCGCGTCATGGCCAAGCGCGCGCCGGTCGAGGCTTTCCACGGACGGCTCGACGTGCGTTTCCTAGGCCAAGCAGCGTTCGAAGCCGACGGCGCCGCGGTCCGCTTCGCGAAGCGGAATCGCACGCTCGCGATGCTCGCGCGCATCATCCTTTTGCGGGGCGCACCGATCGCTCGCGATGTCCTGGCGTTCTCCATCTTTCCCGACGACGACGAATCGACGGCGATTGCGGAACTGCGGCGCTATTTGTACCTCGCCGGCAAGGCGCTGCCCGAGAGCCCGCGGGGGCCGTGGCTCGTCGCCGACGCGGAAACCGTCCGCTGGAATCTCGAGGCGGGCGCCTCGGTCGACGTGTTCGCGTTCGAAACGTACGCCGCCGATCCTCAAACCCACGCGCAGGCCATCGAACTCTACCGGGGCGACCTGCTGGACGAGATCTACGACGACTGGATTGCAGCGGAACGCGAGCGCTTGCGCGCGCGATATCTCACGATCTTGAGCGAGTCGATCGATCGGCATCGATCGGAGCGGCGTTACGCCCTCGCCATCGAGTCTGCGAAGCGAATTCTCGTCGCCGATCCATGGCGCGAGGACACGGTGCGCGCATTGATGAGCGTGCGCTACGAGGCCGGCGACACGGCCGGCGCGCTCGCAGAGTTCGAGCGGTTCGCAAAGCATTTGCGCGCCGAGCTCGGCATCGCGCCGATGCCCGAAACGCTTGCCGTGCAGCAATCGATCGTTCGGGGCGACGTCGTACCGGGCGCGACGGCGGCGGCTCGCGAGGACGGCTCGGCGCGCGCCGCCGCGCTACCCTTCGTGGGGCGCGCCCGCGAGATGGGTGCGCTGCGCGCGGCGTGGACGCGGGCGGCCCGCGGCCACGGGAACGTCGTCCTGATCGAAGGCGAAGCGGGCGTCGGCAAGTCGCGGCTGGGCGACGAACTCGCGCGGCTCGTGCAATCGGAAGGCGGACGAACGTTCGTCGGGACCACGGCCGCGCCCGAATCGACCCCCTATCAATCGATCGTCGAAGCGCTGCGGTCGGCCATGCCGCTGCTGCTCGCCCGGCCGCCGGTAGCCGCGCGGCGCGCCGCGCTCGCGCGCCTTTTGCCCGAGCTGCGCGACTCGGCCGCACCAGAAGTCCCCGCGCCCGAACAGCCCGCCGATCGCGAACTCGCGCGGCTGCACGACGCATTGACCGATGCGGTGCGGCGCTTGGCCACGCCGCGCCCGACGCTAATCGTTCTCGAGGACCTGCAGTGGGCCGGTTCCGCGACGATCGAGGCGCTCGGGGCGATCGCGCGCGATGCGTTGCGCGTGCCGGCGCTGATCGTCGCGACCTGCCGCGAAGAAGAAACCCCGCCGGCGCATCCGTTGCGCACGTTGATGCGAGCGCTCAGCACAAACGGCAACGTGGTCGAGCTCGCGCTGTCGCGCTTCGAGGAAAGCGACGTGTCCGAGCTCGTCGCGCGGATCGAGCCGTTGCGCGAGCGTTCGGCAGCGTTCGCGCGCGAGCTTTTCCTGCGAAGCGAAGGGAATGCGCTCTTCGTCAACGAGTTCATCAGGGTCGCGCTTGCGGGGGAGGCTGTCCCTTCCGGCGCGACGTCGTCGATCGCGAACGTGCTCGCGGCGCGCGTCGCGCAGTTAAGCGAAAGCGCTCTTACCGTCGCGCAAATCGCGTCGGTTGCGGGCGCGGGCTGCAACGTCGCGCTCGTTCGCGACGTGTCAAACCTGCCCGCCGCCGAGACGGCGCGGGGTTTCGATGACCTGCTCGACCGGCGGATCTTGCGCGAGGCCGGAGCGCGAACGGCTTTCGATTACGTCTTCACCCATCACTTGATCGCCGAAGCGATCTATGCGGGAATCGCACCGGAACTCCGCGCGCGCCGCCACGCCCGGATCGCGCGACTGATGGAATCCGCCGGCGCGCGCGGCTTACCCGCGCCCGAACGGGAGATCGCCCGGCATTACGAACGTGCCGGCGAACGCGAGACGGCGGCCGGGTGGTACGTGCGGGCCGCAGCCTCGGCGGCCGGCTTGCACGCCTACGGCGACGCGATCGAATTGGCGACGCTCGCGCTGCAGTTTGGGCAGGAGGCCGGCATCCGGCGCGAAGCGCTCGAAGTGCGCGAGCGCAGCTATGGGCGGCGCGCCGAACGGGGGCGGCAGCGGGCCGACATCGACGAACTCGAGTCGCTCGCCGGAGACGATCTGCGGCGCCAGTTCGACGTGTTAACCCGGCGCGTGCTGCTCGCGCGCACGCTGGGCCAGTCCGATGAGGAAGGCGCCCTCATCGCGCGGATGCACGGACTCGAAGCGGCGCTCGGCGACGACGCGCGCGCGCAAGCGCTCGTGCAATCGGCCACGTTCGCAGGTCTGCGCAGTCGACCCACCGAGGCGCTGGAGCCGGCGCTGGGAGCGCTGGCTCTCTACGAGCGCTCGGGCGACGTGCGCGGCCAGCTCGAGTGCTTGTACCTCTTGGTCGATTTCACGGCCAACATCGGCGACCTCGAAGCGTCGCGCGCGTATCTCGCGCGCATGCACGAACGTGCGGGCGACTTGGGAGACCGGCTCGTCGAAGCGCGCGCCCTCGGCGTCGCGGCGCAAGCCGCTCTGCTGCGCGCGGAATACCGCTCGAGCTACGATCTCTCGCGCCAGGCGCTCGCGCTGCAACTCGCCACCGGCGATCGGGACGGCGAAGCCGCCTCGCGCGGCCGCCTCGCGGTTTCCGGAGCATGGCTCGGCGACTTCGCGACCGCGCTGCGGGATTTCGAGCTGGCGCTCGAAACGTACGCCTCGATCGGCAACACGCGCGGTCTCGCGCTCACGTACACGAACCGTACGCTGCTGCTGATGCGCCTGGGATTGTTCGACGACGCTTTGGATTCGATCGCGCATTCGAACGAACTTTTTGCGGTGGCGCACGAAGAACGGACGGTCGTGGCCAACAAGGTCAACGCGAGTTTCGTGTCCCTGCAACGCGGGGATGCCCCGCAAGCCCAGGCGCTTGCCCTCGAGGCCCTCGAGCTTGCGAAGCAGATCGGCTTTCCGGTTTTCGAAGCCGCCGCGCTCGCGAACCTCGGGAATGCGGAACGCGCGCTCGGTTTTTTCGAGCGCGCGATCGCGCACATGGAAGCCGGCATTGCGCTGCGGCGCGCGGTGCAAGAGCCGCGCGACTTCGTCGACGATTTGGCCGACCTGACCCTGGCCTACGCAGGTGCCGGTCGCAACCCGGATGCCCTGCGCACGGCAGAAGAACTGCTCGCGATCGACGGCGGCCGTTTCGCCGGTGCGTTGTGGCCGCACTACGTCCGTTGGGCCGTCGCGCAGGGCTTGGGTGCCGGCGGACAGGCCGAGCGCGCCGCGGCCGAAGCAGCGCGGGCGCGCGACGAGATGCGCGCGTTCGCCGAGCGCATCGACGACGAACGGGCGCGCGGCGCCTTTCTCGCCGTGCCGATCAACGTTGCGATCGCCGCGCAGCCGGCGGCCAAGCGCCGCACGATTCGCTAGAGTTTCACGAACTCGACGCGACGGTTCAGGGCTTGACCTTTTGCCGTCGCATTACTGGCGACGGGCCGGCTGAGACCGAAACCCGCCGTTTTTAGCCGATCGTTCGCGATGTGGGCCTGCGTGACGAGATACGTTTTGACGGCGGCCGCGCGGCGTTCCGAAAGATCCAGGTTGTACTGCGTCGAGCCGACGTTATCGGTGTGACCTTCGATGCTCAGGCGCAGCCTCGGATCGCCGCGCAGCAATTTTCCAACCTCGCCCAGGACCGCGGCGGAGTCGCGCGAGATGTCGGTCTTGTTGAACGCGAAGTGGATATCGCGTAACGTGAAGCGGCCCGTCTTCTGCAATTGCGCGCGCATCTGCGCTGCGGTCAACGAGGGTCCTCCCGCGACCGGCGCCCGCATGGGTGCCGCCGCGAGCACGAGGGGGGAGTCCACTTCGATCGCCGCGCCCGAACCATACCGGTCGGCGTAAAAGATGTCGAGAACGTGCTTGCCCGGCGTTAGATGCCCGAGCGAGTACGGCGTGTAGGTCATTGCCTTGACGCCGCCGTTGTCGACTTGCAGCACGCCGTCCACGAAAACCCATGCGTCGTCATCCGATCCGAGCTGCATCTGGACTTTCGGCTGCGACGCCGCATCGAATGTTCCCCGGAAGTGCGCCGAGCGGAACCCCTGCGTATCGTTGGGGTGGCCACGCGGAAACATCGCGGTCACGAGCAATGGAAGCCGTTCGGTTCCGCTTCCGTCGGTACGCACGCCGTGCGGGCTCGAGACCGTCCACCACAGGATCTCGCCCTCGCGGTTGATGTCGTGAATCGGACCGGATGACGGGCCGCCCTTCGTGCGCGCAAACGTCGTCGCCACGGGAAAACCGTGGGGCCCGAGGCGTTTTGCGACCAAGCCCCGGATCGTCATGCCGTCGATGCCGTGATCGACGTCCGGATGATGCTCCGGCAGCACGAAGTAGGAGACGGCGATCGTTCCGCTCGCGTCCGCCGGTTGCGATAAGGCGACCGCTCCGGCGACGAGCAGCACCAGGGCCGTGACGAATCGCGCTTTGAACCGCATGCTCGAATCTCTCCTCCGGAAAAGCCCCGTATGCGCGGGGCCGTTCGCCGCGACGCGCATCATCGCGACAGCTGCTTTTCGGCAGCTTTGAGCGCTTCGGGTTGCTGCATCGGACCACAGCTCGGGCCGGGCGCCGGAGTGCCCGCTTGCAGCGCGGCGACTGCGGCATTCGCGACGCATTTCGGGTCGACGATTTGATTGGTGTCACCCTGCGCGTGAACGTCGCCGGACGCTTGCGCGGCATCCGCACCGGCGGCCGATACTTCGGGGGATGGCGGTGCTGCGCTCGATGTGGGGAGAACCGGCAGTTGCGCGCCGGGGCCAATGCCGTCCGCGACGCCGGCCGGTTGCACCGGAGCGCGCGCCAGCGCGCCGGTCGCGCCGCACGCGAAGGCTGCAAGCGTCCGGCTTTCCGCGAACGCGACGATTGCCGCCGCCTCGATGAGCGCGACGAAGAAGAAGAACCACGCGAGCCGATGATGCCGCCGGAGCGGCGGGGACGTCTGAATCATGGCGCCATCGTATCCGGCCTGCGTACCGGTTCCGTGCGGCCGCCGCACGATCGCCGGACGGCCGGGTGAGCTGCGATTAACTGCAGGTCCAAGAAATCGTTCCCGCAGCGTCGGTCACCGTCGTATGTGAAACATACGTCGCGCCCTTGAACGTCGCCGTCCCGCGACGGCCTCCGTCTTCCACGTGCAACGTCGTCGTGCCGCCGGTCGATCCCGTGAAGACGACGCCCTCGGGGAGACTCGCGTTAATTTGGTTTGTGGCGGCGATGCGCGCGCGCGTCCCGTCCGCCGTCCAGGTGACGTCACCGTCGCGAGCAACCGAAGACCCGACGATCACGATGCTGCTTCCGGGCGACTCGGACGACGTCGCCGTGATGCGGAGTCCACCGTTCGTATCGTACGGCGAAACGAGCCTGCAGTCGGCCTTGTCGAAGTCGCTCTGCACTTGCGGGGCGGTGAGCGCCAGGTGAACCGACCCATGCGCGCTCATGGTCGAAATAGCAACCGGGCGCGCGCCGTTGGGGCCCGCAGTCGCACCCCTTGAGGAACCGGACGCGCACGAAGCAAGGCCGAGTGCCATCATTGCCATGATGACGCGGTTGAAGATTACGTGCATGCCGGATCACACACAAAGCCGGTTATCGAATAATCCGCGCTATTCTGGTTGCCCGGCCGCGTTCTCGAATTTTCCAGATGCGCAACGTGAGTGCCGCCCTCATCTTCAGCGTTCAAGGTTACCCCGTGTCCGAAAAACTGGTCGAGAATCCAGCGCGCGTTCTTGTACGGGAGTTTGTAGGTATTTCTGACCGGCATCAGGTTGGTCAGTGGAGAAAACACGATCGCCACGGTACTTCCTTGCGCGTAATCGGGATCGAAATCTTTCGGGGAGTCGGTAAGCTGCAACGCGAGCGTGCTTCCCGTCATCGTACCGGTAACGTCGGCGATGAAGCCGACCGGTGACATCTGGGCCCGCGTGTAGGTCGGGGTCGCGGCTTCATCGTCGGCAACGGGTGCGGTTTCCGTTGTTGTTACGCGCCCGCCCGCAACGAGCTTGACATATGCCGTATTGTACGGATCCGTCTTGTACTCGAAGTGCACCGCACTTCCGAAGAACTCGCCGGTGAGTGGCGCGGAAGCCCCCGACTGCGCGTCCTTGAGAAAGTAATGCAGTCGCATAACTCCATACAACGTCGTCTCGTACGTCCACCACTCCTGACCTTGTTTCGTCGTAAAGTGGGCGGTCATCGAGGCCGTAACGGGACCGGCGTACGATCCGCAGTTCTTGTAGAACGAATCCTTTGCGTCATCCGCAGCGCTCGCAACGAGAAAGCCGTTAATATCCGCTGCTGCGGTATTCGACTGCGCGAGTTTTTGAAGCAGGTCGGACGAGACGCGCGAGGTGGCTTGGGCGTCGTTCCCGTTTACTTGGCCAACCATTCCTTTGATCGTATCGAGCATTTCGTCTTGCGATGCATTCGCGGCCGAGCCGACGTCGAGAAGGGCGTTGAGCTTGTCGTAGAGGCGAGCGATCTGTTCGCAATCGTTGCTGCCCTGGGAATTTGCGTTGATCGCATTGGCGCGCTGATACGTTTCGTCCGCTTCTTTGAGCGCAGCTGCAAGTTTCGTTATGGTGACCACCGGCATCATCACGCTCTCCGTGTAGGTTTGAAGGGCTGCAAGGCCGTTTGAGACCGTCAGGGTATCGCTCGCAAATTTCGAAGCCGTAGCCGCAAGCGTCGGCGTCGCGTCGGAGGTGAAGGCGGCCGAGGCGCTCGTGACGTCGCCCTGGACTTTTTGGATTGCAGCGTCCAACTCGGCCTGCGCCTGCGCCTGCGTCTGGCCGCCGGCGGCGCCCGCGCTCGAGCTCGTTTGCGCGATTGCCGGAGTGGAAGCCGCGACGAGCCCGGCGACAAGCGCCGCGACGATCGAACGAGCGAGTCCCATAGAGAGGAGGATGCCTTTTCTTATCATGCCCCGATCGTAAAACG
>Ga0302324_100012658_pt1 | contig 17187 bp, 15 predicted proteins | sample Palsa_T0_1_FD_201949 | JGI IMG/M metagenome (GOLD analysis project Ga0302324, IMG submission 201949) | Peat permafrost microbial communities from Stordalen Mire near Abisko, Sweden - Palsa_T0_1 | ecosystem: Environmental > Terrestrial > Soil > Palsa > Peat permafrost | place: Sweden: Abisko...
CGCGCCGCCCGGCGGGGCGTGGCGCCAGACGGCCAAGCGCCACCGAATCCAAGCGTGTCCCTTCTCAAAATATGGGCATCTTCAGTTATCTGACCGGATTCGGCGGCCGCGACATGGCGGTCGATCTCGGCACGGCGAACACGCTCGTGTACGTGCGCGGGCGCGGGATCGTGCTGTCAGAGCCGAGCGTCGTCGCGATCGACTCGCGCACCGGCGAAGTTCACGCTGTCGGGATCGAGGCCAAGCGCATGCTCGGCCGCACGCCGGGCACGATCCAGGCGATCCGGCCCCTGAAGGACGGTGTGATCGCCGACTTCGACGTGACCGAGGAGATGCTCCGTCACTTCATCCAGAAGGTCCACCAGAACCGCTGGGCGCACCCGCGGGTGGTCGTGTGCGTGCCCTCCGGCGTAACGGGCGTGGAGAAGCGTGCCGTCGAGGAGGCCTGCCTGTCGGCGGGCGCCCGCACCGCATACCTGATCGAGGAGCCGATGGCTGCCGCGATCGGCGCCGGCCTGCCGGTCGGCGAGCCGACCGGGTCGATGGTCGTCGACATCGGCGGCGGCACCTCCGAGGTCGCGGTTATCTCGCTCGGCGGGATCGTCGTCTCGCAGTCGATCCGCGTCGGCGGCGACGAGATGGACGAGGCGATTATCAACTACGCCAAGAAGGAGTACAAGCTGATGATCGGCCAGCAGACCGCTGAGGAGCTGAAGCTCGAGATCGGCTCGGCCTGTCCGATGGAGGAGGAGCTACAGGCGGAGATCCGCGGGCGCGACATGGTCTCCGGCTTGCCGAAGACGGTTGTGTTGACCAGCGAGGAGATTCGCCAGGCGCTGGAAGAGCCGCTGAACCAGATCATCGAAGCGGTCAAGGAGACACTCGACCGCACCCCGCCGGAGCTTGCCTCGGACATCATGGACCGCGGCATCATGCTCGCCGGCGGCGGCGCGCTGCTGCAGGGCCTGGACGAGCGCCTGCGCGATGAGACGCAGATGCCGGCGCACCTGGCCGAGTCGCCGCTGACCTGTGTCGCGGTCGGCTCGGGACGGTCGCTCGAGGAGTTCGAGGCGATCCACCGTTCCAATCGCCGCTCACGCAACAACAACAACCGACGCCGCCGCTGAAGCCGGCGCCCTGATCCGGCGGTCGCGGTTACTCTTTCTCATGAACGCTGCGGAAGGCCCTGATTCGTGTACGACAAGACGGTCCGGCGTCGACGTGCGGTGCTTGCACTGCTCGTCGTGCTCTCCCTGATACTGCTGACCGCCTACTTCGGCGAGTCCGCCGACGGTGGTCTGCACTCGGTGCAGCGCGGCTTCTTGACCGTCGTCTCGCCGATCCAGGAGGGCGCGAACAAGGCGCTGAAGCCAGTGCGCGACCTGTTCGGCTGGTTCGGCGACACGCTGCACGCGAAAAGCCAGCTCGCCGAAGTGCGCAAGCAGAACGACATCTTGCGCAAGGAAGCGATCGCCGAGCGGGCCGGTCAGCACGGCTACCACGAACTGCTGGCGCTCTACCATCTGGACCAGCTCAGCCTGAACAGCTACCACCCGGTCACCGCTACGGTCGTCGGCAAATCGCCGAACATCTGGTATTCGACCGTCTTGATCGACAAGGGAACCTCCTCGGGGGTCCGGAAAAATGACCCGGTCATCAATGAAGAAGGACTGGTCGGCAAGGTCGCCCAGGCCGCCTCCGACGGCGCGATCGTCGATCTGATCACCGACAGCGAAGTCGGCGTCTCGGCGCGGATCAACGGAACGAACGCGACCGGCGTGGTGCAGCCCAAGGTGGGCGATCCGAACGATCTGGTGCTGGGGTACCTTCCAGGCGGCACCTCGGTCAGTCGCGGCGAAAACATCGTCACCTCCGGGACCGTCGAACCTCCGGACTACTCGTTGTATCCGCCGGGAATTGCGATCGGACAGGTGAGCTCGGTCGACGAAGAAAGCGCGTTCAAGTCGGTCAACGTGCATCCACTGGCAGACCTGCACAACCTCAACATCGTGCAGGTGCTGACGTACACCCAGGGCAGCAAGGCAGCGAGCCTGACGAGTCTTCAAGGCAGTCTGCCGAGCGCTCGACAGACTGCCACCTCCGGCGGCGAAGACAGCCAGCTGGCATCAACCGGTACAGGCGAATGACGCTCTCCGGCTCGCTGCTCACGCGGATCGCGGTGCTCGTCGTGGTGGTCGTTTTCTTCCAGATCGGCGTGGTCTCGGAGGTCCCGGTGTTCGGCGTGGCGGTCGATCTCTCTCCCCTCATGGTCGCCTTCGTCGGGCTGCTGTGCGGCTCGACGATCGGAGCCGCTACCGGCTTTGCGGTCGGCCTGCTCGTCGATCTCGCGTTGGTGCAGACGCTTGGGCTGACTTCGCTGATCTTCACTCTGGTCGGCTACTGGTGTGGGCGTCTGCGCGAGCTGCGCGATCCGCAGGCGGCGCTGACGCCACTGCTGGTTGGGGGCCTCGCCACGGCCGCGGCGCTCGTTGGCTACTCGCTGATGGAGTTCATGCTCGGCGTGGATGCGCCCGTCAGCCTCGAGTTGCTGCGCCAGATCGTGCTCGGGGTCGTTGTCAATACGATCGTGGCGGTGCCGATGTGGATCCTGGTGCGGCGTTCTCTGATCGGCAGCCTGCCCCCGGATCCCCGCCGTCGCCGTCGCCGTGCGTACACGACCGGCGGGCTGAGCCCGCTATCCAAAGCATGAGCGCGATCGAGCCGGCGCAGCCGCGCGAGCCCCGCATGCCCGTCCCGCCCGGCATGGCCCTGCGCGTAGCGATTCTCGGCGGGATCGCGCTGGTGATGTTCGGAGTGATCTTCTTTCGGCTGTGGTACCTACAGGTATTGACCGGCGAACAGTACGTTCAGGAAGCCGCCGCCAACAGCGTGCGGGACCTGCCGATCGCCCCGCCACGCGGGCAGATACTCGATCGCGAAGGCCAGCCGATCGCCGCCAGCATGGTGACCAACGCGGTGCAGATCGTGCCCTCGGCGTTGCCGCCCGCGGGCCGGCCGCGGCTGGCGGTGTACCGGCGGCTGGGCGCGCTGCTGGGGATGAGCGCCGCCCACATCGAGGCGCTCGTGATCAAGGGACGCACGGCGCTGCCGTATGCGCCCGTGACGATCAAGACCGCCGCGGGCCGGGGGGTGTTGACCGAGCTTGCCGAGCGCCAGAGCGAATTCCCCGGCGTCACTCAGCAGCCCGTCTCGATCCGCTCCTATCCGTACGGTGAGATGGCCGCCCAGGTGCTCGGCTACGTCGGCCAGGTCTCCAAAGCAGAGCTTGAAAAGCCCGCCTTCCGTGGTGTTCAGCAGGGGACCGTGGTCGGCCAGGAAGGGCTCGAGTACTTCTACGATCGATATCTACGCGGGCGCGACGGCGAGCAACGTGTTCAGGTCAACTCGGCAGGTTATCCCGAGCCCACCCGCCTGCAGCCGTCGCTGCCCAAGGCCGGTTACAGCCTCGGGACGACGCTTGACCTCGGCCTGCAACGCGAGGGGGAAAAGGCGCTGCTCGAGGGGATCGAAAACGCTCGGGCGGGCGGTAAACCGGCGGTGGCGGGGGCGTTCACGGCGCTCGATCCGCTCAACGGAGAAGTGCTGGCGATCGGCTCATATCCGAGCTTCGATCCGAACAAGTTCGCCAAGCCGCTGACAGAAAGCGAATACAAGACGCTCGAGGGCAAGAGCGGCGGCGAAGAATCGCCCTCACGCCTGGTCAACAGGGCGGTCAACGGCGCCTATCCGACGGGCTCCACGTTCAAGCCGATCACAGCGATGGCGGCGCTCGAAGCGGGTGTGATCAACCCGAATGAGGATCTGGGGGGAGGCTCATGCATCGAAGCGATCGGAGGCGGCGGCGAGCTGTTCTGCAACTCCGGCCACACCAACTACGGCGCGGTCGGGCTCGTCGAAGCGCTGAAGGTCTCCTCGGACACCTACTTCTTCACGGTCGGCGAGCTCGCCAACAGCCACGGCGACGTGATTCAGAACAAGGCTCGCGAACTGGGGATCGGCGAGCAGACAGGGATCGACCTGCCGAGCGAGATCGAAGGCACGATTCCCAGCCGCCAGTGGCTGGCCGAACAGAACAAGGAAGAAGCGAAGTGCACGCGCGAACATCATGGCCACCCGTGCCAGATCGTGGCCGAACCGGGCGAGCCGTGGACAGTGGGCTACAACATGGATCTGGCCGTCGGCCAGGGCAGTCTGCAAACCGACCCGCTGCAGATGGCGGTGGCCTACTCGACGCTCGCCAACGCGTACGTGCACGGCGGCGAAGGGGAGGTCGTAACGCCCCATCTCGGCCTTCAGATCGACGAATCCAGCGGGGGGCTCGTGCAGAGCCTGAGCCAAGACTTTCCGCCCAAACGCCACGTGCACCTGAACTACGCCGACCTGAGCGATGTGATGGAAGGCATCCACGAGGCCGCCTCAGAGCCGGGCGGCACCTCTGCGGACGTGTGGGCGGGTTGGAACCAGTCTCAGCACCCCGTCTACGGCAAGACAGGCACGGCAGAACGGGCGGGGCACGTGGAACAGTCGTGGTACATGTGCTACGTCGCCGACCCCAAGCGCCCGATCGTGATCGCTGTGACCGTCGAAGAAGGCGGGTTCGGCGCGGAAACCGCCGCGCCGATCGCCCGCCTGATCGCGTCCAAGTGGTTCGGCGCGCCGGAGAAGTTTGTGGCTGGAACCTCGAAAACATTCTAATCGGCGATGCCTTCCTCTCTGGACAGCCCGATCAAGCCCGCCGCCGAAGACTCGCCGGCCGCGCCCGGAACGCGCATACGGCGCGGGCTGCCGTTGGATCTGCTGCTGACGCTCGCCGTGGTGGGGTTGGGGATCGCGTCGGCAATGACGCTCGGCGCGGCCACGCGCGAAGCGGTACCCGGCGACCCCAGCTATTACGTCACCCGCCAAGTGGTCTACCTGGCGGTTGGCCTGATCCTGATGGTCGTGCTCGCACGGGTCGACTACGCACGCCTGCGTCAACTGAAATACGGCATCTACGCACTGCTGATCCTCAGCATCCTCGCCGTCCTCGGGCTGGGCCACGAAACCAAAGGCTCCACGCGGGCGATCAGCCTGCCGTTCTTCTCCTTCCAGGCCTCCGAGCTCGGCAAGGTGCTGTTGACCGTGGCACTGGCGGCGTTCATCGTCGACCGCGCGCGGCGGTTGCGCGAGCGCGATACGGCCGTGCGCGTGATGCTTGCGGCGTTGGTGCCGGCGATGCTCGTGATCGCCCAGCCGGACCTCGGGTCGGGGATGGTGTACATGGTGATCGCGTTCGTCATGCTGCTGGTGGCGGGCGCGCCGTGGCAGCAGCTGGGCGGACTGACGGCGCTGGTGTGCGTGTCCGTTGCGGTCGTACTGGTGGCGGCGCCCGCGATCGGCGTGCACGTGCTCAAGCCTTACCAGACCGAACGGCTGACGGCATTCCTGCACCCCTCCTCGAACTTCGAGGAAATCAAGGAAAAGGAATCCAAGACCGGCGAACCCGATCCCCGCTATCAGCTTGCCCAGTCGAAGATCGCGATCGGCTCGGGCCAGAAGACCGGCCGGGGCTCCGCTGATTCCACCCAGCTTACGGGCAACTACCTCCCCGAGGATGACACCGACTTCGTATTCGCCGCCGTCGGCGAGCAGTACGGTTTCCTCGGCGCCGGGCTGGTGCTGTGCCTGTACGGGCTGTTGATCTGGAGGACACTGCGCATCCTCACGATGTCCAAGGACCTGTTCGGCTCGCTCGTGGCGGCGGGCGTAGCGGCTATGCTCATGTTTCAGGTGTTCGTCAACGTGGGGATGACCATTGGGATCATGCCCATTACCGGCGTTACGCTGCCGCTCATGAGCTATGGCGGCTCGTCGGTGATCACCACCCTGTTGGCGGTGGGCCTGCTGCAATCAATTTATGTTCAGGCACGTGCTTCAGCGGCGCTGAAGGGCCGCGTGCCGATCTACTAGAAACAGACACCATGTCCGCCAATCACTCCCGATCGCCAGTTGTGGAAACGCCGCCGAGGATTCTCCTCCGGCCTTCACCCGCGCGGGGTTCGGCCGGCAGCGATACCGAAAGACTGGATCACATTGAAAAAGCAAGTGCTTGTCAGCGTCGATCGCGCGGAGACGCGCGTGGCGCTCCTGGAGGCCTCCGGAACGCCCGGCGCCTCACGTTCGGCCTCCACCAAGTCCCGCAAGCGCGCAAGCGGCGCCCCGGAGGCCGGCTATCGCATAGCTGAGCTGTATCTGGAGCGCCGTGGCGGGCGCTCGATCGTCGGCAACATCTACAAGGGCAAGGTCGACAACGTGCTGCCCGGCCTGGAGGCGGCGTTCGTCGACATCGGCCTGGAGAAGAACGGGTTTCTGCACGTCGATGAGATCGTGCTGCCCGGCGTGGAGGCGCCCAAGCGGGGGCGTGGCAGCGGCAGCGGGCGCAAGATCTCAGATCTGCTCGGGCCCGGGCAGGAGATCGTCGTGCAAGTGGTCAAGGACCCATTGAAGACGAAGGGCGCGCGGCTGTCGATGGAGCTGACGATCGCCGGGCGCTACATGGTCTACGCCCCTACCGGCGAGGGGATCGGCGTGTCGCGTCGCTTGGAGGATCGCGAGCGCGAGCGCCTGCGCAAGCAGAGCTCGGGTCTGGATCTGGGTGACGGCGGGGTGATCGTGCGCACCGCCGCGCACGGCGCCAAGCGCGAGGACTTCGAACGCGAGCTGAAGTACCTGCACAAGCTGCATGAGGTGCTCGGCAAACGCGTGGAGGATACGGTTGCTCCGGATCTCGTCTTCCAGGAGGCCGACCTATCGGTACGGGTCGTGCGCGACATCTTCTCCGAACACTTCGAGCGCGCGATCGTCGACGACGAGCAGCAGTTCAAGCGTCTGGTCTCCTTCTTCACGCGCACCGCCCCCGAGCTGGTCGAGCGCGTCGAGCTGTGGGAGCAGAAGGAGCCGCTGTTCGAGGCCTATGGCGTGGACAAGGCGATCGAGGGCGTGCTGTCACGGCGTGTCGATTTGCCCAGCGGCGGCTATCTCGTGATCGACTACGCCGAGGCGCTGACCGTGATCGACGTGAATTCCGGCAGCTTCATCGGCCGCGGCAAGGGCGCGGCGCTGGAGGACACGATCACGAAGACCAACCTGGAGGCCGCCGAGGAGGTCGTCAACCAGCTGCGCCTGCGCGACATCGGCGGGATCATCGTGATCGACTTCATCGACATGGCGCGCGCGCGCAACCGCGACGCCGTGATGAAGACGCTCAGAAAGACGCTCGACGAGGACCGCACGAAGACGTTCACGGCGGAGATCTCAAAGCTCGGGCTGGTCGAGATGACACGGCAGAATGTGACCGAGGGCGTGCGCGAGATCATGAGCCGGCCGTGCCCGACGTGCGATGGGGAAGGCGTGATCCGCTCGGAGGAAACCTACGCGATCGAGTTCGAGCGCCGCCTGCGCGACGTGGCTGGCGAAAACCCCGATGTGGAGGCGTTCCTCGTGCAGATCAACCCGCGCGTGACAGCGGAGTTCACGGGCCACGGCTCGCGTGTGCTGCACGCGCTCGAGAGGGAAACGGGCAAGTCATTCCTGTTCGAGGGCTCGGAAGGGCTGACGCTCGAGCACTTCGCGATTACCTTCCAGGGCACCCGCGCGGAGGTCGAGGAGCGGGCGCTGCCCTTCCGCCAAGGCGACGAGGTGCTGGTCGAGATCGTCGAGCCGCACATGTACGACGTCGACGACGCGGTCGCGAAAATCGACGGCTACATCATCTCGATCGCGGGCGCCGCGCGGAGTGTCGGCGAAAAGCGGATGGTGCGCATCGATCAGGTGGGGCGCACGGCGGCGAGCGCGCTGCTGCTCGATGAGTCTGGCGAGGTGGTCCGCCCGACGCCGCGGGCCCCGGCCCCAACCGTTAAACCGAGGCCCAGGCGCCGAGCGCCCAAGCCCGTCGTGGCACCCGCGGTGGAAAGCGCCTCTGAGCCGGCTTCCGCGTCACAGGCGCCGGCGGAGGAGTCACAGCTGCCGGTGGAGGATATCCCTGAGGGCGAGAGATCCGAGGATGACCTACAATCCAAGCCTCGGCGTCGTGGCCGCAGAGGCGGGCGACGCCGTTCGGCTGCCAAGGCGCAATCAAGTACCGACTAGGTAAATCATGTACGCAATCGTGAAGACAGGTGGCAAGCAGTATCGCGTCGAGCGGGGTCAGACCCTGCTCGTGGAGCGCCTTGCCGTCGATGAGGGCGGGAACGTGGCTTTGGAGCCGATCCTGTATCGCTCCGAGGACGCGGTGTTCGACCCGGCCGGCCTGAAGAAGGTCAAGGTCACGGCGAAGGTGCTGAGCCATGAGCGCGGAGAGAAGCTGCGGGTCTTCAAGTTCAAGCCCAAGCGTGGCTACAAACGTCGCACCGGTCATCGCCAGGAGCTGACGCGGATTGAGGTCACGGACATCTCGATGGGTGCGGCGGCGAAAGCGGCGAAACCAGCCAAGGCCGCCGAGGAGGAGACAGAGAATGGCTCATAAGAAGGGGCTCGGCTCCAGCCGCAACGGGCGCGAATCGAACGCGCAGCGCTTGGGCGTGAAGACCTTCGCCGGCGAGACGGTCAGCGGCGGCGAGATCATCGTGCGTCAGCGCGGCACGAAATTCAAACCGGGCGAGGGCGTTGGCATCGGCAAGGACGACACCCTGTACGCGCGCGCCGCGGGAACCGTGCAGTTCAGCACCAATCGTCGCGGGCGCGTCGTTAGCGTCTCCTCCGGCGAGTGAACCTGCACAAGCGAGCTACCACGAGCGACCGAGGGGTTCGCGGGTGAACCCACGTCAGGGCGCGCGTGGGCTTGCGATCGGGCGGGCCGCGTTTGGCGTTGCGCTGCTGATCATGCCCGAAAAGGTCGCGAAGGGCTGGCTGGGCGAGTACGCCGAGCGCCCCGCGGTGCATGCGTTGGTTCGGTCGATCGGTGTCCGCGATCTGGTGCTCGGGATGATCGCTCTGCACACGGTTGACCATCCCGACGTGGGGCCTCGCTGGCTGGCAACGTGCGCGGTGGTCGACAGCGTCGACCTGGTCGCGACCGTCGCCGCGCGCTCGGATCTTCCAAAGGCGGGGGTGGCGGGCACCGCGCTGGTAGCCGGTGGCGCGGCGGCGGCGGGCTTTTACCTCGCGCGTGTGCTCGATCAGGGCTGAGCAGCAGATTCTCCGGGGAGCTTGAGGGCATACGTCGGGGTTTTTTTGATCTCTACTTTTAAGAGTGCGTATAGCCATAGTGTCACGCGCTCTTAAAAGTAGAACATAGATCCCTGCTCCTTTATCTTTCGAGTCACCACCCTCCTGGGCGGTGGGGGGCTCGAGGCTGTCACGATGGCAGCGATGCTGCACGATTACGCGAGAATTCATCTGAAGGCCGGTGCCGGGGGGGATGGGAGTACGAGCTTCAGGCGCGAGGCGCATGTGCCGAGGGGTGGTCCCGACGGCGGCGACGGCGGCCGTGGGGGAGACGTGGTGCTGCTCTGCGACGACTCGCTGCGCGATCTGCAGAGCTTTAGGCGCAAGGCAATCTACCGGGCGGGCCAGGGGGGCTACGGCGAAGGCTCACAGCGACACGGCGCCGACGGGGAGACGTTGACGATCAGGGTGCCGCCGGGGACCGAGGTGATCGGATGTAACGGACCGGCGGGTGAGGAGGGGGACCTGGAGGGACGCCGCTGGGAGCTGATGAAGGACGGGCAACGGGCGGAGGTGGCAAAAGGCGGAGCCGGCGGAAAGGGAAACAAGCGCTTTGCGACGCCGACGCGACAGGCGCCGCGCTTTTCCGAGCGGGGCCTGCCGGGTGAAGAGGGCTGGCTGGAGCTCAAACTGAAGCTGCTGGCGGACGTCGGTCTAGTGGGGTTGCCGAACGCCGGCAAGTCCTCGCTGCTGGCGAGGCTGACGAGAGCCGCGCCGAAGGTCGCCAACTACCCCTTCACGACGCTCAGCCCGGTGCTGGGCGTGCTCGACGACGGCGAGCGCCAGCTCGTGGTCGCCGACATTCCGGGGCTGATCGAGGGGGCGAGCGAGGGCGCGGGTCTGGGACACGACTTTCTCGCCCACGTGGAGCGCACGCGCCTGCTCGTGCACGTGCTGGACATCGCGCCCGAGATCTCCGGCGGCGAGGACTCAGACGCGGTTGGCAACCACGCGACGATCGAGCGCGAGCTGGCGGCCCACGACGAGCGGCTGGCGCGGTTGCCGCGCGTGCTCGCGCTGTCAAAGGGGGACCTGGTGACCGAGGCACGCGCGCAGGAGGCCGCCGCGGAATGGGAGGGCCGTCTGGGGCCGGAGGTCCCGGTGATCGTCACCTCGAGCGCGACCGGTGCGGGGCTGGATCAGCTGGCGGGCGAGCTGTCGCGGCTAGTTGCGCCGCGGGGGGAGTTCGAGGAGGACGGCGCCAGTGAGCAGACTGGCACCGGCACGCTGCCCTCCTCGAGCACGGCTGGTGCGGGCACAGAGGAGGATCTGGCCGAGTACATGGTGTTCCGCCCGGCAGCGGGGAAGGGCTTTGAGGTAGAGAAGACAGGAGCGGGATCGTTTGCGGTGAGGGGGAAGGGGATCGAAAGGCTGTTGCAGCGGTATGACACGGAGAACGAGGACGCGATGGCCTATCTGGAGGAACGGCTGCGTCGGATCGGCGTGCTCGGGGCGTTGGAGGCGGAGGGGTTTGAGCCGGGGGACGAGCTGGAGGTGGGTGGGGTGACGTTTGAGCTCGACCCCGACGCGCCATAAGCTCCCAGCAATGAAACGGACGGTAATCAAGCTCGGTTCGAGCATCGTCGCCGAGGACAACGGCGAGCTGCGGGGGGAGGTGCTCGCACGGATCTGCAACGCGGTCCTCGCCCTGCACTCCGGCGGCGATGAGGTCGTGATCGTCTCCAGCGGCGCGATCGCACGGGGGATGCGCGTGTTGGGCCTGGGGACACGCCCGGTGGCGATCGACGAACTGCAGGCCGCGAGCGCGGTCGGGCAGGGGAAGCTGTACCGGGTGTACGACGAGCTGCTGCGCGAGCGCGAGGTGACGAGCGCCCAGGTGCTGCTGACGATCGGCGATCTGAGCGCTCGCACGCACTACCTGAACGCCCGGCAGACGCTGCGCAAGCTGCTGGATTGGCGCGTGGTCGCGGTGGTGAACGAGAACGATACGACCGCGACCGACGAGATCTCCTTCGGCGACAACGACTTCCTTGCCGCGCAGGTGGCGCTGCTCGTGGGCGCCGATCTGCTGGTGCTGCTGACTGACATCGATGGTCTCTACAGCGCCGATCCGCGGATCGATGCGAGCGCGACGCTGGTCGAGGAGGTGACCGACTTCGACACGCTGCAGGAGCTCGAGATCGGCCGTTCGACCTCGCCGCTGGGCTCGGGCGGGATGCGCTCGAAGGTCCTCGCCGCTGACATGGCCACGGCGGCGGGCGTCGCGACGGTGATCTGCAACGGCCTGCGCGAGGGGGCGCTCGAGGCGGTGCTCGCTGGAGGCCACGAGGGGACGAGGTTCGCGCCGCGGGAGGCTGGGCACAGTTCGTTCAAGCTATGGCTGAAGTACGCGAAGCCCGCGCATGGGACGCTCGTGATCGACGAGGGCGCCGCACGGGCGTTGCGCGAGGGCAGCGCGAGCCTGCTCCCGGTCGGGATCGTGGCGGTGCAGGGCGACTTCGACGCGGGCGACGCGGTCGAGATCGCCGACTCGGCGAGGACGGAGACGATTGCGAAGGGCATCTGCAACTACTCGGCGCAGGAGCTGCGCCGAGTGATCGGCATGCAGTCTGAGGCGGTGCGAGGGATCCTGCCGCATGCGACCGACGAGGCCGTGCACCGCGACTACCTGGTGGTCGGGTAGGTCGTACCCTTAGAAGGAGATGGCAACGGTTACGACCACGGTGGGAGAGATCTGCGCGGACGCCAAGCGCGCGGCGAAAGCGCTCGCGCGCGCAGACACCGCGACGAAGAACGCGGCGTTGGAGGAGATCGCGGCGGCGCTTCAGCAGCGCACGGAGGAGATCCTCGAGGCGAACGCGCTCGACATGCAGGCAGGGCATGAGGCCGAGCTGAGCGAGGCGCTGCTCGACCGGCTGCTGCTCGACGAGGCGCGAATCGCTCAGATCGCGAGGGCGGTCAGGCAGATCGTGGTGCTGGGCGACCCGGTCGGCGAGGTGATCGACGGGCACCGCCTGGAGAACGGCCTGGACGTGCGCAAGGTCAGGGTCCCGCTCGGGGTCGTGGCGGTCGTGTACGAGGCGCGGCCGAACGTGACGATCGACGCTGCCGCGCTGTGCCTGAAGTCGGGCAACGCGATCGTGTTGAGGGGGTCCTCCTCGGCGCTTCATTCGAACGCCGCACTCGCACGGATCGCGGGTGAGGCGGCGGTTGCCGGGGGGCTGGCGGAGGGCTGCGTGAGCCTCGTGGCCGGTGGCGGTCGCGAGGAGCTGGCCGAGCTGGCGACGCAGAAGGGGACCGTGGATCTGATCATCCCGCGCGGCGGCGAGGGTTTGAAGGCGGCGCTCGAGGAGGTGGCGACCGTCCCCGTGATCTACGCGGCCTCGGGCAACTGCCACGTCTACGTGGACGCATCCGCGGAGCTCAATCAAGCAGAGGCGATCGTGCTGAACGCGAAGACGCAGCGCCCGGGGGTGTGCAACGCCGCCGAGACTTTGCTGATCCACGAGCAGATCGCGGCGGAGTTCGTGCCCCAAATCGTGCGAGCGCTTGGCGACGCAGGGGTGGAGGTGCGTGGGGACGAGCGCGTCGAAGCACTGGCGGAAGGATCGATCGCGGCGGCAACCGAGGAGGACTGGGGCACGGAGTACCTGGCGATGACACTGGCCGTGAAGGTCGTCGGCTCAAACGATGAGGCGATCGAACACATCGCCCGCTACGGCAGCGGCCACTCCGAGGCGATTGTGACCCGGGATACCGACAGCGCCCGGGCCTTCCAGCTGGACGTGGACGCGGCCTGTGTGTACGTGAACGCCTCGACGAGGTTCACCGACGGGGGCGAGTTCGGGATGGGCGCGGAGATCGGTAACTCGACGCAGAAGCTGCATGTGCGCGGGCCGATCGGGCTGCGAGAGCTGTGCACGTTCAAGTATCTGATCGAAGGTGACGGACACGTCCGCGCCTGAGGAGCCGATGGCGAAAGCCGACCCTCGGTCGATCGGCATCCTCGGCGGGACGTTCAACCCACCACACCGCGGGCACCTTGCACTGGCCCGCCACGCGCAGTCGGAGCTCGGTTTGGATCGGGTGCTGTTGATGCCGGCGAACAGCGCTCCGCACAAGGGTGAGCGGGAAGACCCGGGCCCGCAGCGGCGCCTTGCGATGTGCCGGCTGGCGGCCAAAGACGAGGCGGCGCTCGAAGCCTGCAGCCTGGAGATCGAGCGTGGCGGGCCGTCCTATACCGTGGATACCTTGAGAGCGATCCATGCAATCCACAAAGAGGCAAAGCTGACGTTCATCGTGGGAGCGGACATGGCGCGCACGCTGCCGAGCTGGCGCGAGCCGCAGGCGCTGGTCGAGCTCGCGGACTTGGCGGTGGCCGAGCGCGAGGATGCTGGACGCGAGGACGTGTTGCGAGCACTAGCCCCGCTCTCGGCCCGCGTCGGGTTCCTTAAAATGCCGCTGGTCGAGATCTCCTCCTCGATCGTGCGCGAGCGGGTGAGCGATGGCGAGTCGATCGCGGGGCTCGTCGAGCCGGCGGTGGCGGAGTACATCGCCGAGCACCGTCTATACAGCGCGAGCGTAGTCGCCGAGGCGAAGGAGAACACGAAGGCCAAGGCAGGGACCAGATGAAGCCTCAGCAGCTACTCAGCGAGATCGCGCGCTACGCCGCGGACAAGAAGGCGGGCGAGATCGTTGAGCTGGACCTGCGCGGCGTGCTCGGCTACACCGACTACTTCGTCATCTGCTCGGGCAACACCGAGCGCCAGACGAAGGCGATCCACGACGGCATCCTGGAGGGCTGCAAGCACGAGCACGAGATCCAGCCGCGGCGGGTCGAGGGCCTGAGCAAGCGGGACTGGATCCTGATGGACTACCTCGACGTCGTGGTGCATATCTTCACTCCGGAAACGCGTGCGTTCTATCGCCTGGAGCAGCTCTGGGGCGAGGCCCCTTCGAAGGTGGCTGTCGGCGAGGAGGGGTAGGCTCCGGTCGCGCCCGTGCGCGCGGCGAGCGTGAGCAGCAACCCCTGAACGAGCGCCGCCACGCCGGTGGCCAGCACGAAGGCAGGCGCGATGGGAAACGTGGGTAGTGAGACGGCGAGCGTGAAGCAGAACAGCGCGAAGGCGTAGAACCCGGCGATCTGGCCGCGCCCGAGTCGTAGGAACTCGTCGGCTCCGCGCTGAGTGTGGGTGAACACCGCGAGCACGCTCGAGACCACCGGAAACGCCGCGAGCAGCCCGCTGAGCCGGGAGCCCAGCCAGCCGGACGATGCGGCCAGCGCAAGCACGAGCAGCAGTGCGCAGAAAGCGCGCAGCGGTAGATCCCAGATAGGCGGCGCAGGGGCGTGGGAGAGCTCGGTACGGGGGTCGGGGAGCAGCTTCAGCCCAACCAGGAAGCCGACGCCGGCCAGAACGAGCGCCGCGCCGACGGGGACCGCCAGCGTGCTGAACAAAACGGTCCCCACCACGAATGCGGCCCAACCGGCGAGCAGGCCCACGAGCCAAGGGGATTCCCCGGCGAGGCGTCCGTAGACGACGACGAACGCGGTCAGTGAGATCAGCCCGAGCAGGGTGCCGGCGGCGGCGCTGGCGGCGAAGGCGGCCCCATGGGTGAGTGCGTAGACGAGCAGGATCGGGCCGGCCACGACCGGCAAACCAGCGACCAGACCGCCGATCCGCGGTCCGTACCGGCGGGTGGCGAGCGAGGCTCCGACGACGAAGCTGGGCGCCAGCAGCACCTTGATAGCGAGCGTGGCCACGTGCGGATCATGACCGCCCGGCGCGCGAATCGCACCGCGGGGTAGACGCGAGCGCGCGGATCACAGCCGAGCCACCGCAAGCCGCATTGGCAGCGCAATGGCGACTTGCGAAGATGGCGCGGTGAGCAGCGCACCTGAGTTGAGCCATGGCTCGCGCCTGTCGGCGGTAATGCGCGACGGCGAGCAGGTGACGCCGCTGGAGCTGTTCTTCGACCTCGTGTTCGTGCTCGCGCTGACGCAATGCACCACGCTGATCGTGCGCACGCCGACGTGGGAGGGGATGCTCAAGGGGCTGCTCGTGCTCGGCATGCTGTGGTGGTCGTGGGGCGGGTACGCGTGGCTGACGAGCGTGGTTGACCCGGAGGAGGGGTTGGTGCGGCTGGCGATGTTCGCGGCGATGGCCGCGTTTCTCGTCGCGGCGCTCTGTGTGCCGGGCGCGTTCGGCCCGGAGGCGCTGCTGTTCGCCTGCGCCTACGCGGCGGTGCGCGCTGCGCACATCGTGCTGTTCACGATTGCCAGCCGCGAGGACGCGGGGTTGCGCCATTCGGTGGTGGGCTTGGCCGGCAGCACGGCGATCGGCGTGGGTCTGCTGTTCGTCGCGGCATTCACCTCCGGCGCTTTGCAGCTCGGGCTGTGGGGCCTGGCGCTGGTGCTCGACTTCGGCGGGCCGTTTCTGTTCGGCATCGAGGGTTGGAAGCTCGTACCGGGCCACTTCGCCGAGCGTCACGGGGCGATCGTGATCATCGCGCTGGGCGAGTCGATCGTGGCGATCGGCATCGGCGCGAGACCCACGATCGGCACGGGCGTCGTAGTCGCGGCGGTACTGGGCGTGGTGATCGCCGCCGCGCTGTGGTGGGCGTACTTCGACGTCGTGGCGATCGTCGCGAGCGGCCGAGGGGCGCGAGCGCAACGAAATCGCGCGCGACTCCTATTCCTATCTGCACTTCCCGATGGTTGCTGGGATCGCGCTGATCGCGGTCGGGATGAAGCTGACGATCGAGCACGTCGACGATCCCCTGAAACTGGTTGCGGCGGCTGCGTTGCTCGGCGGCGCCGCGATCTACCTCTTTGCCCACGTGGCGTTCAGGCTGCGCAACATGCACACGCTGAGCACACGCCGTCTGGTGTGTGCGTTCGTGCTGCTCGCGCTGGTGCCCGCCGGTGCCGTGCTGCCGGCGCTCCTCACGCTGGGGATGCTTGCGGCACTGCTTTCGCTGCTGATCGCGTACGAGGCGCTGCGCTACGCCGATGTGCGCGAGCGGGTACGCCACGCAGGATCACCTGCGCCCCCCGTGACGGACTGATCGTGATTCCTCGCCGGCGCGCCACCTCGGGGCGCTCGCCCGTAGGGTGAAGCTCGTAGCGCTGGAGCACCGCGCGCAGGACCAGCTTCATCTCGAGCAGCGCGAAGCTCGCGCCCAGGCAGCGCCGCCGGCCGCCTCCGAACGGGATCCACGTGTATGTCCCAGGTGCCCGCCCGCCCTGACGCTCGAGGAACCGCTCGGGGCGGAAGGCGTAGGGATCGGGGTAGATCTCGGGGTCGTGGTGAAGCAGGTGGGCGTTGGCGGTCAGGATCACCCCGGGCGGGTAGCGGACACCGCCGATCTCGATCGGCTGCTTGACCAGGCGGGGCTCGGCGTTGGGCAGCACCGGGCGGCGGCGCAGGATCTCGTTGATGGTCGCCGTCAGGTACTGCTCGTCGGAGTCCTCATCGTGTATCTCCTCGGCCAGACGTTCCTGCACTGCCGGCTCGCGGGCCAGCTGCGCAAACGCCCACGCCAGTTGCGAGGCGGTCGTCTCGTGCCCGGCTACCAGCGCCGTCATCAGCTCGTCGCGCAGCTCCATTGGGCTCATCGGCGAGCCGTCGTCGTGCTCGGCGGCCAGCAGCAGCGTGAGCACGTCAGCGCCGTCCGAGCCTTCCCGCTGGCGTTCCTCGATCAGCGCGAAGATCAGCTCGTCGGCCTGTGCCCTTGTCCGTTCTAGGCGGCCGACCGGTCCGCGCCCGGCCATCCACTTGGGGATCGGCACGAACGACACCGGGCTCTCGGTGAACGCGAGGAGCTCGGTCAACAGCTCGCGCAGGGCGTCCAGCTGGGCGCCCTGCTCCAGCCCGAACACCGCGCGCAGGACGATCTCGAGCGTCAGGCCCTGCAGTCGCGGGTGCAGCTCGATTGTCTGATCCAGGGGCCAGGAGTCCACCTCGCGCTCGGACAGCTCGACCATCAGCCCGGCCAGGTCCT
>Ga0302324_100012663_pt1 | contig 17183 bp, 12 predicted proteins | sample Palsa_T0_1_FD_201949 | JGI IMG/M metagenome (GOLD analysis project Ga0302324, IMG submission 201949) | Peat permafrost microbial communities from Stordalen Mire near Abisko, Sweden - Palsa_T0_1 | ecosystem: Environmental > Terrestrial > Soil > Palsa > Peat permafrost | place: Sweden: Abisko...
GAACTTTGCGGCGACGATCTTGTCCATGTGAGTTACTGGTAAGTAACGCGACAATGAGTTGTTGGCTATGAGCAGCGATACATCAGGCATGAGCCCCGGGCGGGCGGAGCCCGTCGCAACCCTACCGAGCACCAAATCGCGCGTGCGCGACCGCATCTTCGAAACGGCGTGCGACCTCTTTTATCGCCACGGTATCCGCGGTGTGGGCGTCGATGCCATCGCCGCGGAAGCCGGTTCCAACAAAATGAGCTTTTATCGCAGCTTCGCGTCCAAGGATGCGCTGGTCACCGAATACCTGCGCGAGCGGGAACGCGAGTATTGGGCTTGGTGGGATGCAGCCGTGGGGCGATATCCCGGCAATCCGCGCCGCCAGGTCGAGGCACTGTTCGAGGCGCAATTTGAAATAGCAAAATCCAATGAATGCCGGGGCTGTGCACTCGGCAACGCGGCGGCGGAGCTCTCCGGCGACGAGGACGAATTGAGTACGCTGGTGCGCGCGTACAAAGAAAAGGTGCGTCAGCGGCTGCATGCCCTGGCTGAGGCCATGGAAACTCGCGATTCCGAGACGCTCGGCGATGCCCTCATGTTGTTGCTGGACGGCGGTTATTTCACGCGCCTGGTTTTCCCGCTGGGCAGCGGGCCGATTTGCGCGGCGCTGCCCGCCGTGCGCGCGCTCATCGATGCCCATCTGCCCCCCGAGCGCCGGCTGAAGCAATAACGATGCCCCCGGGCGCCTACGGCACCCAGTCGCGAAGGCCTGCGCTTCCATTAACGGATCTTAATAATCCGACCATTCGTGTTTAATGGCCGCCGGCTCAGGGTGGCGGGCATGAAATGGCAACCCTCCGCGTTGGCACTTATGGGCTGCGCCACTATGTTACTGGTCGGGTGCAGCGTCGGGCCCACCTACAAGCGGCCGGATATCCCGCCGCCGGCGCAATGGCATGAAACGGCGGGCGATGCGAACGCTGCAAAGTCCTCGGTCTGGCCCGATGCCGAATGGTGGCATGGATTCGGATCGACCACGCTCGACGAATTGATCGCCGAAGCCGAGCGCAACAACGATGACCTGGCAGGCGCCATCGCGCGCGTTCAGGAGGCGGACCAACAGGCGCGCATCGCCGGCGCCGCCCTGCTTCCTTCGCTCGACGCCGGGATCAACGCCTCCCGCCAGCGCGGATTCATCACCAGTGAACAAGCGGACGGGTTGTTCAATGAATTAAATCCCGAGTTGACGGCGAGTTACGAACTCGATTTCTGGGGCAAGAATCGCGCCACGCGCGACGCCGCCCGCGCTGCCGCGGCGGCCAGCCGCTACGACCAGCAGAGCGTGGCGCTGACCGTGATCAGCAGCGTGGCCACGACCTATTTTCAAGCGCTCGAGCTGCGGGACCGTCTCGAGGTGGCGCAGCAGAATCTCGACAACGGTGAAAAAATCCTCAAGGGATTCAGGCTCGAGCAGACGGCCGGCACGGCCACCGGACTCGATGTCGCGCAGCAAGAAACCGCAGTAGCGTTGCTGAACGCCGCCGTCCCGCCGCTGCAGCAGCAACTTCGCCAGACCGTGCATGCGCTTGCCGTGCTCATCGGCAAAACACCGGAATCGGTCGACGTCGAGGCGGGCACGCTGACGCAGCTGTCGAGTCCGGCCATCGTCGAGGGGCTGCCCTCGCAACTCCTGTCCCGACGCCCGGATGTGGCCGAAGCGGAGCAAAATTTGATCGCCGCCAATGCGGACATCACGGTCGCGCGGGCGGCCCTGTTTCCCGACATCCAGCTGACCGCGGGGGGCGGCTACGAGAGCACGGCGCTGGCGGGGCTCGTGAGCCCGGCGAATCAGGTTTACTCGATCGCCGCGGGTTTGACTCAGCCGATTTTTCACGGCGGTGCACTGCGGGCTCAGGTGGCGTTCAGCAAGGCGCGCTACACCGAGCTGCTGACGACCTATCACAAGACGGTACTTACTGCGTTCAGCAACGTCGAAGACGCGCTCGTCGCAACGCAGCAGACCGCCGAGCTGCAGAAGCGACAGCAGGAAGCGGTAACCACGGCGAAGCGTGCGTTCGAATTCGCTGAAAGGCAGATGTCCGCGGGAACAGTGAACATTCTGACGGTGCTGAATACTGAAAATGCGCTGTTCAGCGCACAGGATCAGCTGGTACAAGACAATTTTCTACGCCTACAGGCGTTGGTGGACCTGTTCACCGCGCTCGGTGGCGGTTGGCATCAGGGGTAACACACCGATGAACGAACTCTCGAATACTGCCAACGAAACCGGGGCCAAAGGCACCGGCGGCAAACGCACTTGGATGTGGGCGCTCGGCGCGGCGGCATTGCTGCTGATTGCGTGGCGCGTGCTACACAAGCCGGCCGATGCCGCCGCGAACAAGTCGGCACAGGCGATCGCCGTCGATATCGCGACCGTCGCGCACGCGGACGTGCCGATTTATCTCTCGGGGCTGGGCACCGTTCAAGCCTTCTACACGGTGACGGTGAGCGCACGCGTGGACGGAGAAATCCAGAAGATAGGGTTCACCGAAGGTCAAACCGTGCACAAGGGCGACCTGCTGGCGCAAATCGACCCCCGTCCGAATCAGGCGGCGTTTGACCAGGCGGTTGCCACCAAGGCCAAGGATACGGCCTTGCTGGCGAACGCCAAGCGGGATCTCGCGCGCTACACCTTGCTGCAGCCGCAGGATTTGGCCAGCAAGCAAACCGTGGACACCCAGTACGCGACGGTCGATCAGCTCACCGCCCAATTGCTGGTCGACCAGGCGGTCATCGACAATGCGCGGACCCAGCTCGATTACACGCGGATCGTATCGCCGATCGAAGGCCGGACCGGCATACGTCTGGTGGATCCGGGCAACATCGTGCACGCGGCGGCGACCACCGGGATCGTCGTCGTCACGCAGGTGCAGCCCATCACAGTGATCTTCACTCTGCCCGAGGAAGAGTTGGCCGCGGTCAGCGCCGGACTGGCCGCGGGCCCGCTCAAGGTCTCGACGGTCTCGCGGGACGGGAATACCGAGCTGGATGAGGGCACGCTCTCTCTCATCGACAATGAAATAGACCAGACCACCGGCACCGCGCGGCTCAAAGCCATTTTCAACAACGCCCACAACACGCTTTGGCCGGGACAGTACGTCAACGCCCGCGTTCTGATACGCACCGCGAAAAATGTACTGGCGCTGCCGACGGCAGCGGTGCAGCTGGGACCCAACGGCCCCTTCACCTATGTGGTCAAAGCGGACTCCACGGTGGAAGTACGGCCGCTGAAAATCGGCGAAGACAACGCTGGCCTGACCATCGTCAATTCCGGCCTCGCGTTGAACGAACGCGTGGTGACCACGAATCAATACCGCCTGCAGCCCGGCGTGCACGTCCGGGCGGCGGCTGCGCAGGCTTCCGCCGGCGGTGCCAAAGCGGCTGCCAAAGACTCATGAGCATTTCCGAACCCTTCGTCCGGCGCCCCATCGCCACGTCCCTGCTGATGGGCGGTATTTTTCTCGTCGGACTGGTGGTCTATCCCCTTCTGCCCGTGGCGCCGCTGCCGCAGGTCGACTTCCCGACCATTCAAGTCACGGCGCAGCTGCCGGGAGCCAGTCCCGAGACCATGGCTGCCACGGTGGCGACGCCGCTGGAATACCAATTCGCGGAAATCTCCGGCCTGTCGCAGATGACCTCGCAAAACCTGCTGGGCACTTCGCTGATCACTCTGCAATTCGATCTGAACCGCAACATCGACGCGGCCGCTCAGGACGTGCAAACCGGAATCGACGCGGCCGGCGGTCAATTACCGAAAAACCTGCCGACGCCGCCGACTTATCGCAAGGTCAACCCCGCCGACTCGCCGATTCTGATCCTGTCGGTGCACTCCGACGTGCTGCCCGTCACCACCGTGGACGATTATTCCGAGAACATCCTGGCGCAGCAGATCTCGCAGATTCAAGGCGTCGCGCAGGTGGCGATCGGCGGACAGCAGAAGCCCGCCGTGCGTGTGCAGATCGATCCCTCCCGGCTAGCCGCGCTCGGCTTGCAAATGGAGGACGTAGCCGGTGTGATCGCAGTAGCCACAGTGGACCAGCCGAAGGGTGCCATCAACGGCCCGAAACGCAGCATGACGATCTACGACAACGATCAGCTGCTCAAGGCCGCTCCCTGGAACGATGTGATCGTGGCCTACAAGAACGGCGCGCCGGTGCGCATCCGCGACATCGGCGTCGCGGTGGATGGCCCGGAAAACAACCTGCTGACGGCCTGGCAAAACGGCCACAACGGGATTCTACTGCTGGTCTACAAGCAGCCCGGCGCCAATGTCATCGATGCGGAGCAGCGCATCCAAACCCTGCTGCCGCATGCGCTCGCTTCCGTGCCGCCGTCGATCAAGGTCGATACGGTCGCGAACCGGACCACCACCATCAAGGCCGCGGTGAAGGACGTGGAGTTCACGCTGGTCCTGACCATCGCACTGGTGGTCATGGTGATTTTTCTGTTCCTGCGCAATGCCTGGGCCACCATCATTCCCGGCGTGACGGTGCCGCTGGCGCTGCTCGGTACGGCGGCGATGATGTACGTCCTCAATTACAGCCTGGACAACCTGTCGTTGATGGCGCTGACCATCGCCGTCGGCTTCGTCGTCGACGATGCCATCGTGATGCTGGAGAACGTGTACCGCCACATCGAGGAAGGTCTGTCGCCGCTGGAAGCGACGCTCAAGGGCGCGGGCGAGATCGGTTTTACCATCATGTCCATCAGCGTATCGCTGATCGCCGTGTTCATTCCCTTGCTTCTGATGGGCGGCATCATCGGCCGCCTGTTCCGCGAGTTTGCGATCACCATGACGCTGACCATCGTCATTTCGGCCTTCGTGTCGCTGACGCTCTCGCCGACCATGTGCGCCCTGTATCTGCGGGACGAGAAGCATGTGAAGCACGGCAAGGCCTACATGGTGGTGGAGCGCGCCTTCGATCGCCTGTTGGCCGCATACACGCGCGGCCTGGACTTCTGCCTGGATCACAGGCGGGCTACGCTGATGACGTTCATCATCACTGTGGCGGCGACCGTCGCCCTGTACATCTATATCCCGAAGGGTTTCTTCCCGCAGCAGGACACCGGGATCATTCAAGGCCTGTCCGACGCGCCGCAGGATATTTCCTTCGACGAGATGACGCGCCGTCAGCACGCCATCATGGATATCGTCGCGAAGGATCCGGCCGTCGAGAGCTACGGCACGGGTATCGGCGGCAGCAGGCCCATCAACAATGCCTTCGTGGTCATCGGCCTGAAGCCGTTCGACGATCGCGACGCGACCGCCGATCAGGTCATCAACCGTCTACGGCCGCAGCTCGCCAAGGTGCCGGGTGCCACCCTGTTCATGCAGGCGGCGCAGGATCTCAACGTAGGCGGCCGCACCACCCGCACGCAGTATCAGTACACGCTGCAGGATTCGAACATCGACGAGCTCAACGACTGGGCGCCGCGGCTGCTCACGGAGCTGCAGAAGCTGCCCATGCTGCGCGACGTGGCCTCCGACCAGCAGACCACCAGCGGCATGCTCGCGCTGACGATCGACCGCGATGCGGCTGCGCGCTACGGCATTCAGCCGGCGGCCCTCGACAATGCGCTGTACGATGCCTACGGCCAGCGGCAGGCGGCGCAATTCTTCACCCAGGCGAATAGCTATCACGTCGTGCTGGAGATCACCCCATCCCTGCAGACCGATCCTGCATCGCTCGGCAAGCTGTATATGAAATCGCCCTTGAACGGCCAGATGGTGCCGCTCTCTGCGATGACCAAGTTCGACACCCGGCGCGTTACGTACCTGTCGATCAATCATCAAGGGCAATTTCCGGCTGTGACGATATCGTTCAATCTGGCGCCGGGCGCGGCTCTGGGCGATGCCGTCACCGGCATCGAGCGCGTATCGGCGCAGATGCGTCTGCCGGCCACCATCACCGGCAGCTTCCAGGGCACCGCGCAGGCCTTCCAGAGTTCTCTGAAGAGCCAGCCCTATCTGATTCTTGCGGCGCTGGTGGCCGTGTACATCATTCTCGGGATGCTCTATGAAAGCTACATCCATCCGCTGACCATTCTCTCCACCCTGCCGTCGGCCGGCGTCGGGGCACTCCTCGTGTTGTTCATATTTCACATCGATCTGTCGGTAATGGCCCTGATCGGCATCATCTTGCTGATCGGCATCGTGAAGAAAAACGGCATCATGATGGTGGACTTCGCGATCCAGGCCGAGCGCGAACAGCATCTGTCGCCCCATGACTCCATACGCCAGGCGTGCCTGCTGCGCTTCCGGCCCATCATGATGACCACGATGGCGGCATTGCTGGGCGCGCTGCCCTTGGCGCTGGGGCACGGCACGGGATCGGAGCTGCGTAGGCCGCTGGGCTACACCATGGTCGGCGGCCTGGTGCTGAGCCAGGCCCTGACGCTGTTCACCACGCCCATCATTTATCTGTATCTGGATGAACTCAGCCTGCGGTTCAAGCGCCGCCACCGTAAAAAGCATCCGGACGCACCCTCGCTGGAACCGCCGCCGCGCTCGCACGAACACACCGTGCCGACAACCGGGGGGACCGCGTGAAGATCCTGCTGGTCGAGGACAACGAGCGGGTCAGCCAATTCGTCGTCAAGGGCTTGCAAGAAGCCGGCCACACCACGGACCACGCGGCCAACGGCCGCGACGGCATGTTCCTCGCCGCCAGCGAGCCCTACGATGTGATCATCATGGATCGCATGCTGCCGGGCGAGATCGATGGTCTCGCCATCATCGAGGTGCTCCGCAAAGCCGGCAAGCGCACGCCGATATTGATCTTGAGCGCGCTCTCGGAGGTCGACGATCGCATCCGGGGGCTGCGCAGCGGCGGCGATGACTATTTGACCAAGCCGTTTGCCTTCGGCGAGCTGCTGGCGCGCCTCGACGCATTGCATCGCCGCGCACAGGCCATCAATACCGAGATCCCGCTCACCGTCGGCGACTTGCATATGGATCCGCTGACGCGCAAGGTAACGCGGGGCGATCGGCCGATTGCGCTGCAGCCGAGGGAATTCAAGCTGCTCGAATACCTGATGCGCCATGCAGGCCAGGTGGTCACCCGGACCATGCTGCTGGAGAACGTATGGGACTATCACTTCGATCCGCAGACCAATGTCGTCGATGTGCACATCAGCAAGCTGCGGCAGAAAATCGACGCCGAGTTCGAGCGCCCGCTGCTGCGCACCGTGCGCAATGCCGGCTATACAGTGACCGCGAGCGACTAGCTTGATCCGCTCGTCCGCATTGTCGCTGGCGGTCGGCTATGTCGTCTTGGGAATCACGGCCTTGGTGCTGTTTGCGGCGCCTTTGTGGTATGCCTGGCAGGTCACCATTCTAGAGGGCCGCCAGGAATTTCTGCAGGCCGACGCGCAGCGCCTGGCCGATGTCTTTCGACGCGACGGTGCAGACGGGCTGAAGTCCTTCATCGATACCCGCGTACAAATGCAGATTCCGGGAGAACGCATACTGCTGCTCACCGATGCGTCGATGCATCCGCTGGCGGGCAATCTGTCCGCATGGCCGGCGACCGTGCCCGCCACTCCCGGCAATTACACGATCAAGTTCAACGTGCGTGACCGGGGCCTTCAAACGGCTCTGGTGCACGTCACCCCGCTGGGCGGCGGCTACAACCTGCTCGTGGGCAGGGACAACGCGCTCTTTGCGCCGCTGCAGACTCATTTCTGGTACGGCCTGGCCGCCGCCATCGCGGTACTGTCGATTGCCGGGTTGCTGATCGGCCTCATCACCCGGCACGCCCTGATGTCGCGGATCCACAGCATACGCCAGACGGTGTCGGCGATCATTCACGGCGATCTCAAGCATCGCCTGCCGACGCAGCTGAACGACGATGAACTCAACACTTTGTCGCGCACCATCAACGGCATGCTCGAACAGATCGAATTGCTGGTGCATGGCGTGCGCAACGTTTCCAATTCCATCGCCCACGACTTGCGCACGCCCTTGGCGGAGTTGCGCTCGCGGCTCGAGGAGCTGGCGCTCATCCGGCCGCCGCCCGAGCAGATGTACTCGGAAATCGACGGCGCGGTTGCGGATGTCGACCGGGTGATCCGCATATTCGACGCCCTGCTGCGGCTTGCGGAAATCGATGCCGGCATGCGCCGCTCCGGCTTCGTGTCGCTCGATGCAACCGCCCTGGCCGAGAATGCCGTGGAATTCTATGCGCCCGCCGCGGAGCTCAAGAACATCCATCCGCTGTTTCGATCGGATGGTCCGGCGTCGGTGCTCGGCGACCCCATTCTGCTCGCTCAGGCCTTGAGCAATTTGATCGACAACGCGCTGAAGTATGCGCCTGCGAACGGGACCATCGAGGTTGCCGTGCTCAAACGCGGCGACGGCACGGCCGAGATCTCAGTAGCGGACAACGGCCCGGGAATCCGGGATTCGGAAAAAAGCAAAGTCGTGGAGCGTTTCTATCGCGGCGACGCCAGCCGCGGCACTCCGGGCGTCGGCCTCGGCCTGAGCCTCGTGCAGGCGGTGGCGAAGCTGCATGGCAGTACCCTGTCATTGTCCGACCGCGAACCCGGCCTGCGTGTTTCGCTGACCTTGCCGCTCGACGCCGCCGACGCGCCGGCGCTCGCGACGCAGACACAGGATGGCGCCGCCGGCAGCGTGCTCGCATCGGCAACATTGGCTTCCTCATAACTCATTGTCGGGGGCTGCGGCAAACTTTTTCTCGGAATTGAGAAATGGATCAACGTTTGCGTCGGACTAATAAGCGATATTCCCCTGGCATCATGCAATAGCGATGAGCACATCGCGGAACGCCGTGGGAGTAGATCAGCAATGTCCTTGAAGGCCGTTTTATTCTCGCTCGGTTGCGTCATCGCCTGGTTCGTACTCCTGCCCGTGCTCGTCATCGGAGGGGGAATCGCCCTATTCTCCTGCGCGACTTTTGCCGAGCTTGGCGCATTGCTCACGGGCAGTCGCGCCAGAACCCTGGATACGAGGGTGGCACGTGAGATCGCACGCGAAATGTGCGGCGGATACGGAGTCGAGGCAGCGGGTGCCCGGCGGCGTCAGACGCCGTAATCTCAGCGGCGCTTTCGGCCCCACGTCAGCATCATCGTGACGGCGTAATTCCAGACCGCTCCGATCAGTATTCCCGCCACCGCGGCGAGGGACCACCCACGGCCCAAGCCATAGACCATGGACGCCACGCCAATGTTCGCGGCCCCGCCGATACTGCACGCCAGCACGAAAGATACCCAGCCGCGCAGCCATAGCAGCCCTTGCAACCGCATGTCGCGGTAGGTGAGCGCATTGTTGACGGTGTAATTGAACGTCATGGCGCCCAGGGTCGCGACTGCCTGGCCCACCACGAAGCGGCTGTGCATTGCCTGGAAGACGATCGTGAGAATCGCGAAATGCACGCCCACTCCCGCGGCTCCGACAATCGAGAAGGCGAGGAAACGTACGGGTATCCAGCGGCCCACCAATTTGTCGAGCAGCAGCATGAGGTAGTCCCATGCGACCACCGAATCGACCTTGCTCTCGCCCGCGCGGCGTACCCTGAACCGGTAGGCCAGCTCCTTGTAACGCAGCGGCCTAGGGTAGGATGCGAACAGGTCGGTCAGGATCTTGAATCCGATCGCTGAGAGCCTGTGCACCGAGCCCTGCAATACGGACCGGCGCATCATGAAAAATCCACTCATGGGATCCGTCAATTCGGCGGGTACCAGCACCCGGCTGAGGCGCATGGCGAGACGGCTCATGCGGGCCCGCCGCGCATCCCAATCGCTGATATCGCCCCCGGGGGCGTACCGGCTGCCCACCACGATATCGGTATCGCCGCCCTGCTTCAGGAGATCGAGCATCTGCGGCAGCAGCCGCTCATCGTGCTGTAAATCGGCATCGATCACCGCGACATAAGGCCCCGAGGTGGCGAGCATGCCCTCGATGCAGGCGGAGGATAGGCCGCGTCGGCCGATTCTCTGCAGGCAACGGACCCGGCTGTCCGCTGCCGCGTATTCGCGCACGACGTCGGCGGTGCCGTCGGGAGAATCGTCGTCGACGAATACGACCTCCCACGAACGATCCCCCAGACAGAGCACGAGCCGTCCGATGAGCTCGGCGATATTGTCCCTCTCGTTGAATGTCGGCACGATGACCGATAGTTCAGGGCCCGGCCGCGGCAGGGCCTGAGCCGGGATCGACCCCTCGAAAGAGGTCTCGGGCGGTTGATGGGGTTCGGCGATGTGTAATTCGTGTTTCATCTTCAAGGAAGTCTTCGGTTTCGCCAAGCGCCCGCCGTTTATCGTTGTTACTATAAACACCCGGGGGCGCCGACGCACGAAATGATGCAGTCAGTCTGCGCTCCAAAATTAACAGAAACTCCGACAGGTGGGCGCCACTGCTTCAGGACAATGAAACGCTGAACCGCTTCGCCGCGGTGGCGCCGGCGGCGCTTCTCGACGCCGTCGTTTTCTGTGCTTTGTTCGGCTATGGGATGCCGTTGCGGTTCAGCCATATCGCGAGCTTCGCGGCAGCCATCGCTTTGAAATTGCTGCTGAAAGCTCGCTCGACGGCCGTTGTAGCGGAGCGAATGTGGGACTGGCGCCTGCATTGCCGCCTGCTCGCGGTGAGCTTGATGGCCCTGTTCCTGCGCGGCGGCGTGTTGGGCTTTCTAGTGCAAAGCTGGGGCTGGCCGGCGCAAATATCCATCGTTTTCGCGGTGCTCACAGGGCTGGCGGTCACGATTCCCGGGTATTCGCAAGCCCTCTTGCCTGCAGAACGCGCCGCGAGCGCGCGCACGCTGACCATCGGCCTCGTCGTCTATGCCCTGGCGCTTCGCTTGGTATACCTGGGATCGGTCGAACTCCTTCCAGAGGAGACGTACTACTGGGAATACTCGCGGCATCTGGATATCGGGTATCTCGACCACCCGCCGATGGTGGCGTGGCTGATCAGGGCCGGTACGGCCCTATTCGGCCAGTCACCATTCGGGGTCCGCACGGGCGCTCTGTGCAGCGGAATCATCGCCTCCGTGTTTGCCTATCGCCTGGCGCGGAATCTGCTGGGAGAGGCCGGCGCGCGGGCGGCTCTGCTGTTATCGCAGGTGCTGCCCTTCTTCTTCCTCTCGGGTCTGCTCATGACCCCCGATGCACCCCTGACCGCCGCGTGGGCCGCATCGCTTTACTACCTCGAACGTGCGCTGGTCGCGGGCCGCTCCGATGCCTGGTGGCGTGTCGGACTTGCGCTGGGACTGGGCGCGATCTCGAAATATTCCATCGCCCTGCTCGTTCCGGTCACGCTGATCTTCATGCTCTGGGATCGCAAATCACGGCGCTGGTGGTCGCGCTGGGAGCCCTACGCCGCCGCTCTTGTTGCCCTCGCGGTCTTCTCCCCCGTCATCATCTGGAACGTACAGCATGAATGGGCCTCCTTCGCATTCCAGACCTCGCGGCGCCTGGCGGAGGCTCCCAGATTCTCGCTCCACAAGCTGCTTGCCTCCGCTCTGGTGCTCATTACGCCCACCGGCGTGGTGGCCGTCGCGGCCGCACTCCTCGCCAAACCTGCAGGGAGTGTCGATGGCGAAGAAGCTGCGCGACGCCGGCTGTTCGTCAACACGGCGATTCTCGTCCCACTGGCGGTGTTCGCCGCCTTCAGCTTGCGCCATGAAGTAAAGCTCGACTGGACCGGCGCGCCCTGGATGGCCGCACTCCCCCTGATGGCGGCAGGCATGATCGCGACCGGCCGGTTGAGCGGTCTGCGGGCGTGGATCCGCGCGGCGTGGACGCCGACGCTCGTGACGATGCTGCTGGTCTACGGCGCGGGCTTGCATTATCTGGTGCTGGGGCTTCCCGGACTCGGCTATAACCGGCACATAGAATTGATTCCGGTGGGCTGGCGTGATCTCAGTCACCGGGTTTTGGAGATAGCGGCGGCGGTCCGTAAGGAGACCGGCGTCGACCCCGTGATCGTCGGCATGGATCGCTACGCCATCGCCAGCGAACTGGCATTCTACGGAACCGAACCCAACAAAGCGGTGCTGCCGACATCGAGCGTGCATTTGTTCGGAGGAAACGGTTTGATGTTCGAACGCTGGACACCTGCGCAGACCGAGGTGGGTAGAACCTTGCTGCTGGTCGCGTGGGATCCTGCGGACCTCGACGGCGAAGCCATACGATCCCATGCCGAACGTTTGGGGCCGGTTGAGGTCGAAGTGCTGACCCGTGACGGCCGATTCGTACGCCGCTACTATTATCGGGTCGCCTACAATTACCAGGTCATACCGCGCCCTTGACGAGGCGCCTGAATGAGGTGGGGTTTCGATGAGCCGGACTAATTCTCGGTGGATTGCGGCCACTGCGCTGCTCGCTGCGGGCGCGATGCACTATTCGATCGTCGCCGGACAGACTCCCGAGGAACAAAAGCAATGGGAGGCGCAGCGGGCCCAGATGCAGGTGGAGGCCAAGGCCAAGGCCGATTTGCTGGCCCAGCAGCGAGCGACGCGGCGGTCAGACCCGATGTCGTGGGTGCGCACTCTCGACCCCATGTCGGCGGGAGGCTGGGTATTCAAGACGGTGGCTTCCGACGGTTCTTGGGCGACGTATAGCACCGATCATCAATTCAAGCGCTCAGGCCATCAGGTGACCGCCTGGGTGAGGCAGGAATTTCCAGAGGCGGTGCACGACCCCAGCGGCGATGGGTACATGAGCAGCGTCGAGAAAGTACAGTACGACTGCGCGAAAGCGCAGGCCAAGGTTCTTTTGATCGTTTATTACGCCGGCAACAATCTTACCGGCAGCCAGCAGAGCCAGGCGTCCGACCCGAAGGAAGCGCCGTGGGATCCCATCGTTCCCGGCACGCAGAGCGAAGCCGCCTTTCACTGGGCCTGCGGCTCCGGCTCAGCAGGGTCGCGACCATGACAAACGGATAGTTGCGGCCAGCAGCTTCGATCGGTCGGCGCAGGGTCCCACCAGTATCTCCACCTCGCCGGGCTCGAATACCGGCTCGAGATCGATTCCGAGAAACCGCAATTCCTCGGCACGCAAGGAGAGAGCCACGGTCCCCGTCTCGCCGGGACGCAAGTCGATCTTGGCGAAACCTTTGAGTTCGAGCAGCGGCCGCGCCACGCTGGCGACCTTGTCGTGAGTGAATAGAAAAACCGTCTCCTGCGCCGCCATCGCGCCCTCATTGCGCACGTCGACGCGAATCCGCACGGTATCGACATCTTCCGCATCGATGGGCGTCACGCGCAGATTGGAGATGGCAAATCGGCCATAGCTGAGCCCGTGGCCGAAGGGAAACAGGGGCTCGTTCGGTGCATCGAGATACTTGCTGGTGTAGTGGTCTTTCGGATCCATAGGCCGGCCACCGGGCCGCTGTCCGAAGAAGATCGGAATCTGCCCGACTGCCCACGGCCAGGTCACCGGTGTGCGGCCGCTCGGGGAGACCCGTCCCGTCACGACATCGCCGATTGCATGGCCCGACTCGCTGCCGAGGAACCACGCGGCCAGTACGGCGTCCGCCTGCTCGATGAGCCAGGGAACCGCCAGCGGGCGGCCCGAGAACAGGACCACGATCACACGCTTGCCCGCAGCACGAACGCGCTCGAAGACAGCCTCGGCGAAATCCCGCTGCTTTCCGGGCAGGCCCAGGTGCGCGCGGCACGCCGCCTCTCCGCTCATGGCCGCAGCTTCTCCCAAGCAAAGAATGGTCGCATCGGCCGCCGCGCACAGATCGAGTGCCGCGGCAATGCCCGACACATCCTCGCTCTCGATCGCGACACCCGGCGCATGCAGCACCTGAGAGTTCGGGAGGCTGGCGCGCAAGCCCGCGACGACGCTCACATGACCGTCCGTGCCGGCGGCTCCCGGCCAAGGCCCGCGCATCTCCGCCGGCGCATCCGCCAGCGGGCCTATGACGGCGAGCCGCCGCGGCGCCCCCGTGAGCGGCAGGGTATCCCGGTCATTCTTCAACAGGACGATGGCGCGGGCGCCCACTTCGCGCGCGATCCGGCGGCGATGAAGTAGAGCCGCGGCAGATTCGGGAATCTTGCCGCGGCGATAAGGATCGTCGAAGAGGCCCAGTTGTTCCTTGAGGGTCAAGACCCGCCGCACCGACTCGTCGATCTGCGGCATGCTCACGAGGCGGCGCTCGAGCGCCACGGGCAACCCGCGCCGATAGGCATCGGCCATCATGTCGATGTCCACTCCGGCGTTCAGAGCGTGGGCGGCCGCCTCCGCCAGGTCGGCGGCTATGCCGTGGTGGATCAGTTCGGCGACGGCGTTATAGTCGCTGATGATCACGCCCTTGAAACCCCAACGGCCGCGCAGCCAGCCGCGCAGCAGCTCCTTGTCCGCCGTCACGGGTATGCCGGCGAGGTCCGTGAATGCAGGCATGATGGCCGCCACTCCGGACGCCACCGCCGCCGCGAACGGCGGCATGTATACCTCACGCAAGGTTCGTTCTGAGATGTCGACCGACGCATAGTCGCGTCCGGCGGTGACCGCGCCATAGGCGCAGTAGTGCTTGGCGACGGCTGCGAGCGCGTCCGCCGCAGCGAGACCGGCGCCTTGAAAACCCCGGACTTTTGCCTCCGCGATGCGCGCGCCGAGCCAGGGGTCCTCGCCTGGACCCTCGACGATTCGCCCCCAACGCGGATCCCGCGCGACATCCAGCATGGGTGCGAAAGTCATGGCCAGACCGTCTGCCGCGGCCTCCTTGGCGGACTCGCGCGCGGTCAGTGCCCAGGTTTCAGGATCGAACAGCGACGCTTCGCCCAAGGGCACCGGAAACACTATGCGATGCCCATGCACGACATCGAACCCGATGAGCAATGGAATGCCGAGGCGCGATTCCTCCACGGCCAGCCGCTGCATCTCGCGTACATGGGCCGCCCCGACCATATTGAGCAGATTGCCGATCGTGCCGGCCTTGATGGCATCGGTCGAATCGCCGGCGATGATGGGCCCGGTCACCGCATAGCTGGAGGCGGTCATGGTCATTTGGCCGAGCTTCTCGGCCAACGTCATCTTGCCGATCAGGGTTTCGACCCGGCTCACTTTAATTTTCCTCCCCGGCGGCGGCATTCCCTGATAATGGCGTAGTCACATGGCTCCCGAGGCGCCTGCATGAATCTTGAATCGAATTCCGAAGAGATTGCCAATTCCAGACTCCTGCCGCAACTCGGCATGATGGTACGGGCCTTGTGGACGGCGCCAGTGCGCAACAAGCTGCTCTATCTGTCGGGCGCGCTGTTCGTGGTCATCGCCGCAACCGCTTACGGGCAGATACGACTCAATACTTGGAACCAGCCGTTCTATGATGCGCTCTCGCACCATGACTTTGCGCAATTCCTGGTGCAATTGGGCGTCTTTGGTGTGATTGCGGGGGCGTTGCTGGTTCTGAACGTGGGCCAGCGCTGGCTGACCGAAACACTGAAGCTCAGGCTGCGTCAGGGCCTCGCGCGCGATCTGATTCAGAACTGGATGCAGCCGGGCCGGGCGTTCCGGCTCGCCAGTTCCGGCGCGATCGGGGTGAACCCCGACCAGCGTATGCACGAGGATGCGCGCCACCTCACCGAACTGTCGGCCGATCTCGGCGTCGGATTGCTGCAATCCTCGATTTTGCTGGTCAGCTTCGTGGAAGTGCTGTGGTCGCTGTCGAACAATTTTGCGTTCCACTTGGGAGGCCGGCAGATCGCGATTCCGGGTTACATGGTGTGGGCGGCCATCCTCTATTCCGGATCGGCTTCGCTGGTGAGCTACTGGGTCGGCCGAACCCTAGTCGACCGCAACGCCGAGCGTTATGCGCGGGAAGCCGATATGCGCTTTTCTCTGGTTCGGGTCAACGAGCACATCGATGCCATCGCACTGAGCGCCGGAGAGGCCGACGAAGAGCGGCGCATCGAAATAGATCTCGCAGGCGTGCTGGCCGCCACCGGACGGTTGGTCACCGGCCTCACCAATCTCACCTGGGTCACCGCCGGCTACGGATGGTTTACGCTCGTCGCTCCCATACTGGTCGCGGCACCCCTGTATTTCGCCGGAAATATCTCTTTCGGCGGGCTCATGCTCGCATCCGGCGCCTTCAATCAGGTGCAGTCCTCGCTACGCTGGTTCGTGGATAATTTCAGCACCATCGCTGATTGGCGCGCGACCTTGCTGCGCGTCGCGAGCTTTCGCCGCGCCGTCATCGACACCGACGTGCTGCACGATGTCGAAAGCCGCATAGCTTTCGTGGCAGGGGACCCCGGCAAGATCAGCATCGATGACTTGGAAATCTGCTCGCCCGCCGGCGCCACCATGCTGCAGGAAAGGAACATCGAGATCCGGGCCGGCGAAAAGGTGTTGATCGTCGGTGAATCCGGAACCGGCAAAACTCTGCTGTTTCGCACATTGGCGGGGTTGTGGCCATGGGGTGCCGGGCAGATTTCCCACCCCAGAGGCGAAGAGCTGCTCTACATGCCGCGCACCCCCTACCTGCCTCCCGGCACGCTGCGCGAAGTTCTCGCCTACCCGTCGGCGACGGCGGCCTTCGACGCGGCCGCGTACGCCAAGGCTCTCGCCCGGCTGAAGCTGGACAGGCTCGTGCCCCTGCTGGATGTGTCTCGCCGCTGGGATCACGAATTGAGCGAGGACGAGCAGCAGACGCTCGCGTTCGCGCGCGTCGTGCTGCACGCACCCCCGTGGATACTCATCGACGAGGTGCTCGATGCCCTGGAAGATGATGCCCGCCAAGCCGTCCTCGACATCTTCGCCGAAGATCTGAAACACACCGGCGTCATTCATATCGGCCGGTCCGACGCCCACGACCATCTCTTCTCGCGCGTTCTGCACCTGGTCAAGGATCCCGCGCTGCGCAGGCTGCGCACGCCCGCGCCGTTGGTCACCGCCTGACTATCGAGGGCATGGCGCCGCTCGGGTTCCGCACGATCGGCAGTACATCAAGCCGGACCGGGAATCTTCGACGCAGGTCCGGCTTCCGCCGAATCACCTCATCAGCAGCACGGTGGTCAGGGCCGTAATGAAGGACACGAAAGCGGTGATGAGGATGCCGAGGATGCCATCCTTGTGGTCCCTGTACCATAGGTCCATGCGCCCGCGCCGCGTGTGCAGGCGGATCGCGCGATCGGCGCCCGCAAAAGTCACGGAGACGGAGAGTGTCG
>Ga0302324_100012665_pt1 | contig 17182 bp, 15 predicted proteins | sample Palsa_T0_1_FD_201949 | JGI IMG/M metagenome (GOLD analysis project Ga0302324, IMG submission 201949) | Peat permafrost microbial communities from Stordalen Mire near Abisko, Sweden - Palsa_T0_1 | ecosystem: Environmental > Terrestrial > Soil > Palsa > Peat permafrost | place: Sweden: Abisko...
GGGGATTCACGCTCATGTGCCGCAACTGGCGCTGCCTGACGTGGGCATTTTTTCTCAACCTGCTGCTGGCTGCTATCGCCACGGTGCCCTACATCGCCCAGTTGAGCGATCTGTTGAACCACAGTCTTGCTGCCCACAATCTCGCGGGCCGTCTTGATCTCGGCGCCTATGCGGAACTGGTGGGTCATCTCGGCGAGCGCCCTTCGGGCATATGGAACAGCGCGATGTCACTGGATTTCCTTTTCGCGATTGTGCTCTTCATTTTCACTCCTGCGATTCTCAGCATTTACCTCGACGATGAAGTTGCGTCGCTGGGGAATATGTTTCGTATCGGCTTGCGCTTCTTCTGGCGCATGGTCCGCATCGCGTTGCTGTTCGCGCTGATCGGAGGCATCACGATCGGCATCCTCGGCGCGCTTCGCGGCGGCTTGCTTACCAAACTCGACGACATATACGTCGAGCGTGGTTACTTTGCCTGGTCACTCCTCACCGGATTAGTTGTCGGCGCCATCGCCGTTTTCTTCCGCCTGTGGTTTGACCTGGCGGAGTTGCTGGTCGTCGAGCGCGGCACGTATCACATCGGCAGAATCGAAGACCGCGCCGTCCGCCGCACCCTGGGGCCAGCCTTCCGACTTTTCCGCGCCGGATTTCTCCGTCTGTATTTTTCGTTTATTTTTGTCGGCGCACTTGGGGTCGCGGGCTTGGCACTGGCGTTAGTGCTGTGGCATGCCATGCCTGCGCGGGCGAATTTGCTCGCCTTCATTTTCGCGCAAATCGGTCTTTTCCTGCTGTTAACGGCTCGCTTCTGGCAGCGCGGGATCGAGGTAGCGTGGTTTGAATTCGCCGGGGCCGCCGTCACTCCGGTCGTCGCGCCCATCACGTCTCCTGAGATTCCACCGACCCTGCCGGAGGCTCCATCAGAACCATTGCCCGCATAAGGTTGGGCCGTGAGCTGCAAACCTGCATCCCACTGACACGGTCCATCTTGTTGAAATTGTCTAGTTCCAAGCCGCAAAAATAATTTCATGAACCTCTACTTCTTACGTCACGCCAGCGCCGGCACGAGTCGCCCAAATCCCATCGTCGACGCCAAGCGTCGTCTTGATAAAGAAGGCCTGCATCAGTGCTGGCTGATGGCCCAATTTCTCAACGCGCTCGACGTGCAGTTCGACGCGATTGTTTCCAGCCCTCTCAAACGGGCCCTGCAGACAGCTTCCAGCGTGGCCAATGAGATTGGTCATGACGCACCCATCATCGTTGCCAAGCAGCTTGCGCCGGGCGCATCATTCCATGACTTTCGTGCACTGCTCGATCGCTATGCAAACATGGACAACATTATGGTGGTGGGCCACAATCCGAATCTGACGACATTTCTGAGTACTGTCATCGGATCTCCCAACGGACGTGCGATGGTTCGCCTGCGCAAAGGTGCCCTTGCCCGAGTCGATATGAGCCAGCGTCCCCCAACGCTGCAATGGCTGGTCGCGCCGCCGTCGCTTGGCCGCTTCTATGCCAGCGTCGGCAAAAGTTCGCGGCGGAAAACTTCGCGGAAGTAGGCCGCCTCTTTTCGCAAGGCCCAGAGTTCCAACGCGGCTCCTGTCCTGCCGGGCGTGACTTCCAGCGCGACTCGCTTTGGATAGAGCCGCGACTTCAGCCGCAACACGTCGCTGGCGCGATCCTGGTTAAGGGCCATCGCCAAACGCAGCAACACGACTGCCTTGTGGACGCGCACATGTTCGTTCGGCGGCACGCTACGCATGACCCGGTCCTGGGGAGACGGTCGCGACTTGCCAAGATACCTGGCAATCGCCGAGACCAGCGTCCGGTCCTCTGGCGTGAATCCGTACAACTCAGAGTTCGCGATGACATATTGCGTGTGCCGGTGCCATCCCTGGTAGTTCAAAAATTTTCCGACGTCATGCATCATGGCCGCGCACTCCAGCCAGAACTCATACTCCGGAGGCAGCCCATGCACCTGTTGCAACTCCCTGAATAACTGGCTGACATGGGCGCGGACCGCTTCGTTTGTCTTCGGATCGCTGCGATATCGCCGGCACAATTCGAGCACGCCATCCCACCGCTCGGACTCAAAGCGCTGGTGCGCGACTGTCGCTCGATCCTGTTGCGCCAGCATCTGCGCGAGAATGCCATCCCGCAGCCCCATGGGCGAATATCTGAAGCCCGGCAGTTCCAAACGGTCCAAAACTTCGGAATAAACATGTGCGCCCGCGATGACAATTTCCGAGCGCCGCGGTCCTATACCCGGGACGGCTTCGCGATCCTCGTTATCGAGCTTGGTCAGCTTGTCAGTCAATTTGCGGACGGAACGGGTTGCGACAAAGCCTTTGACCTTGGACCGGCCCTTGTCCAGCAGATTGCCCGCCTCGACCAGCGCCGCCGCCGTGCCAGAAGTTGCGATCACGGTCTGCACCTTGACATCGGGCAAACGGCGCTCTACTTTGCGAAGCTCGCGATGGATCAGCTGGCGCATCCGCGACACTTCTTCTTTCGTCGGCGGATCGTGTTGCAGGAAATCCTGCGTCAGCCGTACCGCACCCAGCGGCAGCGACAGCATCTCGCGAATCCGGCGATTTTCTGAATAGGTGATCTCGCAACTGCCGCCGCCTAAATCGATCAGCAACGCACGCCCGTGGGTGGAAGCATCGTTTGAAACGACGCCGGTGTGAATCAAGCGGCCTTCTTCCAATCCTGAGATGACTTCAACGCGCCAGCCCGTCGCCGACCGCACCCAGGCGGTAAATGCTGACGCATTGCGGGCATCGCGCATCGCGCTTGTCGCCACTACGCGCAGCCTGTCCGCGGCCGCTGCCTGGACGGCGCGATGAAAGCGCTTCAACGCCCGGATCGTATTTGCCATCGACTCCGGGGAAAGCACGCCGGTCTGAAAGACGCTCTCGCCCAGCCGCGTCACTTCGCGGTCTTCGTGCAGGGTGTGCAGTTTGTGGTTCTGCACCCGCGCAATTTTCAACCTGCAGGAGTTCGACCCAATATCAATGGCGGCGAAAACGGGCATCTCGATCCTCTAGCAGAAGATAGCATCTGTGACGCCGACACTTTAGCCAGCCAGCCGGCCAACTTTGCGATAACATGGCTCGCGAGTGGTCAAGTCAAATCCAAACCGCCGCTGGTACCTGCTGCTGGTGCTGCCCTACCTGGCGCTTCTCGTGCCGAGCTACTATGCTCGGGCGACACCGATGCTGTTCGGCATTCCCTTTTTTTACTGGTATCAATTCATGTGGGTCGCGATCACCGCGGTGCTGTCGGCGATCGTCTACTTTAAAATTCGCGCGCGCTAGCTCAATTCTGCGCCATCGGCCGCCAAGCTACAGCGGAGCAGTTCTACTGACTCCTGCGCCCGTGCGTGAATACGAGTAGTCAGCTGAGCTTCGCTTGACGCCGCTTCGGACTGGACGATGAGCAGGACCGACGGGCCCGCGCCACTCAGTGCAACTCCGAAAACACCCCCTTGGCCAGCCAGTGGCAATAACCGCGGCAGCAGCGGACAAAGTTCAGCTCTATAAGGTTGATGTAAGCGGTCCGCCATTGCCTCCTGCAGCCAATCGCCGCGCCCCTGCGCAAACGCCGCCGTCAGCAAGGCTGACCTCTGCAGATTTGCAACCGCATCGGCACGCATCACTTGCTGCGGCAACACTGCCCGAGCCTGCATCGTCGCCAGCGGATGCGACGGCATGACGACGATGGCGCGCCAATCGGCAGGGGGCACGAACTTCGCTGCCAACACTTTGTTCCCGGAAGCTGTCGCTGTTACAAATCCACCGAGCCAGCAGGCGGCCGCGTTATCAGGATGCCCTTCGAGCCGGCATGCTTCCTCCAAAATGCTCTCGCGATTCCAAGGCAGGCGACCGAATTGCACCGCCAACGCGATCCCGGCCAACCGCGCCGCGGCCGACGATCCCATCCCCATCCCCAGCGGGATGCCATTGTTGATCGTCAGTGCCAGCGGAACGACGCGCGCATCCTGCCCTTGCAGCGTGTGCGTATAGGTTTCGAGAATAAGATTTTTTTCCAGTGACAGACATGCTGCCGCGTCACGTCCCGTGGCATGGATGGCAAATTTTTCCGCAGCGACTGCTTCGATATCCAAAAACACGTTCAATGCCAGCGCCGCTGCGTCGAACGCTGAGCCGAGATTCGCCGATGTTGCAGGCAAGCGCAGTTTCATCGCGCACCACCGCTCCGAAAACCCTCCAACGCTCGCATCACTGCATCGACACTGGCATCCAGGACCTGCGGGCCACGCGCTAACTGATTCACGGATGCTTTGTCCTCCAGCGTCAACCCGGCCGTCTCCTCCGGCGTCAGCAGCTTGCCGCGATGAAAGTCGAGCGTGTACTCGGGATCCTTCAATAAATGTCCGGTCAGCAACAGCACAACTTTTTCTTTGCGCTGGACACTGCCCTGTCGCACGAGCTTTCGCAGTCCGGCCAATGTAACCGCGGATGCCGGCTCACACCCAACTCCCTCGGCTCCGATTTCCGCTTTGCCCAGGGCAATTTCAGCTTCTGAAACCTGTTCGCAGAATCCGTCCGTCGCCTGCAAGAGCCGGACGGCTTTTTTCCACGACGCAGGGTTGCCAATGCGAATCGCGCTGGCCCGGGTTTCGGCATGGACGGGTTGCAGCTGCTCGCCGCCGTTCTGCTGCCAACTTGTGAACAGCGGGTTGGCGCCCTCCGCTTGAATGACGGAGATGCGCGGCAGGCGATCAATCAGTCCCCACTCCAGCATCTGCGAAAATCCGATGCCCAGCGCTGAGCTGTTTGCGAGGTTGCCTCCGGGAACAATCAGATGGTCGGGCACCTGCCAATCCAGTTGCTCGGCAATTTCGAATGCAGGCGTCTTCTGCCCTTCCAGCCGATAGGGATTCACCGAATTGAGCAAATATACTGGCGCGCGATCGACTAATTCCGCCAGAACACGTACGCAACCATCAAAGTCGGTGCGCAACTGCAACGTCAGGGCACCGTAATCCAACGCCTGCGCCAGCTTGCCCCAGGCAATTTTTCCCTCAGGAATCAGGACCAGCGCCCGCAAGCCTGCGCGCGCCGCATACGCCGCCATTGCGGCTGAGGTATTTCCAGTGGACGCGCACGCCACCCAGGTTGCGCCTCGCTCCCGCGCGACAGATATCGCAGCGGTCATGCCGGCGTCCTTGAATGATCCGGTTGGATTCATCCCCTGGTGCTTACCCCAGAGCGCGTCAGTGCCCGCAAAGCTGGCGCAGCGCGGCATCGCATAGAGCGGCGTGTTTCCCTCGTGCAGCGTGACTGCGTTTTGCCAGTCGGCAAGAATCGGCAGCGCCTCGCGGAAGCGCCACACTCCGCTCTGATCGAGCAGCTTTCGTGACAGCCGTCGCGACAACCACGCTGCCCGTAACTCAGCCGGCAACGCTGTCTGCTTCGGATAAATAACATCCAGAAGTTCGCCACATGTGTGACAACGAAAGTTTGCGGGCGCGAGCTCCGGCGAAATCTCCGCATGGCAGCCCATGCAGCGCAAAGTATGCGTGGCTGAATATGTCTCAGGCATCGTCCGGATGAATACCAGCCTAGCAGGGAGTCGCGAACTTCATGGCGGCAACTTAGAGGCGTAAATCGGATGGAATCGCATCGAGACTCGACCAGACTCGGATAAACTCGTGTCATCGTGAAGGCCCTCAAACCCAGCAAGGCATGGTTCACTCCCCGCGAATTCGCGGAGCGCGTCGGCATCAGCTATCCCACGGTCAAGCAGTGGCTGTACAACGACAAACTCCAAGCCGTCCGCACCCCTGGTGGTCATTACCGAATCTCCGCCGAACAAGTCGACAAATATTTACATCCCGATGGCGGCAAGCCCCGCAAACTGAAACCGGCGCGCTTTGAAATCAGTGGGCGCAATCAAATCGCGGGACGCATCGAGGAAATCCGCATCGATGGACTGCTCGCACAAGTCAAGCTCTCTGTCGGCGACCAGCGCATCACTTCGATCATCACTGCCGAGGCCGTCCGTGATCTGAACCTTCGGGTCGGTCAGCGGGCCGCCGCTCTCATCAAATCCACTGAAGTCATGATCGTGAAGGGATAGCCCATGCGCCTCGCGATATTCCTGTTCGGCATCGTCATCATCGCACTTTCGCCTGTCTCCCCGATGCATTCCGCGATTGTCCGTGTCGCGGCGGCGGCAGATTTGCAACCGGTGCTTCCTGCGGTCCTCGCCGATTTTGAAAAGCAGACCGGAAAGCATGTCGACGTTTCCTACGCGTCCTCGTCCGTGCTCGCAACGCAGATCCTGAACGGGGCACCGTTCGATCTTTTTCTATCCGCCGACATGAGCTTCCCGCAAAAAGTCGCGGATGCTGGCCTCGCCGATCCACCCATCGAATATGGGGAGGGAACTTTGGTGCTGTGGGCACGGAAGGGTTCTCCCGTGCAGCCGCTGACGCTGGAGACATTGCAAAGCAGCAAGCTGCACCGCCTCGCGGTTGCGAATCCGGATCACGCTCCCTATGGTCGCGCCGCCCGCGCCGCTATCGAGCATCTTCACCTGACTGCAGCGTTGCAATCGAAGCTCATCGTCGCTGAAAACATCGCCCAGGCAGCGCTTTACGCTGAGACGGCGAACACTGACGCCGGTCTCATCTCACTTACCTCAGCCAGCACAGACAAATTTCGAAGCGAGGGCAGCTACGTTCTCATTCCGCGCGATGCTTATCCTCCGCTGGCGCAGGGCGCCGTCGTCCTGAAGCATAGTCCGGGAGCCGCAGGCGGGCAGATGCTTCTCGAATTTCTGCTGAGCCCAGCCCAACAACAGCAGCTCGCGCAACGCGGGCTGCAGCCAGTCAAGTAATCCCGTGGACTTCCAGGCGCTCAGCGTCACGTTGCGATTGGCCGTCGTGACAACGGCTTTGCTGCTCGCATTGGCGCTGCCGCTTGCCTGGTGGCTGGCTCGTGGCCGAAGCCGCTGGCGCGCTGTGGTGGAACTCGTGACAACTCTGCCTCTCGTTCTACCGCCGACCGTCCTTGGCTTTTACCTGCTCTGGTTGCTCGGGCCCGCGACTTTGCCGGGCCGCGTCCTGGCCCGCTGGATCGGACATGCGCTGACTTTTACTTTCACCGGACTGGTCATCGGATCGGTGGTCTACAGCTTGCCGTTTGCGATCCAGCCGCTGCGCGCGGGCTTCGCGGGTGTGCCGGCGGACTGGCTGGAAACCGCGGCAACTTTAGGAGCAGGTCCGGCGCAACGTTTCTGGCGCATCCTGTTGCCGTCTGCAAAGTTGTCGATCGCCGGCGCAGCGGCACTTGTCTTCGCCCACACGGTCGGTGAATTTGGCGTCGTGCTCATGCTGGGCGGCAACATTGCGGGTGCCACTCGCACGCTTTCACTCGTCGTCTACGACCAGGTGCAGGATTTTCAATATGCCGCTGCGAATCGCACTGCACTTTTGCTGATCGCGCTTTCGCTCCTCGGTCTATTTGCAATATATCTGTTACGAATTCGAGGCCGTCATGACTGAAGCCCATGGTCGCGCCTCGGTCTCGCATCGATTCCCTGCCTCGGGATTCGCACTCGATCTCACGCTCGACCTGGCCCCGGGATGGAACATCCTTTTTGGCCCTTCCGGCGCGGGCAAGAGCACATTTCTCAGGTCCGTCGCGGGACTTCTGCGCCCGAACGGCGGGGTCATTCGAATCGGTGACGACGTATGGTTCGACAGCGGCAGAAATGTTTTTCTGCCGCCGGAGCGGCGCAGCATCGGATTCGTGGCGCAGCGGCCGGTGCTGTTTCCGCACTTGTCCATCGCGCAGAATGTGGTCTTCGGCGTCAGCTCAAATGCGCGACGGTCGAGCGCACTTGCCGCCGAAGTGCTGGAACTCTTTCAATGCGGCCATCTTCTGGATCGAAGGGTGTCAGACCTCTCAGGTGGCGAGCAGCAACGTGTCGCTCTTGCCCGGGCGGCGGCGCGACAACCCAGACTTCTCCTGCTCGACGAGCCGTTCCGCGGCCTCGACTTCGAATTGCGGGATGCTATCCTCGACGATTTACAAAGCTGGCTGGAGCGGAGCAACGTCCCTGTGCTCGCTGTCTCGCATGATGTCGCAGAAATCTGTCAGTTGCAGGCGTACGTTACGCGAGTTAGAGCTGGAAAAATTGTGGAGTCTGGTCCGGCGGCAACAATTCTGCAGGAAGAGCGTCGACAAATTTTGGGACGTCTCGGCGTTTAACCCAACGACACAGGCTCTTGCTCCAAGGGCACACCGAAGCGTGTCTCGACCTTCGCGCGGATGTAATCCCGCAGGGCGATGATCTCCGCGGTTGTGGCACCCCCGCGATTTATCAATGCCAGCGTGTGCCTGGAAGAAATTCCGGCGTGGCCCATCGTGAAGCCCTTAGCTATGCCTGCCTGCTCGATCAGCCATGCTGCTGAGAGCTTGATTCTGCCATCGCCATCGGGATACCTGGGCATTGACGGACTCGTTTCCGCTGCTTTGCCGGCGACTCGCGCTGCGACAGTTTCGTCGACCACGGGATTCTTGAAGAATGAGCCCGCGCTGTGACAATCGGGATCGCCCTGCACCAACAACATTCCCTTCGACTGGCGAATTCGCCGGACTGTGTCGCGAACCTGCTGCAGCGTCGGATCCGTGAATTCGGCCATGCTCCGGTGCAACTCCGCATATTTCAACTCAGGCGAGCCGCCACTGCGTAATTTGTAACTGACATTCGTCAAAATATACTTTCCAGCGTCGGGCCCATTGAAGCGGCTGCGGCGGTAAGAAAATCCACATTCCTGCGACGAAAATGTCGCTGGCTTCCCGGTCGACGTCTCAATCGCGCGAACATCGGCCACCGTGTTGGCCACCTCCTGTCCGTAGGCGCCAACATTTTGCACCGGAGTGCCGCCCACCGTGCCCGGGATTCCGCTGAGACATTCAAGGCCGGCGAGATTTGCTGCCACTGCGCGGGCGACGAGGCCGTCCCAATCTTCGCCCGCGGCGGCATGCAGGACATCGCCTTCTTGCTCAACTCCCCGCAGGGCAACACGCAGCACCAAACCGGAAAATCCGGCGTCGGCGACCAACAGGTTGCTGCCGCCGCCGAGCACAAACACCGGCAGTCGCCGCTCGCGGGCAAATTCCAATCCCTGGCGGACGTCATCTTCTGAGCCAGCTTCGGCAAACCAGCGCGCCGGGCCGCCTACTCCCAATGTCGTGTATGGGGCGAGCGGAACCTGTTCGTGAAACTGCATGCGATGACAGACTATCTGAACCTTTCGGGAAGCACGCTACAATGGGAGACAGTTCTTCCAGAACAGGAGTCAGCAGAATGTATCCAGAGATTATGGTCATCCCGATGCGCGAGGAATTGACCCGCGCCGGCGCGAAAGAGACTCGCACTACGCAGGAAGTCGACGCAGCTCTCGCCGAGCCCGGCACCACGATGGTGATTGTGAATTCCATCTGCGGCTGCGCGGCGGGAAAGATGCGACCCGGCGTCCGCATGGCCCTGCAGCATTCGGTGAAGCCGGACCAGGTGGTCACGGTTTTCGCCGGCCAGGATCGCGAAGCCACCGAACAAGTGCGCTCGCGTCTCGAGGGCCATCCGCCGACCTCGCCGGCGATCGCAATCTTCCGCGACGGCAAGCTGGTTTATCTCATGCAGCGGTCACAGATCGAAACATCGACCGCCCCGGCGATTGCCCAGGAGCTGGCCGGCGCATTTGAGCGCGTCTGTTCGAAGGCCACTGCGTAATTGACAACATCGTTACGAAAGGCGCGGCCCCCGGGTCGCGCTTTTTTATGTCGAAGACTGCTCCAACCTGGAATGCGGGATTTGGACGGGACTCTTTTCCGCTAGGCTTCCGCCGTCGATTGGTCGCCCCAGAAGATCTTCAATCGAAGTTTGCAGTTGTCGCATGCTGAAAGGTTTCGCGAGGAACGGCAAGTCACGCAGTTCTTTGCTGCGTCCCGACAGAGCTCCACCGGTGTAGCCGGACATCATCAGGATTTCAATGTCGTGCCGTTGCTCCCGGAGGCGGAGGGCCAGCTCGAATCCCCCCATGCGCGGCATCATGACGTCGGAGATCAACAGGTCAATTCTGTCCGGGTATCCGGTCGCGAGATCGAGGGCTTCCCTACCGTCGGCCGCGCACATCACCTCATATCCGACCTTCTTCAGAAATTCTCCTACCATGCTGCGAATCTCCGCCTGGTCGTCCACCAGCAGTAGAGTCTTTTGACGCGGCGGTGGTATCTGTTCCGGCACCGCTAAGTGGACGTGCTCACCCAGCGGAAAGAAAATGCGGAACGACGTGCCCCGACCAATTTCCGTGTCGACTTCTATCCGGCCGCCATATTGCGTGACGATGCCGTAGACGAGCGCCAGTCCCAGGCCAGTTCCCTTGCCGCGCGCCTTGGTGGTGTAAAACGGCTCGAAAATGTGCGCGCGGGTCTCTGCATCCATACCGATGCCGGTGTCACTGACCTCGAGCAGGACACTGCCCATCTGCCCGGCGCCGGCTCCTGGAATGTGCTTCGTCCGCACCGTGACGCGGCCACCGTTGGGCATCGCGTCGCGCGCGTTGACGCAAAGGTTCAGGACAACTTGTTCGACATGGGTGGCGTTCGCCAGGACCAGGAACTCTTCGCTGGGGAGATCGATATCCAGCATTACGTCCGATCGCAGCAGGCTCGGCATCATCTGGGCATATCCAAGAATGGTCTTGTTCAACGGCAGCAGGCCCAGCAACGGCTCCTCACCGCGGCTGAATGTCAGCAATGTCCCGGTAATGTCCGCCGCCTGCCGGGACGCCGTGATCAATTTCGTCGTGTGGTGACGCATTTCTGAATCTGGCGCGATCTCCTCCTCCAACAGCTCCGCATGCCCGCGGATGACAAGCAGCAGGTTGTTGAAGTCATGCGCGACGCCGCCTGCCATGCGGCCCAGGGCTTCCATTTTCTGCGATTGGCGGAATTGCTGCTCGTGCCGGACGGCTTCGGTCGCGTCTTCGACACTCAAGTCCATCTGGACGCCGTCCGCAGTTTCAATCGGCACGCCGTGGACGCGAATGTAGCGCAGCTGGCCGGTCTGGCAGCGCCAGAGAACGATCTTCTGATACGTCCGCCGGGCGCGGGCGGCATCGAGGAAGGCCTGCCAGTCTTCGGCTTGCGCGAACGCTTGTTCCATATAGTCGGAGTGCTGTCTCGCCAGAGGAGGCAGTCCAGGCGTGACCACGTCCGAGCAGCCCAGCAGATCGAGCAAGTGCTGGTTGAAGAAGATCAGCTTCTTGCGACTGACGCAGTATCGCCCCAACCCGTAGCCGGCATTGGCAACAAGAGATTTCAAGATATCGATCTGCTGGCGCGTCGCCGTGTCCTGTCGTCGCTCGCCGGCTGTGGATGGTGGTGCAACTCCTACATTGCTCATGAATGCCCATAGACGTCATCGCCCGTTTGCTCGAAAAACATCTGCGTAATCCGGAAGGAAATCGAAAATTATGAGACGGGCTTTTCTGAATCCGGACAGATTCCGCAATTGGGACGGGTTTCCTCATATCATGGAGATAGCCGTTGACGCTTCACGGGACCCCCTTACTATGACCCTCGATTTTCATCGGACCCGCCTCTCTCGAATTGCAGCTCTCCTTCTGGCGCTGGTCATCCCTGCCTGTTGCGCCCATGCAGCACCACAGGCGGGGCATGGCGACGCTGTCACAGAACCGGCTGCCAACCGCGTCAAGGCGCTGAATCAGCTCTTCGAGGAGCAATGGCAGAACCAGCTGCGCGACGATCCAGTGTTCGCGTCGTCCATTGGCGACAAACGTTACAACGACAAGCTGGCCGACGCTTCCGTCGAGGCGATCAACCGCGGCCTGGCGCGCGACTTGAACCTGCTGGAGCGCTTCGCAGCCATCTCCGACGACGGCATTCCTGCCGACATCCAGCTCAGCCATCAGCTCGCCATGCGCAGCCTGCTCGACGCGCAGGAAGGCGCGCGATTCAAGGAATGGGAGATGCCGGTCACGCAATTCAACGGCTTCCATACCAACCTGCCGCAGCTGTCGCAGCAAATGACCTTCGTCACGGTAAAAGATTTCGACGACTACATCGCGCGCCTGCATGAGGTGCCTCGGGTCTTTCAGCAAAACACTGACAACATGGATCGCGGCATCGCTGATGGTCGCGTGCCGCCGAAATTTCTCCTCGAGAAAGTTCTTGTGCAGGTGAAGGCTCAGGCGGCCCTCAAGCCCGAGGACAGTCCTTTCTACGCACCTCTTCGTTCCCTGCCGGCGTCGTTTCCGCCGCAGACGCAGGACCGTCTGCGGCACCAGACGGTGGAGGCGATCGAGAATCAAGTGCTGCCGGCGTATCAGCGCTTCGCGCGCTATCTGGAGCAGACGTATGTGCCGAAAGGCCGAACGGAGCCTGGGGTTTGGGCGCTGCCGAATGGTGACGCGTACTATGCGTGGCTGGTGAAGACACAGACTACGACCAGCCGCACTCCGGCGCAGATTCACTCGCTGGGAGAAGCTGAGGTCTCGCGCAATGACAAAGAACTCGCCACCGTCGTGCAGAAATTCGGTTATCCCAACATCCATGCGTTCTCCGCCGCGGTGAAGGCCGATCCCAAATTGCATCCCACTTCGGCGGAAGCCCTCATCGCCAAGTACCAAGGCTACCTTGATGGCATGCAGCCACACTTGCCAGAGTTGTTTGGCCACTTGCCGAAGACTCCGCTCGCCGTCAAACCGATGCCTGACTTTGTCGCCAAAGACAACGCGGCTGCGTATTACGAACAAGGCAGCCCGGACGGCGGCCGCCCCGGCGTCGTCCGCGTCAACACCTATGACTTTGCCAATCGCAGCCTGACCCAGGTGGAGGCGATCGCGTATCACGAAGGCGTTCCTGGCCATCATCTACAAATCTCGCTGGCCCAGGAGATGACCGGCATCCCGGACTTCCGCAAATACCTCGGCTACACCGCGTTCGTCGAAGGGTGGGCGTTTTACAGCGAGCGCCTTGGCAAGGACATCGGCTTTTACACCGATCCCTATGAAGAATATGGTCGCCTCGAGAACGACATGTGGCGGTCGGTGCGGCTGGTGGTCGATACGGGCGTGCACTCGCAACATTGGACGCGGGAGCAGATGGTGCAGTATTTCCACGACCACACCGCGATGGACGACACCAACATCAACGCCGAGGTTGATCGCTACATCGCCATGCCGGCGCAGGCGCTGGCGTACAAGAGCGGTCAGCTGGAAATTCTCGGGCTGCGTGACGCGGCGCGACAGCAGCTCGGTCCGCGCTTCAGCCTGAAAGCATTTCACGACGAAGTCCTGGGCGCCGGAGCACTGCCGCTTGATGTCCTCGACCAGCGGGTGCATGCCTGGATCGATGCACAAGTGGTGCCAGCCAAGCCTTAGCTAGGGGAATGGAATTCCGGTCTGGGCGGTGGCGACGCAGGGCAGCACGGTCTCGGGCGTCATGTGGCTGAGTCCACAGATGTAGGCCTCCTGCCAGCGCGTTGGCACTTGCACGGCGGTATTGCCCGAGCCCATGCGCAGGAAAAATGCCTTGCGAATCGCCGGGTCGTCGTTGAGCTTTTCATCGAGGCTGCGCAGCGCCGCTACGCCCCACTCCGTCTGCCCATAGGCTGCGTCGAACGAGTACTCGACGCGCCACTCCGGAGCCTTCGCGGCTTCTCCCAGTGGCAGAATCCAGACCGTATAGTCTCGCCAGGCAAATTTGTCGTCAGCGCTGACGACGAGAAACGCGGGGTTGTTCCCCAGCACCGGGCTGATCGACGGAACAACTTTCGTGGCCACGGAGGCCTTCGCATTTCCGACCAGGCGGAACTCTTCCTGATGGGTGTGGCCAAACACGCCGAGCGGAATGACGGATGAAAATCGCTGCAACAGGTTGGGCACAGCGTGACCAAAGTCGCGACACGCCGGAGATGCGCCCTGCTCGCCGCACTCTTCATACATGGTCACAATCTGCTTGCCGCCGCTGTTGCGTGTGGCCCAGGCATCCAGACCCGGCGGGACGTGGCCGACGACGACGACTTTGTCTCCGGCACTGTCGGCAGCGGTGAGCACGCCCTGCAGCCATTCCAACTGCGTGTCCCCGACCGAGATGTCAGCCTTGCCTGCATCGCGAAAGCGAGCCGACCATGCGATGCTGTTGAGGCCGGCGACGCGCAAATGCGGCCAGCTCGATATTTTCGCCTGGTAATAACCGCCAACTTGGAAGCCGCTGAAGTCTGCGTCGGCTGCGTTGTGTTTGTTGGTCACCAGCTTCAGCCAGGCGGCGGAGATGTGCTTCAGCATTTCCGGACTGGGCAGCGTGTAGTCACCCTGGTCGGAATCATTGTTGCCCAGCACCGGCAGGACCTGTGCGTTCGGAAACGTCCGGGAGATCTCAATGCCGACGAATTCGATGGTCTTGGCGACGAACGCGGTAAAGTCTGCCGGGGTTGCGTCCGGACGGCAGGCCTTGAAGTGCTCGGAGAACGTGTGGACGACGAAATCACCTGGAACGATGACCAGCTTCGCGTTCGGAGCCGCCGCATGAGCTGCATGCAGTGCAGAGGTCAGCAACGGATAGTTGGTGTCGCGACCGAGGTTGCTGGGCGGGCCTTGGAGGCGGAACTCTTTTTCCGACCACTTCTTCGCATCTTTTCGCTGTAGCACCGCAGTCGCCTGCTTTGCATCGGGCGCGGGACAGCCCTGTGGCAGCGGATTGAAGTGGATGTCACTCATCAGCACCACGTTTCCGTCGGTCGCCGCGGTTAGAGGGGAAGTTTGCGCCTGGGCGCGGCGTCCCAGTGCCAGCAAGCCAGCAATCCCAACCGCCACCACCATGAGCCGATTTCCGCGCACTTTGCCTACTTTCTTATATCGGACATTGTTTATTCCGGAGATTTGGGGCAGAACTTCAGTATCTCGCAAGCGAAAATTGCAGCCCCCGTCCCAACCTGCGAAAATGGAGAGTCAGCCATGCCACAGTTTGGAAGTTTTTCGCTGCTCCTCGCCCTGGGACTGAGTGCTTACGCGCTCCTCGCGGGGACATTCAGTTTGTGGCAGCTGGCGCGCGGCACGCCGAGCAGCTTCGATGCTGAGCGTTTGCTCGAGACTTCCCGCCGCGCCGGCATCGCGTCTTTCGTGACCCTCAGTTGTGCGGCGTTTGCGCTGGTCTGGTGCGCGTTCACCAATAATTTTTCCGTCGCTTACATTCTGCACCATACCAACCGGGCGCTCCCCGGGCCGTATAAATTTGCTGCGCTGTGGTCGGGTCAGGAAGGCTCGCTGCTGCTCTGGGCGTGGCTGCTGTCGGCTTACGGCTTTGTCGTTCGCGCGCGACACAAAGTGGATGTCCGACTCAGCGCCTATGCCTCGACCATCCTGATTGGTATCCAGGTCTTCTTCGTCACGCTTATCAATTTTGCGGCGCATCCGTTTTCGATGGTCACGGGGGCAATTCCAGCGGACGGCAATGGACTGAATCCACTGCTGCAATATCCGGAGATGGTGATTCATCCGCCGATGCTTTACCTCGGCTACGTCGGGTTCAGCGTTCCGTTCGCGTTTGCGCTGGGCGCGCTGATGATGCGCTATCCGGGAGAAAAGTGGATTCACATCACCCGTCGCTGGACGATGATCACGTGGCTCTTTCTTACTTGCGGCATTTTTCTCGGAGCGCATTGGGCGTACAGCGTGCTTGGCTGGGGCGGCTACTGGGGCTGGGATCCGGTGGAGAACGCGTCGCTGATGCCGTGGCTGACTGGGACCGCGTTTCTGCACTCCGTGATGATGCAGGAGAAGCGTGGCATGATGAAGACCTGGAATGTCTGGCTCATCTTTTCGACGTTTCTGCTGACCTTGCTCGGGACGCTGCTGACGCGTGCTGGTCTCGTGCAATCGGTCCATGCTTTTGCGCAGTCTTCCATCGGCGATTGGTTCGTCGGCTTCATGATCTTTACGTTCGCGGTCTGCCTATTCACTTATTTGCGGCAGCGGGATCATCTTCGCGTGGAGCATCGGCTGGATTCGCTGGTCTCCCGCGAATCGAGTTTCCTGTTCAACAACCTGCTGCTGCTGGCGGCCTGCTTCACCGTTCTGTGGGGAACGCTCTTCCCGATCCTGAGCGAATGGGTGCAGGGGACAAAAGTTACCGTGGGTGCGCCGTTCTATAACCGCGTCGGCGTGCCCATCGGGCTGTTTCTGCTTTTCCTCACCGGCATCGGCCCGGTGCTGGCGTGGCGGAGCACATCGCTGCGGAGTATGCGCCGCAACTTCATTCTTCCCGTGATCGCTGGACTCGGCACCGGCGGCATCCTGATGGCTGCCGGCATGCGACCGTGGCAGGACGAAGCGACGCTTTACGCATTGATGTCGTTCTCGATTGGCGCGCTGGTCGTGACGGCCGTAAGTTCGGAGTTCCTCCGCGGGGCAGCTGTGATCCAGCAACAGACCGGCCGCAACCTGATCGCCGCTACAGTCGAACTGACTCGCCGGAACACGCGCCGCTATGGCGGATACCTTGTCCACTTCGGCGTGGTGCTGATCTTTATCGGTATCGCCGGCTCGGCCTTCAATCAAGTGAACGAACAGGAGCTGGGCTTCCACGATGCGATGACGATTGGACCGTATAAGCTGGTCGACCAGAGCTATACGCAGGATGACAACCCGAACTTCCGCAGCGAGTACGCGCTGCTCGACGTTTACAAGGGCAACAAGAAAATTGCCCAGATGGCTCCCGAGCAGCGTTTCTACTATGCCAGCCAGCAGACGGAAACGATGGTCGCCAACAATTCGAATCTCGAGCGCGATCTTTATGTCATCTACGCGGGAAAAAATCCCGACACCGGCCAGCCGATTATCAAGGCGCGGCTCAACCCGCTGGTGAATTGGATCTGGATCGGCGTCGTCGTCATCATTCTTGGCACTGGCGTTGCGCTGGTCCCCAGCCGCCGCGTACTCTCTAATCGGTCGCGCGCAATTCCTGAGCGTGAAGTGGCCGAGACAGACCAGGCACCAGTGCACGTTATTGTGGCAGGCGGCGACTGATGACTGGCTTCCGCAATGCCGTGAAGTTCCTTCGCCTGTGGGCCGTCGTGCTTGCCTTCGCCGTCCTTGTTCTGCCGACGCTCGGCAGCGGCG
>Ga0302324_100012666_pt1 | contig 17181 bp, 16 predicted proteins | sample Palsa_T0_1_FD_201949 | JGI IMG/M metagenome (GOLD analysis project Ga0302324, IMG submission 201949) | Peat permafrost microbial communities from Stordalen Mire near Abisko, Sweden - Palsa_T0_1 | ecosystem: Environmental > Terrestrial > Soil > Palsa > Peat permafrost | place: Sweden: Abisko...
TGGGAGTTTGCCTGGCGCTGGTCTGGCTGGAGGCCAGGCAACGTGGTTTTTTCAAGCAAAATCCGCTGGCCTTGTGGGGGGCATTGATCCTCGGCCTGTTTGTGGCGTTGCGGGCGGCGACCATCAACCACCTGCATGAATTTCTGGGCCTGAGCCTGCGGGACAAGGAATGGGCCTGGGTCTTGGAGATGGGAGGAAGCGTGTTGATTGCCATCGGAGCCTTGCAAGCTCGCCGGTCTCAATCCATGATCAACTCGTGCGCAAATTCAGAGTTTTGAAAATGTGAAAATTGCCATTGTCGGACTTGGCTACGTCGGACTTCCGCTGGCGCTGCAATTCGCGCGCTCCAAGACCCATATCGTGGGATTGGATATCGACGAAGCCAAGGTCCGGTCGCTCATGGCGGGACGGAGCTATATCAAGCACATCCAATCCTCCGCCATCGCCCAAGTCGTGCGGTCGGGAAGATTCTCCGCTTCCAGCGATTTTAGCCTGGTCAGGGAAGTGGAGGCGGTCCTGATTTGCGTGCCCACGCCGTTGAACAAGAACCGAGAGCCGGATATTTCCTTCATCCTCCAAACCGGCCGCAGCATCGCCGCGCATATGCGCAAGGGTTTGTTGGTGGCGCTGGAATCGACAACTTACCCGGGCACGACCGAGGAGAACTTGCGCCGGGTGTTGGAGGAAGGTTCGGGCATGAAAGCCGGGGTGGATTTTCACCTGGCCTTTTCCCCGGAACGGGAAGATCCGGGCAATCCCAAGAGCCAGGTGGCGTCGATCCCCAAAGTTATCGGCGGCCTGACCCCGGTGTGCCTGGAACGGGCCAAGGCCGTTTATGGCCTGGTGATTAAGACCCTGGTTCCGGTCTCCTCCTGCCGCGTGGCGGAAGCGACCAAACTGACGGAGAACATTTTCCGCAGTGTCAACATTGCTTTGGTCAATGAACTCAAAGTGGTGTTCACGGCCATGGGCATTGATATCTGGGAAGTGATCAACGCCGCCAAGACCAAGCCCTTTGGTTTCATGCCCTTTTATCCCGGCCCCGGCCTGGGCGGCCATTGCATCCCGATTGATCCTTTTTATTTGACTTGGAAAGCCCGTGAGTACGTGCAGAACACCCGCTTCATCGAGTTGGCCGGAGAAATTAATTCCGCCATGCCCGAATACGTCGTCCAGCAAGTCGTGGCGGCGCTCAATGACCGGCGCCAAGCCCTTAATGGCGCCAAAGTCTTGGTGGTGGGCCTGGCCTACAAGGCGGATGTGGATGACGACCGCGAATCGCCCAGCTATGTCTTGATGACCTTGCTCAAGGAGCGCGGGGCTGAGGTGTCGTATTACGACCCGTACGTTCCCGTCATCAAAATGACACGCGAGCATCCGCAGTGGGCGGGGGTCAAATCGGTTTCCTGGGACGCCAAAACGATCAAGCAGCAAGACCTCGTTCTCATCGCCACCAAGCATGCCAAGGTGAATTATGCGGCGCTGGCCAAATGGGCAGCTTGCATTGTCGATACCCGCAACGCCATGGAGGGCATAGCCGGCCGCAAAGGACAGATTCACAAGGCTTGAATGACTGAATACCAGAAATTGCAGCAGAGTCTGCCCACGGCCCGCGCCGCATGGCTGGTGACCGGGGTGGCCGGTTTCATCGGCTCCCATCTGCTGGAGACGCTCCTGGGCCTGGGGCAAACGGTGACCGGATTGGACAACCTTTCCACCGGACGCGCCGCGAACCTGGCCCAAGTCCGCGCCGCCGTGGGGCCGGCATTGTGGAAGAATTTCCGCTGGATCGAAGGCGACATTCGAGACGCCGCGCTCTGCCGGCGCGTCACCCGGGGCATGGACTACGTTTTGCACCAAGCCGCGCTGGGATCAGTCCCCCGCTCGCTGGAGGACCCGATCCAAACCCATGACAGCAACGTCAACGGTTTCGTCAATATTTTGTGGGCCGCCCGCGGCAACGGAGTCAAGCGTTTTGTCTTCGCGTCCAGCAGTGCCGTGTATGGCGACGAGACGGCGTTGCCGCAGAGGGAGCGGAGAATCGGCCGGTGCCTCTCTCCTTACGCGACGTCCAAACGGATCAATGAACTCTACGCCGATGTCTTTGCCAAGTGCTATGGGCTGGAGACGCTGGCCTTGCGCTACTTCAATGTCTTTGGCCCGCGCCAGGACCCCAACGGCGCTTATGCGGCGGTGATACCCAAATGGATTGCCACCATGATTGCGAATCATCCCGTTTGCATCAACGGAGACGGCTCGACCAGCCGCGACTTCTGCCATGTGGCCAACGTCATCCAAGCCAACCTGCTGGCCGCGATCGCGCGGAATCCCGCCGCGGTCAACCAAATCTACAACATCGCGCTTGGCGCCGAGACCACTTTGAACGAGCTTTTCGAGATGCTGCGCCAGCGCCTGGCCCCCTCTCATTCTCATTTGCGCCACTTCAAGCCGCGCCACGTGGATTTCCGCCCCGGCGACATCCTTCATTCCCGGGCCGACATCACCAAGGCGCGCCGTCTGCTCGGCTACCAACCCGCGTACAACGTCGCCCACGGCCTTGATGAGGCCCTTGATTGGTACGTCCGAAAAGTCGTCAGGAAAAAGGCTTGTCAAGACCCGCAATCCTGCTAAAATTGGTTTAAGGTTCATAGAGCCATAAACGGATAATTCGCCCTGAGATTTTACTGATGAGCACGAAAGCACAGGCCATTTTGGAGGAAATCCGAGAGCTGCCCATCGGCGAGCAACGCGCGCTTTTGTGGGAATTGGGGCGGCGCATGGGACAGCCCTCCACTCCTGCTTCTGCGGAGCTTTACGGCGAGCCGTTGACGGACGAGGACATTGAGCAAAGCGCGCGCGTCACTTTCCAAATGCTTGACAACGAGGAGAATCGTGCCGGGTCGCGGTGAGGTCTGGCTGGCGGACCTCGGCATGGTTGAAAAAGTCCGGCCTGCGCTGGTCATCAGCGGGCTTGCGGCGGCAAACGACCGCGACATCATCATGGTCATACCTCACACGACCACGCTCCGCGGCTCTCGATTCGAGGTCCATGTTCCTCTGCCCTTGCTCAAGCCCGGCGCTTTCCTGGCACAGAGTCCGGCCACGGTGCCGAGGGTTCGGGCGTTGAAATTTCTTGGCCGGGTGAGCGAGTCGCAAATACGCAGCATCGAGGACGGGCTTCTCGAATGGCCTGAAATATCACGGCACAGATAAAAATGAAAGGCATCATTCTAGCCGGTGGCGCAGGCTCGCGCTTATACCCGCTGACCCTGGTGGCGAGCAAACAGTTGCAGCCGGTCTATGACAAGCCGATGGTGTATTATCCTTTGACGACGCTGATCGAGAACGGGGTGCGGGAGTTGTGCCTGATTTCCACGCCGGCCGATCTGCCGCGGTTCCGTCAACTATTGGGAGACGGAACCGCCTGGGGCTTGTCGATCTCCTACCTGGCTCAGCCCAAGCCGGCTGGGATTGCCCAGGCCTTTTTGATTGCCGCATCGTTCATCGGCGCCGACCCGGTCACGCTGATTTTGGGCGATAATATTTTTTACGGCGCCGACGGTTTCAAGCGGGCGTTTGAGGATTTCCAGGCGGGCGCATCCATCTTTGGCTATCGCGTCCACGATCCCGAACGCTACGGGGTGGTGGAATTCGACGAGGCAGGGCGCGCCCTGTCCATCGAAGAAAAGCCGCGCAAGCCGCGCAGCAACCACGCGGTGCCGGGACTCTATTTGTATGACAACCAAGTGGTGGAGATCACCAGGAATCTCCGCCCGTCGGAGCGCGGCGAACTGGAAATCACCGATGTGAACGTGGCTTACTTGCGGCGCGGCCAGTTGCGGGTGCATCAGTTGAGCCGGGGCTTCGCCTGGCTGGACGCCGGCACCAGCAGCAGCCTGCATGAGGCTTCCGCATACGTCCAAACGATTGAAAAGCGCCAGGGTATCAAGATAGGCTGCCCGGAAGAGGCGGCCTTCCGGCGCGGGTTTATGAGCCGGGCGGAGCTGGAACAACAAACGGCGCAGATGCCCAACTGCGAATACCGCGATTACCTCCATCGCGTCCTGGCGGAGGCAGCACGTTGATATGATTGTACTTTTAGGCGGCACAGGTTATATCGGGCGGCAATTTGCCGCGGCGTTGGAAGCGCAAGGCTGGTCTTTTGTCGCGCCCACGCGCGCCGAAGTGGATTACACCCGGTTCGGCGTCTTGCGCGACTACGTGGCCCGCCTCAAGCCGGAATTTCTGATCAACGCGGCCGGCTACACCGGCAAACCCAATGTGGATGCCTGCGAGCTGAACCGGGCCGACACCTTGCAGGGCAACGCGCTCTTTCCCGCCACGGTGGCGCATGTCTGCGCCAGTTTGAAACAGCCCTGGGGACACGTTTCTTCCGGTTGCATTTATTCCGGCGCCAAAGTCTTGACTCAGGGCCGCGTCCGCGTGGAACGTGATTTAACCCAGGCCCCATTGGTGTTTTTGCTGCGGCAGAGTCGCGCCGCCTTCCAGGGGTTCACCGAGGAGGACGAGCCGAATTTCAGCTTTCGCCGGCCGCCGTGCAGTTTTTACAGCGGCTCCAAGGCGCTGGGGGAGGAGGCGATCCAGGGGTATGGCCAAAATTATGTTTGGCGCCTGCGCATTCCGTTCGATGAATTCGACGATCCGCGCAATTATCTCACCAAGCTGCAGCGATACCCCAAGATCTACGAGAACGTCAATTCGCTCTCGCACCGCGGGGACTTTGTGACGGCTTGCCTGGAGTTGTGGCGGCGGCGCGCTCCCTTTGGCGTTTACAACGTGACCAATCCGGGCTTCGTCACCTCCAGCCAAGTGGTGGAGATGATTCAAAAAATACTCAAGCCGAGCCGCGCCTTTGCTTATTGGGCCAGCGACGAGGAGTTCTACCGCCTGGCCGCCAAGACGCCGCGCTCCAACTGCATCCTGGACGTTTCCAAACTGCTGGCCACCGGCGTGCCCATGCGCCCGGTGGAGGAGGCGCTGGCGGAGGCGTTGCGACAATGGAGTCCCCACGCATGATTTTGCTCTTGACAGGCGGCGCCGGTTTTATCGGCTCCAACTTGATCGATTATCTTATTGACCGGTGCGAAGTCCACCTCCTGGTCAACCTGGATTGCCTGACCTACGCCGGACGGCTGGAAAACCTGGAAGGCCTGGAGGCGCATCCGAACTACCGCTTTGAAAAGGCCGACTTGCGAGACAAAGACGCGGTCTGCGACATCGTGGCTCGGCATCACGTCACCCATGTCCTGCACCTGGCGGCGGAGTCGCACGTGGACAGGTCCATTTCGGGACCGGGGGATTTCATCCACACCAACATTGTGGGGACATTCAACTTGTTGGAAGCGGTGCGGGCGGCGTGGAATGGCAAGTGGGCCGGGCGGCGGTTCCACCACGTTTCGACGGACGAAGTGTATGGCAGTCTTGGGCCGGAGGGATATTTTACGGAGACGACGCCCTACGCGCCCAACTCGCCTTACTCGGCCAGCAAGGCCGCCAGTGATTTTCTGGTGCGCTCCTACCATCACACTTACGGGCTGCCGGTGGTGACGACCAATTGCTCCAATAACTACGGTCCCCGGCAATTTCCGGAGAAGCTCATTCCTGTGACCATCGAAAGCCTTTGTGCGCGGCGGGCCATCCCGGTTTATGGCGACGGCCAGAATGTGCGCGACTGGCTCTATGTGCGCGACCATGCCGAGGCGCTGTGGCAGGTCTTGACTCGGGGGCGGAATGGGGAAAGTTACAATATCGGCGGACACAACGAATGGACCAACCTGCGCATGGTCGAGTTGATTTGCGATATGATGGATGAGTTGGCGCCGGAGCTGGGCGGAGGTTCGCGGCGTCTGATCACTTTCGTCAAGGACCGGCCCGGCCATGACCGCCGTTACGCCATTGATGCCGGCAAGATGGAAAGGGAATTGGGCTGGACGCCCGCCCATACGTTCGAATCGGGCCTGCGCGAGACGATTCAGTGGTACTTGAAGAATCAAGATTGGGTCAAACGTGTCAAGAAAACGGCATGATTGGTATGAATATTGACACTGGCACCGTAAAGATACGAATTTTCTTATCGGTGTCACGGTCATTGTTTATCCCTTTTCAGAACACCGTACAGACCGCGACAATTTTATTGAGTTCCGGCACGGTAAGGAATACGCGGTGGCGGCACAATCTGGGTCGGCGTACTTGCCATTCAATTTTTGCAGAAGCATATTGGCGGAGAGGCAGTAGTTTACATGGCGTTGGTACCGGGTGTGGGGGTGTCATAAAGGGCGAATTCTGGTTGACCTGAGAGTGGGGGGTGTTCAGGGAGCGGACTCCGGAAACCGTGCTTTTGCGGACCGGGTTGACCAGGGGGCGCAAAAAGACTTGCCAGAACGCCCGCAAACGCCGATATTTTGGCTGTATGAGCATTGCTGCTGAGAAAATGGCCGAAGTGCTGGCCCTGCCGGAACAGGACCGGGCGTATCTGGCCCACCAACTCATCGCCAGCCTTGACGACACCGTGGACACGGACGCCGAGGCGCAATGGAACGAAGTCATTGACCGGCGCTCCCGCGAGATGGCCGAAGGCCGGGTGGATGCCCGGCCGGAGGAAGAGGTGATGCGGGACCTCCAGGCCAAGCTCCTTGCGTGTCATCCGACATCCTGAAGTTCTTCAAGAGTTGGAAGCCGCCGTGCTGTGGTATGAGGAGCGCCAGCCAAGGCTGGGCAGCGACTTTCTTGAGGAATATCGAGCTACCCTGGGGCGCATCCTGAATGAGCCGGAACGCTGGCGCAAAATCCGGGGCGATAATCGCAAGCTCAACTTCCACCGATTTCCCTACGCCATCGTTTACAGCGTGCGCGCCGACGCGCTCTACGTCAAAGCCGTGATGCACCTGCATCGCCGTCCGTTTTACTGGTCACGCCGCAACCCCCCGGCCTGACTTTCAACGTCAAAAATGGTGGCGCCACGCCACTGGCGGACTGCGGGATGTGTGAGATAATGTTGCCATAAATGAATGCTGACCTCCATCCTGAAACTGACTTAGGGCGGACAGCTTTGCGGCAGCAACTCCAACGCCTGGCGGGTGTGGTGGGCCTTTTGGTAATCTGCTTCGGCTGGCCGCTGCTGCGGTTGATTTCCTTCGCCGCCCACAGCGATCTATTCTCTTGCATCCTGTTGGTGCCCTTCATCAGCGGGTATTTGATCTGGACGATGAGAAAAACCCTGGACCTCCAGGACATCCGTCCCTGCTGGCCGGGGGCGGTGCTGGGATGGGTGGCGGGCGGGGCCATCATCGCTGGCTATTGGTTGGGGCTGCGCGGCGGGTGGCAGCCTCCGACGCAGGATTACTTGACGCTGATGACCCTGGCCTTCCTGTGCTGCTTCTGGGGTGTTTGCCTGGCGATGCTGGGGACCAAGCTGCTGAGTCAGGTCTTGTTTCCGGTCGCGTTCCTTCTCTTTGCCGTGCCCATTCCGACGAACTGGCTGGCCCACATCGACACTTTTTTTCAATATACATCCGCGGCCACGGCCGAGGGTTTTTTCAACGTGGTCCGCGAGCCGGTCTTGCGGAGTGGGTTGATCATCCAACTCTCAAGTCTGAGCATGCGGGTGGCGCCCGAATGCAGCGGGATACATTCGACTTTGGTGCTGTTGATGACCAGCTTCCTGGCGGGTTATATGTTCCTGCCGCGAACTTGGAGCCGGGCGGTGCTGGTGCTGGCGGTGATTCCGCTGGCCATTCTGCGAAACGGATTTCGTGTTTTCGTGCTCGGCTGGCTGGGCGTCCACTTTTTTCCGCACATACTCGACTCAGCCTTCCATCATCATGGCGGGCCGATCTTTTTTGTGTTGTCGTTGATTCCCTTTTTTCTATTGCTGGTCTTTCTGCGCAAGTTGGATACGCGTTTGAGCAAGGTGCCTAAGCACCAACCTAGTAACTGAGAGTATGAAGAGAATGTCCCTCTGGCGCTGGCCGGGCGTGCTGGCCTTGGCGCTGTGCCTGATCTTAAGCGCGGGTTGTAGCAAGGCCGCCAAGGCCAAGCGTCTCTTGGCCTCCGCTGACGCCCACTTTCAAGCCAAGAAGTACGACGCGGCAGAAATCGAGTATAAATCGGTTCTGAGTTTGTCGCTGCTCAATCCGGTAGCCATTCGCCAATTGGGCTTTATCTATTTTGAGGAAGGCCGTTCCTTGATAGCCTTCCGTTACTTGAAAGAAGCCTTGAAACAGGACCCGAAGAACACGGAGGTCGAACTCAAAATGGCGGAGTTGTACGGAGGCGGCGGAGAAATGAAAGAGTCCGCGGAGCTGTTGGGGGCGGTGCTGCATGCCGACCCTGGCAATGAACACGCCTTGGCGCTGCTGGCGGAATCGGCCCCCACCAATGAACTGGCCAACGTGGTCCAGCGGCTGGAAACACAATTACGCGAGGGGGGGCAGGGCGAGGCGGCTTGCCACTCGGCCCTGGGTTGGATCGATCTGCGCCTGCAGAAACTGAGCGAAGCGGAGCAGGAGTTTAAGCAGGCTTCGGAACTGGATGCAAAGCTGGCTTCGCCTTACCTCGGCCAAGTGGGTTTATACACCATTCGCAAAGACATCAAGGGAATGGACCAGGCCTTCAAGACCGCGGCCGAACTCTCGCCCATCCGCTCTTCCATCCGCCTTAAGTACGCGGAATTTAAAATGCAAACCGGGGCGGAGGAGGAAGGCAAACAAATGGTGCGCGAGATCACGCGCCAGGCGCCGGATTACGTTCCGGCCTGGCTCTTCCTGATGAAGGCGGCTTTTGCCGAACACCAGTACGACGAATGCAAGACCAACATTGACAGTGTTTTGGCCCGCGACAATTTGAACTACGACGCGATGTTGCAGTCGGGCCTCCTGGCGCTGACCCAGCGCGACGGCCCCAAGGCGGTGGCCGCCCTCAAGCGCTTGAGCGAGGTGTATCGATCCTCGCCTCAGGTCAAATATAATTTGGCCCAGGCTTATTTGCTGGTCAACGATAGACCGAAGGCCGTGACCAGTCTGAACGAAGCTCTGGGCTTGAACCACGATTATGCCCCGGCCTCGCTCCTGCTGGCGGAATTGGACTATCGCTCGGGCAATTTAAGCGAGTCGGCCACGCTGCTGTCCGAATCGATCAAGAACCACCCCGAGGACGGGCCAGCGCGGATGGCGCTGGCGGAGACCTATTTGGCGCAGGACCAGCCGGAGCGCGCCTTGGAAGTATATGCCAAGGCGGCGCAATTGTTTCCCAAGAACCCCGAAGTCCCGTTCCGGATGGGAATGGTTTACCAAAAGGAGGGCGACAGCACCAAGGCGCGCGCGGCCTTGGAGAAATCGCTGGAACTGGCGCCGGGTTACGTGCCCACGTTGCAGGAACTCAACCGGCTGGACATTGCCGAAAAGCACTTTGAGGCAGCCCATCGTCGCATGGCCCGGGTCATGGAGCAAAATCCAAAAGCGGCGGAACCTTTGATATTTGAGGGGGATATTTACCGGGGTGAAGGGCAAACCAACCAGGCCGAGTCCGCTTATGCCAAGGCCATCGAACTGAATCCCGAAATATCCGCCGCTTATTTGAGTCTGGCGCAGCTGTACCTGCAATCTAAACAGGAACAGCGAGCGTTGGAGCGGTTGGGCGCGCTGGTAGCCAAACACACCAATGACCTTCCCACCTTGATGATGATTGGGTTCATTCACCAAGCGGCGCACCAATACGAGCAGTCTCGTGACGCCTACCAAAAAGCGCTGGCGATTGATTCCAGCTCTTCCAACTCTTTCTTCGCCTTGAACAATCTGGCCTATGTGGATTCCGAGTACCTGGGCAAACTCGATGAGGCGCTCCAACTGGCCAGCAAGGCCCGGCAGTTGCGTCCCTATGACCCTCACGCAGCCGACACTCTGGGTTGGATTCTGTTCAAGAAACACGAGTATGCCCATGCCCTGAGCGTGATCCAGGAGAGCGCGGAAAAACAACCCAACGACCCTGAGGTGGAAATGCATTTGGGCTTGGCTCACTACATGATGGGAGAGGAAAAGCCGGCACGAGTTTGCCTGGAGCAGGCTTTGGCCAGCCATGTTGAGTTCCCCGACAAAGACATGGCGCGGCGCCACCTGGAGGTCCTGGAAATCGATCCCGCCAAAGCCACCCCGGAAGTGATCCAGAAATTGCAATCCTTGGTGAAGGAGGATCCGACGGACCCGGTGCCCTTGAGCCGTCTGGCGGCCATCGAGGAGTTGCACGGCGAAGTGAAAAAAGCCGCCGACTCGCTGCAAGCTCTGCTGTCCATCAATCCCCAGGATTGGTCGGCCATGGTGCGCTTGTCCCGCTTGTACGCCGACCACGAACAGGTCAAGGACGCCCACAAGGCGTTGAAGCTGGCCACGAAAGCCCACGAACTGGCGCCGTCGGACGATGGCAGCGCCTCGGCTTTGCTGGGCGAGTTGGTTTATCAAGACGGCGATTATCCGTGGGCCTTGAGTTTGTTGGACGAGGCGGCCCATCGATCCCCCGATCAACCGTCGCTGTTCTATCACTTGGCCTTGGCCTATTACGCAGTAGGCCGCACCGCCGACGCGGACCAGGCCATGGCAAAGGCTGTGCAGCAGCAGGATTCCCCTTCCAACCTCGAGCACGCTAGACAGTTCATTGCCTTGCGCGGGGCATTGACGGATCCCGCCCAAGCGTCCAGCGCGCAGGTCGAGCAGATTCTGGCCAAGGAGCCCAATAATGTGCCGGCCCTGATGGTCTCGGCGCTGCTGGCTGAGCGCCAGGGCCAGGCCGATGAAGCCGAGAAGAGGTGTCAGAAAGCACTAACCATCTATCCACTCTTTGCGCCGGCCATGAAGCAATTGGCCATGCTTTACAGCCGCGGCCAGAATGCCAGCGACCTAGACAAGGCTTACGAATGGGCTCAAAAAGCCATAGTCTCCATGCCCGACGATCTGGAATTGGCCAAGACTCTCGGACTTTTGGCCTATCAGCGAAAAGAATACAACAGTTCGATGCTCTTTCTGAGGCAATACGCGGATGGATCCGGCGCAGATGGAGAAGCGTTTTATTATTTGGGCATGGACTACTTCGAGCTCAAAAAGACAAACACTTGCAGAGAGGCTTTGAAAAAGGCGTTGGACCTCCACCTTGCCGACCCTCTGAAAGGCAAGGCGCAGGGCATTCTCAATCAATTGAAGTAAGAAAAGACTTGAACCAGAACGGGTAGTGTTCTTGACTTGAGTCATTAGGAGCGAAACAATCATGAGCGCCGCAAGAGGCGCTGGAAGGAGACAGCAATGTTGAAATATTTATGTCAGAAAATCACGCGTGCGGCCTGGGTTTTGGGACTCATGGCCGGTTGGGCGGGCCTTGTCGGATGTCAAACCCCTCCCGCGAAGTCCAATGCCTCGACAGGCGCCAACGGCGACGCCGGCGCCGCGACCAACGCTGCTCCGGCCCCCGCAGTCCCAGCCCCGCCGGCGCCGGAGGCTCCGGCGGTGGCCGACGCGAATCCTTCGATGGTGTTGCACGAGGGCGACACGATACGGATTGCCTTTCCAGGCTCACCCAGCTTGGACATCGTGCAAATTATCCGGCGGGATGGCAAGATCAGCCCGCTGCTAGTGCCAGAAATGAAGGCGGCGGGCTTGACGCCCAAGGAATTGGAGGGGCAGTTGTTGAAGGCTTACGGCGATCAATTGCAGCTCAAAGAAGTGTCGGTGACCGTGCAGTTATCGATTTTCACGGTTTACGTGACCGGCGCGGTGTTGCGGCCGGGCAAGCTTACCTCCGACCGTGTGATGACACCGCTGGAGGCGGTCATGGAGGCGGGCATTGACCCCGGCAAGGCCAACTTGAAGAAAGTCACGGTCATCCGTGAGAATGAGAGCGGGAAAACGGAGGTCTTCCCGGTCAACCTCCACGACGTGATGAGCGGCAAACCGACTGTGCCGTTCATTCTCAAGTCCATGGACAAGATTATCGTGCCGGAAAAATTCACCATTTTTTGAGCGGTGACCAGAGCGAGTCCGCGCTTTCTCCAGGTTGACAGGGGGCTGGCGCGGTATTTATCTTCCGAGCCTTGTTTCACTTTTGGTGGGGCAAGGCTCGAATTGTATGGATAGCCAAGCATGAACTTTCTCGTGACGGGCGGGGCCGGCTTCATCGGCTCGCACGTGTGCCAGCGGTTGCTCGGCGCCGGCCATGCGGTCTGGGCGTTGGATGATCTGAACTCCTTCTATGATCCCGCCCTCAAACGGCGCAACCTGGCGGAGATTCGGGCGCTGCAAAAGCCGTTTGTCTTCGCCCAGGGCGACGTGGCCGACCGGCCATGTGTTGAGCGCGTGCTGCGAGAGGCCAAGTTCGATCAGGTCATTCACTTGGCGGCGCGCGCGGGCGTCCGGCCGAGCCTGGAGGAACCGGCGCTTTGTCAACGCGTCAATGTCGAGGGCACGGCCAACATCCTTGAAGCCGCGCGCCTGAGCGGCGTGGGCAAATTCATTCTCGCCTCGTCCTCCTCCGTCTATGGCACCAATGCCAAAGTTCCGTTCGCGGAGAGCGATCCGGTCTTTTGCCCGATCTCGCCCTACGCCGCCAGCAAGCTGGCGTGCGAGGCGCTGGGCCATGTCTTTCACCATGTTCATGGCCTGGATATCGTGATGTTGCGGTTTTTCACCGTGTATGGCCCGCGCCAGCGCCCGGACCTGGCCATTCACAAATTCGCCCGGCGCATCGAGGCCGGCGAGCCGATTGAACTTTTTGGCGACGGGTCCAGCGCGCGCGATTACACCTACATCACCGATATCGTCGATGGCATCATGGCTTGCGTGCGCGAGACCTTTGGCTATGAAATTTTCAATTTGGGCGGGTCCAACCCGGTGAAGTTGTCGCGCCTGGTCGAATTGCTGGAGGCGGCCTTGGGCAAGAAGGCTAGAGTGGAGAGAAAGCCGGACCAACCGGGAGATGTCCCGCGGACGTGGGCCGATCTGGCCAAAGCGAGCCAGCGTCTGGGCTATGCGCCCAAAGTAAGCATCGAAGAGGGCATTCCGCTTTTCGTGAAATGGTTCCGCGACATGGGCAGGGATTCCGCCCGGACCATGAGCGATCTGGATGCGAATTCGAGCGACAAGTGACCTGATTTTGAAGGTGCCTCGCGCCGTGGGCGCGCATCAGTCCGGCGCATTCTGGTAGCCGCACGAGCCGGGGATTTGGTAGGTGGGATAAGCAAATGGGGCGGTGCCGTCGGCCTTGTTGTAGTAGGCTTTGATGTATGAAGCGTGGCCATCCACGAAACTTACATTCGCGATCGCGTTATTGTAGGTGATGTTGTTGTCTCCGGTCAGGCTGTTGTGCCAGGAGTAGGCCCACGTAAAGCACCATTCGGCCATGAGCCAGGTGCGCGTGGGGTGTCGCACTTCGGGCAGTTTAATGTTGAGCAGGTTATTGGTGCTGGGTTCGGTATTGTTGATGCCATTGTAGTTATAGCTGCCGTAGTCCAGATTTTGGTAGGTCCAAAGGGGATTGACCCAATAGGTGCTGACTCCTTTCCAACCCCGGTCCATGGGACATTGGAAGATGGCATCGTTGATGGAGGATTGGCGAGTGATGCCCACGTAGGTCTTGACCAGTTCTTTATACCACCACCAAATGCCCCCGGATCCCACTTCATCAAAAGGGTCATACAACGGCGCGGTGTTCTCCCCTGGAGTGGTGTCGTGACTGTCCGCGCAATACATGACCATCGCCAGATTGATTTGTTTAAGGTTGTTGAGGCATTTGGTTTGGACGGCGCTAGCCTTGGCCTTGGACAACGCGGGCAGCAGCATGGCGGCCAGGATCGCGATGACGGCAATGACCACCAGCAGTTCAATCAAAGTGAACGCCATTGCTCCGCGGCGGCCGGGCTTCTGTGTTGTCATATTCAGGTCAATCACTTGCTCCTAGCTATCCACAATTCGTGGAGAGGGTCAAGGCCACCCTCGCACAATGCATGAACGGATTCAACTCCTTTATTTCGCAACGCGTAATGGGTCAGTGACGGCGGGCCGGGGACAGGTAGGGTCGCCTCGCCGAGGCGACCGCCCCTGCAAGAACCGCCGGCGGACGGCTCGGCGAGCCGTCCCTACCAGCCGCGACTGAGGGATTATTGTTGGACGAAAGATTCCGTCGGCGAGACGCCGACGGATGCGGTCGGGACGACCGCGCTCCCCGAAATTCGGTAAGGATTGGGGTTTCCGGTGGAGTGGGGAGTTGACATCATCTTTAGATACTGGATTATGTAAGTATGGATTATTTGTCCAAGTTGGAGAATCAGAGCATTTATATATTGCGCGAGGCTTTCAACAAGTTTGACCATCTGGCCATGCTCTGGAGCATCGGCAAGGATTCGACGGTGTTGCTGTGGCTGGCGCGCAAGGCTTTTGTGGGTCACGTCCCTTTCCCGTTGGTCCACGTGGACACGACTTACAAGATTCCCAGCATGATCGAGTATCGCGACCGGCTGATCAAGGAATGGGGCCTGCAGTTGGTGGTGGGCAAGAACGAGGCGGTGCTCAAAAGCGGCGTCACCTTTCCCAACGGGCGCGCCACGCGCGTCGAGTGCTGCGGCACGCTCAAAAAGGATGCGCTCAAGGCCGTGCTGGACAAGCACCATTACACCGGGGTTATCGTGGGCGTGCGGCGCGACGAGGAACCGACCCGGGCCAAGGAGCGTTACTTCAGCCCCCGCGACAAGAACATGGACTGGAACGTGGAAGACCAGCCGCCGGAGTTGTGGGACCAGTTCAAGACCGATTTTGAAAAGGGCGCGCACATCCGCATTCATCCACTGCTGCATTGGACGGAATTGAACATCTGGGAATATATCGAGCGGGAGCAGATCCCGGTGATCCCGCTGTATTTCGACAATGGCAAGGGTGAACGCTATCGCAGCATCGGTTGCGCCCCTTGTACTTTTCCCATCAAATCCACCGCTCGCACCGTGTCCGAAATCATCGAAGAACTCCGGCACACCAAAACCGCCGAGCGCGCCGGGCGCGCGCAGGACAAGGAAAGCGAAGACGCCTTCGAGAAACTGCGGCGCGACGGCTACATGTGAGGCCCAACTATTTAAATTGACGGATGCACAGCACCCCCAGTCAGCCCCCAGGCGAGCAATTGAAAATTGTCATCGTCGGCCACGTGGACCACGGCAAATCGACCTTTATCGGCAGGCTTTTGCACGACACCGGCTCGCTGCCGGAGGGCAAATTGGAGCAATTGGAGGCGGCGGCCAAGCGGCGCGGCGTCCCCTTTGAATGGGCCAACCTGATGGACGCCCTGCAAGCCGAGCGCGACCAGAACATCACCATCGACACGACGCAAATCTGGTTTCAGACCCGCCGGCGGCAATATGTGATTATCGACGCGCCGGGCCACAAGGAGTTCCTCAAGAATATGATCACCGGCGCGGCCCATGCCGAGGCGGCGTTGCTGGTGATTGATGCCGCCGAGGGCGTACAGGAGCAATCACGGCGTCATGGCTACTTGCTGCATTTGCTGGGCATCCGCCAGATCGCCGTACTGGTCAATAAGATGGATTTGGCCAATTATACCCAGGAGCGGTTCCGGGAGATCGAGTCCGCCTTCGGCGCCTTTCTCAAGACGGTGGGCGTGACGCCGGTCTGTTTCATTCCCATTGCCGCCAAACACGGCGACAACATCGCCGGGCACAGCGCGGCCATGCCGTGGTACCAGGGGCCAACGGTCCTGGAGACGCTGGACAAGTTCGAGCCGGCGCAGCCGCCCACCGGCCAGCCCTTGCGTTTTCCCATCCAGGATGTGTATCGGTTCGACCACCGGCGCGTTCTGGCCGGCCGGATTGAATCGGGCGCCCTACAGGTCGGCGACCGTCTGGTCTTTTCGCCAACCAACAAGGTCAGCACGGTCAAAACGATCGAGCGCTGGAACGCGCCCGCCGCAACGCAGGCGCAGGCGGGGGAATCCATCGGCGTGACGTTGACCGAGCAGGTTTTCGTCGAGCGGGGGGCGGTGGGGGCGTTGGAGACCAACCCGCCGTACGAGTTGAGCCGTTTTAAGGCGCGCCTCTTCTGGATGGGGCGCGAGCCGATGGTCGCGGAGAAATCCTACAAACTTAAGTTGACCACACAGGAGGTCGAATGCCAAATCGAGGCCATTGCGAGCGTGATCGATTCCTCGACCCTGGAGACACTGGCGCGCACGGAGTTGCGGGTCGGCCGCAACGAAGTGGCGGAGCTGACCTTGCGCACCAAACGGCCCATCGCTTTTGACACGCATGCGGAAATCATTCCCACAGGGCGGTTTGTGATCGTCGATGGATTGGAAGTCTCCGGCGGGGGCATCATCATTGCGGACAATTATCCCCGGCGCAGCGCCGACAGCCTGCAAAAGAGCCACAATCTTTACTGGAGCGCCGGCAAAGTGACCCCCGCCCAGCGCGCTGCGCGCAATGGGCACGCGGGGCGCGTGGTTTGGTTGACCGGACTCTCCGCTTCGGGTAAATCGACCATTTCGGCGGAACTTGAGCGGGAGCTCTTCAATCTGGGTCGTCAAGTTTACATACTGGACGGGGATAATGTGCGGCGCGGTCTGGGTTCCGACCTGGGCTTCTCGGCGCGCGATCGCAAGGAGAACATCCGGCGCGTGGGCGAGACGGCCAAGCTCTTTGCCGAGGGGGGCCTGATCTGCATCACGGCTTTCATTTCCCCTTACCGCGAGGATCGCGATATGGTGCGGCAGTTGATGCCGCCGGGCACCTTCATCGAGGTCTATGTCAACGCGCCGGTCAATGTCTGCGAACAGCGCGATCCCAAAGGGCTTTACGCCAAGGCGCGGGCCAATCTGATCAAGGATTTTACAGGCATTTCCGCGCCCTACGAAACTCCGTTGCATCCGGAGATTGAATTGCGCACCGACCAGTTAACCGTGGCGGAATCAGTGGCGCGCATCATCGAGTATCTGAACGCGGAAAAAGTTGAGCTGGCAGATACGGATTCGCCGCCGGATTACTGGACGGCCTCGGGAATTTGACCCGCCTGCGCCGACTCATTTCCCAAGGTGACGGGCTTTCCAAAACTGGGCGAAAAGATTGCAAGAAAAGTGGAGTTGTCGGAAAACTTTACAGAATTTAGTGACGCCAGGCTTGCCAAATCA
>Ga0302324_100012668_pt1 | contig 17180 bp, 10 predicted proteins | sample Palsa_T0_1_FD_201949 | JGI IMG/M metagenome (GOLD analysis project Ga0302324, IMG submission 201949) | Peat permafrost microbial communities from Stordalen Mire near Abisko, Sweden - Palsa_T0_1 | ecosystem: Environmental > Terrestrial > Soil > Palsa > Peat permafrost | place: Sweden: Abisko...
CGGGCTTCAGCCTGTCGGTTTTCTTCTAGGCTTTGCATTGGCCCCCAAACCCGACAGGCTGAAGCCCGTCCTACTGGCCAGCAAATCGCCTTCGCAAAATGTATTTTTGAATTTTCCCCGTCGAGGTTTTGGGAAGCTCCTCAAACCAAATCTCCCGCGGCGCTTTGAAGCGGGCGATGCGTCCGCACACGAATTCGATCAGATCCTCTCTTGTCGCGGACATTCCCGGCCGCAGAACCACGAAGGCCACCGGAATTTCTCCCCACCGTTCATCCGGGCGTCCCAAGACCGCCGATTCCAAAACCGCGGGATGCTCGGCCAGGGCTTTTTCTATCTCGACCGAGGCGACATTCTCGCCGCCAGTGATGATAATGTCCTTGGCGCGGTCGCGCAGTTCGATGTACCCGTCCGGAAAGCGCACGCCAAGGTCGCCGGTGCGAAACCATCCATTGCATTCGGCGGCAAGCGTGGCCGCTTCGTCGCGGTAGTAGCCGATAGTCACGTTGTTCCCGCGGATTACGATCTCGCCCATTGTTTCGCCGTCGCACGGAACTTCCTGGCCGCTCGCGTCGATCACACTGACTTCGTTTGTGACCACGTTGCCAACGCCTTGCCGCGCGTTGAGTCCCACCTTTTCGCTCTCGGACTCGGCATCCCATTCCGGCTGCCAAACGTTGATCACCGATGGGCCGTACGTCTCCGTCAAGCCGTACAAATGGGTGACCCGCAAATTCAGCGCGGCAAGACGCGCCAGCAGAGCGGGAGTGGGAGGCGCGCCCCCCGTGAAAGCGTGGACTGGATAGCTGACTTTCCCGCCGCCGGAGGATGCCGCGGCTTCGGCGATCATCGTCAAGACGGTGGGAGCGGCGCAAAGATGCGTGACGCCGCCGCTGCAAATTGTTTTCCAAATGGCCGCCGGATCGATTTGCCGCTGGCAAATGTGCGCTGCGCCCGCGGCCGTCACCGCCCAGGTAAAACCCCAGCCGTTGCAGTGAAACATCGGAAGCGTCCACAGATAGGCGCTGTCCAGCCCCAGGCGCGAATGAAACGCCATCGCCAGAGCCTGCAAGTACGCGCCGCGATGCGTATACATCACGCCTTTTGGGCGGCCCGTGCTCCCGCTGGTGTAGTTGATCGCCAGCAGCGACATTTCGTCCAACGGCAGCGTGGGAAAAGGCTCTGAAGATTTCAGCAACTCTTCATACTCGCTTGATTCGTGGCCAGCCAGGATGAGCCGCACGCCCGTCGAACCGGCGAGCGTCCGAGCGGCCTCTGCAAATTCGTGCGTGGCAATCAAGATGCGCGCGCCGGAATCTTCGAGGATGTGCGCCATCTCTTGCCGGGCAAGTCGAATATTCATCGGCACCAGAGCGCAGCCTGCCATGGGCACGCCATTGTGCATCTCGAGCATGACGTGGCTATTGGTGCACAGCGCCGCGATGCGATCGCCGGGCTGCGCCCCCGCGCCTCGCAGCAATCCGGCGAGGCGATGCGACCTCTCTCCAAATTCGCCATACGTAAAGCGGCGCTCGCCATCGACGATCGCGATGCGCCCGGAAAAAATTTTCGCGGAGCGATCGAGGAATTGCACCGGGCTTAATGGAGTTTCGCCGTGCAAAGGCATCTCTTTCTCCGGTGCGAATGGGACTTAAATTAGCACTAACCTGGAGGATCCATCAGAAATATCGAGTGGAACAGGCAAGTAGGACGGGCTTCAACCTGTCAGGTTTTGACTTTGGCAGGGCGCACGAAAACCGGCAGGCTGAAGCCCGCCCTACTTGCCTGTTCCATGCGATCAAGAGGTTTCGACCGGCACGACATCTACGGAAACATCCATCCAATGGCGCTGGCCGCCGATCAGAACGCCTCGGGATGGGCCGACATCGTCGTAATCTCTTCCCCAGGCCAAAGTGATGTGGCCATCGCTTGGCATCAACCCATTCGTGGGATCGAATTCCACCCAGCCGATGCTTGGCACGAATACGCTGACCCAAGCATGCGAGGCGTCCACACCGGTGAGACGAGGTCTTCCCGGCGGAGGGGAAGTGACCAGATAACCGCTGATGTAACGCGCCGAAAATCCCAGCGAGCGCAGGCAGCAGATTTGCAGATGCGCGAAATCCTGGCAGACGCCCTGGTGCGATCGAAAAACTTCCTGAACCGGCGTATCGATTTCCGTAGAGCCCGCGAAAAATTTGAAATCGTGATGGATGCGTTTGGTCAAATCGAAAACGCAGTCCAGATACGGGCGACCTGGTATAAAGGAATCGCGGGCGAATCCGGCCAGTTCCGCGGACCAGGGCACGTGCGGCGATTCGAAGATGAATTCGCGGGCGGCCAGCACTTCGCGGTCGGGCGCGATGGACAGAATCTGCAGGACCTGCTCCCAGGTCGGCCCCTTGCGCACGTCGCGCGGCCCGGTGGAAAGGACTTCGACTTCGCTTTGCGCGGCGATGCGCAGGACCGTGTGCGGTTCCTGCAGGCTGAACCAGGTAACGTGATTGCCGAAATAATCGAAGCCCTCGTTTTTCACTCCGGGCGCGGGCAGCACGAGCAACTGGTAGTGCAAGGTGGTCTGGGTCTCGTGCTCGCGGGGGCGCATGCGGACCACGTTGTGGGACAAGGGAATGGCCTCGTCGTATCCGTAGCGCGTGGAATGCGTGACGCGGTATCTCACAGCGGGTGCTCCTCGTGAAGGCCGCTGAATTCCTGCGAAACCATGGCGTGCGAAAAATAGAGTTGGGCGATGGCCTCGGACAGTTGGGCGATCTGTTCCAGGATGCCGGAAAGAAACATGTGAAATTCCTCGCGCTCGCGGCCGGCCGGGACCGAACACAACTCCACGAAATCGGCGAGTTGAATGGAAGTGCGCAGCTTCAGGAGCAGGCGCTGATCGTGGCTGCGATCGGGATGGGAAATATCGCGAGGCAGGGCCGCGAGGTGGAGGTCGATCGAGGCGAGCTGGAAGGCCACGGAGCGGGGATTCGTCTCATCCGCGAGGAGCAGGTCGGCCACGGCATGTGTTTCCAGATGAGTTAAATATCTGCGTCGATACGTAAGCGAGCTGTCGCCGATTTCCAGGACGGCTTCGAGCAGGACCGGGTCGGTATCGGGTTCCACCAGGGAATCCCGCAGGAATCGAGAAACGAACGCGGCGCGTTCGATGCGCCGCCCGATGTCCAGGAATCGCCAGGCTTGGCCGCGCGTCATCGAATCGGAGGCCAGGCCGGCAAACGCCGCCAGTGTCACGACCAGATTGTCGAGCAACTCGAGCACGCCGGACGCGGGATCGGTGGGACTGGGCCGGAAATTGGAAACGGCGCGATAGATTTCCTGCAGAATGCGCCAGGCGTCCGTGGAAATCGTGTCGCGCAGAACCCGGGCCAGGCGGTGAAGGTTGGCGACGCTGCCGCGCAGTCCATCGCTTTTCGACTTGCCGAGCATGGCGTCGATGAATTCGCGCTCTAGTTCCGCGCCCGTCGAACGGATCGGCTTGCTGCGGCAAGCTGAAGCCAGAACCTGAACGGCATGGGCGCTGTCGAAGCCGGTTTGATCGATCATGCGCGCAATGGCTCCGCGCGCGAGGCGAGCCTGCGCGTCGGTGCGCTCCGAATAGCGGCCCAGCCAGAAGAGGTCTTCCGCCAAGCGGCTGGGCAAATCGCTGCCGCCGCGGCTGATGGAGATAGGCTGGGTCGCCGCGGGAAGAAGCGTCACAGGCGCGACAGGACCTTCGGATAAAATCCAGGTGTCCTTGCTGCGGCCACCTTTTTGCAAGGATACGACCAGCGTATCGTTGGATTGCGTGATGCGCGAAAGCCCGCCGTTCATCACGGTATAAGAATCGCCGTAAGCGCTGAGGTAGGAGCGAACGACGAACCGCCGCGGCTGAACTTCTTCGCCGATGAGCGCCGGAGTCGTGCAGGACATCATTTGTTTTTGCGCGACGTAGCGGGTAGGGCGCGCCCTGATCTTCTGCTCCAGCGCGGCAAGCTCATCGCGCGTGAGATTCCGGCCGAAGACAGGGTCTTCCCCCTGCGTGGGATACGCGGACTTGATCACCATTTCGGACAAGTGCTGCATCACGAATTCCAAAATGTCCCGCTGGCCGCACCACCAGGTTTGCACCGAAGGCAACTTCAATTCCTCGCCCAGCAAATACCGGCACACGGCGGGAAGGAAGGCAAGAAATCCGGGCGCTTGCAAAACGCCGCAGCCGATGGCGTTAGCCACGGCCACGTTTCCGCGGCGAACGGCTTGCAGCAATCCCGGCACGCCCAGGTAGGAATCCGGCAACAATTCAAGGGGATCGCAGAAATTGTCATCCACGCGGCGCAGGATGACGTCGACGCGCTGCAATCCACCGAGCGTCTTCATGTAGACGGTGGTGTCGCGAACGGTCAGATCGTTGCCTTGCACCAGTGTGTAGCCGAGGTAGCGCGCCAGGAAGGAATGCTCGAAATACGTTTCGTTGTAAGGGCCCGGGGTGTACAGGACGATGCGCGGATTTTCGTGATTAGACGGCGCAAGGGCCGCCAGGGTTTCCCGCAGCGATACGAAGAACGGCGCCAGACGCTGCACCTTGCATTGGCGGTAGATGGACGGCAGCGCGCGCGATAACACGATGCGGTTTTCCAGCGTATAGCCGGCGCCTGAGGGGGCTTGCGTGCTGTCGCTGAGAACTTCGAACTGACCGACCTCGTTGCGCACCAGGTCTGCCGCGTACAAGTGCAGCCAGCGGCCCTGCGGCAGCCGGATCCCGTGGCACGGGCGGAGAAATCCTGGATTGGCCCAGAGCAATTCCGGAGGAAGCACGCCGCTAAAAACCGTGTCCGCTGGGCCGTACAAATCCGCGAGCAAACGATCCAAAAGCCGCGCACGCTGAATCAATCCTTCGCTGATGCTTTCCCAATGGGCGCCGGCGATCAGCAGGGGAATGAAGTCCAGGCTCCAGGGCCGGTCCAGGCCGTTTGGATCGCCGTAAACATTGTGGGTGACGCCGTTCTGGTGGATCAGGCGCCGCGCCAGTTCGCGTCTTTGGGCGAACTCGCCGGGTTTCAATTCATCGAGCAGTGAAACAAATTCGCGCCAGTGCGGCCGGAGGGTCCGGTCCGCCTTGACCATTTCATCGGGAAATGGCGAGTCAATTCCGTAGTTGTCGGCGAAGCCTCGTCGCGGAGGGGAATCGGTTTCGATGCTGCCAGGAGTTGTAGGTCCTTGCATAGTTCCTATTAACGATAGCTTACTTCAGCCTTAGATCCAGCGTGAACGGCAATTCCTTGGTGATTTTTTCCTCGTCAACAGCCATGGGTCCGGGCGTGTGTCCAAATTTGAAAAAGCGCGCGATGCGCCGGCCCTCGGCTGCGTACGAGTTGATCGGGAAATTGTCGTAGCTCCTGCCGCCGGGATGCGCGACGTGATACGTGCATCCGCCGATCGACCGGCCCGACCACGTGTCCACCAGATCGAATACCAGCGGGACGTGCGTTCCAATGGTCGGATGCAGGCAGTTGGGCGGCTGCCAGGCGCGATAGCGAACGCCCGCGACGAACTGGCCGTTCGTGCCCGTGGGATGCAGCGGCACGCGTCGGCCATTACAAGTCACGACGTGGCGCGAATCGACCATTCCGTTGGCGAGCACCTGCAATCGTTCCAGCGAAGAGTCGACGTAGCGCGACGTTCCTGCCGCACTGGTTTCTTCGCCGGTCACGTGCCAGGGCTCGATGGCTTGGCGGAATTCCAACTCGATGCCGCGCTGTTCGATTGAGCCGTACAGCGGAAAGCGAAACTCGAAATGCGGATCGAACCATTCGTTGCGCAGCGGGTAGCCGGCCTCGTTCAAGTCGGAAACCACGTCTTCCAGGTCTTGGCGCACGAAATGGGGGAGCATGAAACGGTCGTGGACTTCCGTGCGCCAGCGGACCAGTTCGCGGCGGTAGGGGTGTTCCCACAAATGCGCGACCAGGGCGCGAAGCAGAAGATGCTGTGTGAGACTCATCCTCGAATGCGGCGGCATTTCAAAGGCGCGCATTTCCAGCAAACCGAGGCGGCCGGATGCGGAATCCGGCGAATAGAGCTTGTCGATGCAGAATTCGGCACGGTGCGTGCTGCCTGTCGCGTCCACGAGCAGATTTCGGAAGATGCGGTCCACCAGCCACGGCGAAACGCCGCCGTGGTCCGGAATTTGCTGAAACGCGATTTCCATTTCGTAGACTTGATCGTTGCGGGCCTCGTCGATCCGCGGCGCCTGGCTGGTTGGACCGACGAAGATGCCGCTGAACAGGTATGACAAGGCGGGATGGTTGTGCCAGTAGCCCACCAGGCTGCGCAGCAATCCGGGATTCCGCAGAATCGGAGAATCGGCCGGGGTCGCTCCGCCGATGAGGATGTGATTTCCGCCGCCGGTGCCGGTGTGCCGGCCATCGAGCATGAATTTTTCCGTGGCCAGGCGGCTTAGGTGCGCTTCCTCATAAAGCACGGTGGTGTTCTTCACCAATTCATCCCAGCTTGCGGACGGGTGCAGGTTCACTTCAATCACGCCGGGATCGGGCGTGACTTTGACGGTGTGGACGCGAGAATCGTAGGGGGGCGCGTATCCTTCGACGAGCACGGGCATTCCCAATTCGTCGGCCGTATCCTCGACGGCCGCGACGAGTCCCAGATAATCCTCTAGGCGGCGTTGCGGCGGCATGAACACGCGCAAGATGCCGTCGCGCGGCTCCGCGCATAGCGCTGTGCGAACCGCCCACGATGCTGATTGCCCTTTCGCGGGCGGTAAATCAAGCACCAGCGTACGCCGGCGCGGACGCTCGCGCGCCGGCCCCGCGCCCAAGGTTTGCTCCATGATCCCCTGGGCGGGCTGGTATTCAGGAACCTCTTCCTCGTAGCGCTGGCGGCCAGCCAGGGCGGCGCGCTCGGGCAATGGGCCGCGGACGGCCATCGGATCCTGTTCGACGATGCGATCGACTTCGGACGGGTGAACCCAGGGGATGGAATCGAGCGGCAGACGGAAGCCCATCGGCGAGTCGCCGGGAATCAAGTACATTCGCTCCGGGCGGAAGAACCACGCGCCGGTTACCCAATCGCTGGTCCCGTCGATAAAGTATTCGCGCTTCAAAGGCAGCGCGTAGCCGACCACGTGATCCAGGCCTCGTTCGAACACGCGCGCCAGACGCGCGCGATCTTCCGTATTCTCCAGCTTGTTTTCGAAGGGATCGACGTTGACCGGGAGGCGCCGCTCCTTCCACATGTAATACCAGGTGTCTTCGTAGCCGGGCAGGGCGTGGTCCGCGGGCACATCCAATCGCTCGCACAGGTTCAAAATAAAAGCGCGCGCATCGGCGCTGGTCAGTTTTCCAGGTGCATTCTCATTGGCGATGAGCGACGGATCGCGCCAGATGGGCTGGCCGTCCTTGCGCCAATATAGCCCTAGCGCCCAGCGCGGCAGCGATTCCCCGGGATACCATTTGCCCATGCCGTAGTGCAGGAATCCGCCGGGAGCGAATCGATCTCGCAGGCGGCGGATCAGCGTGTCTGCCAGTTTATATTTTGTGGGCCCCACCGCGGCTGTAGTCCACTCCGCGCTGTCCATGTCGTCGACGGAGACGAAGGTCGGTTCGCCGCCCATGGTCAGGCGCACGTCGCGCGCTTTTAAATCGGCGTCTACCTGGTGGCCCAGGGATTCGATCGCGTTCCATTGTTCGTCGGAGTAGGGTTTCGTTACGCGCGGGTCTTCATGGATGCGCTTGACGGACATGGAAAATTCGAACGCGTCCTTGCCTCGGGGGATCCCCTTTTCCTTCTCAGGTTCCGCGTTGACGATGGACTCATCGGCAAAGGAAAAGCCGCCCGAAATCGCCGCGGCGGTTACCGGTTCGGCCGAGCACGCCAGCGGGATATGTCCCTCGCCTGCCAGCAGTCCCGAGGTGGGGTCGAGTCCGACCCAGCCGCCGCCGGGCAAGTACACTTCGGTCCAGGCGTGTAGATCGGTAAAATCCCGGTCCGTTCCGCTCGGCCCGTCGAGCGATTTAACGTCAGGTGTGAGCTGGATCAAGTAGCCGGAAACGAATCTGGCGGCTAAGCCTAGATTCCTGAGCAATTGCACCAGCAGCCAGGCGCTGTCGCGGCACGAGCCGCTTCCGAGCGTCAGCGATTTCTCGGGGCTTTGAATGCCGGGCTCCATGCGGATCAAATATTTAATTCGCTTTTGCAGGCGCTGATTCACGTCCACGAGAAAATCGTTGGTGCGAATTTTTTCCTTCCGCGATTCTTCGATCAGGGCCTGCATCAGCGGTCCAGCGCGGCGTTTCTTGAGGTAAGGGATGAGCTCCCGGCGGACGACCGGGTCGTACTGGAAGGGAAATTCCTCGGCGTATTTCTCCAGGAAAAAATCAAAGGGATTGATGACGGTCATGTCCGCCACGAGATCGACTTCGACGGAAAATTCCTTTGTCTTTGTAGGAAAGACAAACCTCGCAAGATAATTGCTATACGGGTCCTGCTGCCAATTAATGAAATGATCGGCGGGAGTAACTTTCAGGGAATAGCTGGGAATCGGCGTCCTGCAATGCGGCGCCGGGCGCAGGCGCACGATATGGGGAGACAGCCATACCGGCCTGGTATAGCGATAGAGAGTCTTGTGATTCAGGGCAACACGAATGCTCATGGAATTCGATACCGCGGAAATTTGCCATTCCCACGCCCATTGCTCATTGGATCTGGCGAAAGCTATACGGGCAAATTATACAGGAAACAGCGTAGAGGCCGGGCGAAACTCCCTTTCAACTTTTTTATGGGATGGATAACTGGCGCACCCAGTTACGATGGGTCACGCGGCGGCTCCATGCCTTAAGAGGCTGCGGAAAAAGTAGCACAGGCACTCTGCCTGTGCGCTTTTTGCGATAGATTGCTTTGTGGATGCGCTAAACGTTTAGAAGTGCGCACAGGCAGAGTGCCTGTGCTACTAAAATCCTTCCGGAGTCGACTTTTTGCGCAGCCTGTTAAGCCTGGACGAAGGGGCCGCAGTTCGGTTTCGGCAAGTGCCAAGCCGGCGGCGGCTCGATCCACCGTGCAGCCCATTCCACCATTCCTGGCGATTCTGAATTGTGAGTCCAGTAAGAAGCTAAGGGACTCCTCGGACCGAAGAAGCACACAGCCAGGAGTGTATGCTCTACCTGGAAAAGCTCCCGCCCTTGAAAGACGAAGCAAGGGTGACCCGCCCGCCGAGGGAGTTTGAAGCCCTGGCAGCCACGCTCATTTCTTTGCGAATTCCTGATAGACGACTTCCGTAAACGTCGGGAACACCAGGCCGTTGGGAAGAACCGTATCCTTGGAGGTGTCATTGAGCGCCAGCTTAACCTGATCGAGGGATTTGCCTTGGGCGACTAGATCTTTGATCTGCTCACGCCTCTGTTCCACTCTGGCCAGGCGGCTTTCGAGATCGGCTCTGGTTTGCAGCTCGCCGTGGCCCGGAACGAACGTGTCGGCGTCCAAGGCGAGGATTCCCTTCATGGTTTCGATCCAGCCCGCCGACGATCCGCCCTTGGCCGGATGGATGCCAGTGTAGGGTTGGTTTGGCATGGCGGCGACGATGTCGCCGGTGAAGACAATTTTCTGGACCGGGAGATACGTAATCAGATCGCCGCTCGTGTGCGCCGGCACCCAGTGGAGAAGCTCGAGGCGCACTCCGTCGATGGTCGTCACTTCTTTATTCGCCACTGTATGGTTGGGAAAGTAATCGCGGGGGGAAGGCTCCGGGCCGGATTCGGACTCTTCGATCTCTTTCTTGCAGCCCTCTTGGGCAATGATCGTCAATCCCTTGGGGAAAGCAGCAAGCCCATTCACATGGTCGGCGTCGCTATGCGTGAGGATGACGGTCGTGACGGGCTCCGGGGTGATCTTGGCGATTTGGGCTAGCATGTCTCGCGCGGAAGCCGGCGTTGTCTTGGCGTCAATCACGATCACTCCGCCCTTTCCCACGATGAAGCCAGTATTTCCGCCGTCGCCTCCCGAGGACCAGTAAACGCCCCCGTGCAACGGTTTGACGGTCAGAGGCATGGGCGGCCCCTGGGCGAACACGAGCACCGGGAGTGACAGCAGGCCCCCAAGCAAGGCCAAAGCAAATTTGAAAGCAGCCCTCTTTTGAGCTTTCATGCGCGCAATCTCCTTTTCCACCGGGTTTTTCTTATCTCGATTTAAGATGGGACGTTCGGCGGGATCATACCATCATTCGAGGCCCAAGCGCACAGGCGTACGGTGCTTCCCGGAAGGAGGCAGGCTGCGAGGCCACGCTTCTAAAATCCCTTTCGATCGAACCCGGAAGTACAAAAGCGACACAAGTAAGAGTGCGTGCGTTACTGCTGCGCTGAGAACACCAGCAGCGCGTTGCCGGCCGTGCCGGCTCCGAAGACGTAACCGGAGCCCACGAAGAGCATTCCGCCGGCGACCGTTGGGCCTGCGGACGCCATCGACCCGCCCTTGGCTGGCACGTGATTCACTGTTTCGTAATCACGGACCATGTTGTACTCCCATAGCAAATGGCCGTCGTCGGTCGAGAAGGCGCGCAACATGCCATCCCAGCCGCCTGAAAAAATGGCGCCGGGGATCGCGGTGATGGCCGCGGTTTCGCCCTTCGGGCCAGGGGCTGGAATCGGCGCGATCGGGGTGAACCATTTTTGCTCGCCCGTGTCCATGCGGACGGCGGCCACGCCGCCAGTGCGCAGGCCGAAGTATGCATTCAGATCGTCGGCCGCCCCGCCAAAAGTGATCATGCCGAGGGCCAGCGTTTTCACCAACTGCGCCTTCCAGACCACCGTGCCTTCGCGGTCCGGATCGTGCGCCCACACCATGCCGCTCTTTTGCCCCGCCACTAAGATGCGGTGGCCGTTCGGCAACGTTTTCAGGATGGGAGAAGCGCCGAAGTCATAATCGGGGCCAATTTCCGCGGGAGGCAGGCAATTTTCCGATTTGATCTCGCCGCCGCAGCCGGCGATCCAGGCGTCTTCTTCCGTGTCTTGAATCGACCACATGACTTTTCCTGTCTTCAGGTCGAGCGCCATGATGGCGTCGGTATTTTTGGAGACAGGCTTGGTGTAGGCATCGCCCGTGCCGATGTAGAGGGCGTGGTTCTTGGCGTCAATCGTGGGCGTGTTCCACACCGCGCCGCCGTTCGGACCGTATTGCTGCACGCCGTTGGAATTTTTTGTCGTGGGTTTGGGCGGATCTTGAACGGGGTAGGTTTTCCAGATCGTGCGGCCGCTCATGGCGTCCAGCGCGACGACGCTTCCACGAAACGTGCAGCACGGGTACACTGTGCTCATGCCGGCTGAGCGTTCCTCTTGCGAAGAGACCGGCACGTACAGGCGATCTTCATAGAGCATCGGCGCGCCAGTAATTTTCGCGACGGGATGGTCTTCCACTTTCACTTTCCAGATTTCCTTGCCGGTCGCGGCGTCCAGCATGTAAACGTTGGCGCGAGTGTCTCCGAAGTAGACGCCGTATTTGACCGCGCCTTTTCCTTTCACGGGGCCGATGCTGATCGCGGTACGCACCCCCGCGTCCGCCTGGTAGGACCAAAAAACGCAGCCGCTTTCCGAATCGATGGAATACACCGCTCCCGTGTCCACGCCGAGGAACACACGCCCACCGGCGACCGTGGGCTGGCCGTACACTTCCTCGGCGCCCGGAAATCCGAAGGCCCATTTCAATTTCAGGTTGGGCACCTGGTCGGCGGACAAGCCCGCTCCTTTCGCGGATTGGAAGCGGGCGTTGGAAACGCCGTTGCCCCAGCCGTTCCACAGGGGTTTCGCGGATAAGTCGCCCAGCGGGGAATTGCCGGGGCACGGATTCGGCATCAGCTTGGCGTCCGTGACTTTCCCGATGTCCACGCGCCGGCGGCCCAGATAGAAGGCGACTTCGCGCCAGTCCGCGTCTGCCGTCAGGGAAGCGTGCGAAGGTTTGCTCATCGCGGCGTAGATCGCTTCCGGCGTCATCTTCCAAAGGGAGAGGACTTCCGGCGCGCGCACGGCACTGGCGGGATTTCCGTGGCAAGTGGCGCATTTATTTTCGAAAACAACGGCGCCCTTGGTCGTTTGGGCGTGCGCGGGGCCAGCGGCCCAAAGCAGGGCAATGGGGGCGGCCAAAATCCAGCGGGATGTTTTCATTCGAGGAATTCTCCCCAGCGGAAAATATTCTTGTGTGTTTCAGGCTGCGCCTTAATATACGCCCGCCCGCTTCCTCATACAACGTGCGGCCATCCTGAGTGGGGCGGCCCTCCCTAACTCTCCTCGCCGGATTGTCACGGTGTCCGAGGACAGCCAGGTGTGGCTGTCCTGCTGCGCGAACGGACCCACAAGAAAATATTCCCCTCAAGCCCTTCCTCGTTTTGCCGACTGTATGTAAAGGGAGAGATTTTCTAATTTTATGAATTTGAGTCTGACTCTCTTCAAGGAGAAAAATCAACCATGCTAAAACGAATTGCGACCATCGTGTCCCTCCTCTTAATCCCGCTTTCCGCTCTTGCCACGCCGAACGGGAGAGCGAGCACGACGTTTGAAGTCGTCCGGATAACAACGAAAATCCACGGGTCATCCTCGGGCGACATGTTCTCTTACACCAGCCTCATGTTCACCCAATTCGAGGGGAAGAGGATCGTGTTTGAATGCGCTCAGCGCGGGGACATCTGCCCCGTGTTGGAATCTGGAAAAACTTATACGGCCGAGCGGGATGGAAACTCTATCTACATTATGATGAATTCTCCAGAGCTGAAAAAAGCGGTGTCGGCGAGATTTAGGCAGGTCGGGAGTTGGTAATGTCACGGACGGGTAGGGGCGCCCGGGACTTACTCGAGGGGATTGGCCGGTTTCGGCGCTCCGGCCGCCATGGTTCGGTCGTACTCCGCGCGTGTGAAGGCGATCAGGGTCGTCGAGCCGCCCCTTCCGGGCTGCTCGGTGATGAGAATCGCAATGGCTGGCGCGACCCAGAGTTCCCGATGGGCGACGTACGGCACGCCGTACTGGTCCTGCGTCGGCTTGGTGGTTTCGCTGCTGGGCGGCCCATAGGCTTGTTCGGCTCCAGAAAGGATGTCCTCGAAGGAATGGCCGCGGTTGTTGAACTCCATGCTCGGAAGGGAGTAGAGCAGCTCGACTTTCACGAGGCGGCCACCGTCAAACGTGAAAGTATCCTGCCGCAATTCGGAAGGGTCGCCGCCGCCGTGATATTCTTGCCGCTTGCCGCTGATGGCGGACTGGCGCGTGGCGGCTAGTTCGTCGCAAGATTTCTTCACCTGAGGCCTGAGAACCTTGTCCACACTCTTGAAATCTCGCGCTGCGCAGTTCTCGAGCGCCTCTTTTTCCTGGCCTTCGGAGAAGAATTGTTCGGCGGTTTCTCCCAGTTCATGGCCGCCCTTCACTTTCATAGGGAGTTCTTGGGCGGGCAGGCTGGAAGCGAGAGCGAGCACGGCAAGGGCAAGCGTTCCGATTCCTTCCTTTCTCATCGCCTTCTCCCTCGATCGAGCATGTCCCGGTGGAACACGGCCGGCGCGGCCTTCCTCGATCGTTTAGAGCCTCTAATAGTCTTACAAGATTTTGGGGATTTGCGCTTTCGGGGGCAAGCATGGAGTTTCGAGAACGCCAACTCCTAGTTAACGCGACAATCGGCAGCGGACGCATTTCCAACGGGTTGGGCGGTGAGAAAAGCTGGCCTTCAAAGTCGATCGAATTGAAGATGGCGATGATCCAAAGATTCGGCGGAAGAGCTCAAAATGGGAATCCGGGTTTATACCTAGTGGGCTACAGCAATGGTCGCGATTTATATAGGCAGGTCCGGATTGAGTTATGTATGGCACGGCAGCAACTTAGAGCTTCGTGCGTGCACCGGCTAGCGTCCCTCCCGAGTCCAAGTCACTTTTGCGAAAACCGTCCTTCTGATTTCGACAACCGGCCCTGGGGTATTGCCAAACTCTCCGTGCGACGGCTGCAAGAGATTCTGCCCAACCACGGAAAGCTCGAAGCCTCCGGGACCGTGCCATCCAACCCGAGCATCCGCCGTGCTGTACGCGGGCACGGCTTGCGCGGGCAAATCGCTCACATATCGAAACGTCAGGTCAGACTCAAATCGCGTCGGAAGATTAAACAGAGATTGGAGAGTGACCTCGTTTGTAGGACTGGAATGATTGTACGTATTGACCGTCCCAGTGTCGGTGTAGCCTGGCCTATCTTCGGTATTGATGTGCAGGTACGAATACGAACCCTTCAGTTGCCACCAACTTGTCACAGTCCAGTCCGGAGCCAATTCGACACCTGCCGTGGTGCCCATAATTCCATTGGCAAAAGGTTCGGAGAACAGAATGTAAGGAAAAGGTGTCATATCGACGGAAACGGTACCGGATCCGTAACTCTCAAGATCATTATATTGGTTATAGAATCCGGAGAGGTCAACGTAGAAATGGGGCGTGATCAGGCTTCGATATCCGACTTCGTAGCCCAACAACTCCTCTGGCTTAAACGAGGAGTCGCCGTCCACCCCCAAATAGACCGGCAAAGAGTTGCCGGGAATATGCCCTAAATATTCCAAGAGTTGAATGTCAGTATCCAGGCTGGAAGGGGTACGAACCGCACGCGTAGCAGCCGCCCAGAAGGTCTGTCTTTTAGTAGGCGTCCACAACAGACGTGCGCTCGGCTGAGCATCGAATCCGCTGAAGCTGTTGTCCTCGAATTTCGATCCCAGGGTCAGAGAGAGCTTCTGCGGAATGATTTGGACCTCATCTTGTACAAAACCACTATAAAGGCGATAGGTCATGCGGTCGGGAATGAAATTGAGAGCGGGAATGACCTGGGTGAATATGCTGGGGCTAATGCGGATGCCCCCACCCCAGAGCACGTCCTGCCGCTTGCCCAGTTTTTCGTGATGCAGGAGATCCAGATCGAATGTGTTACGTACCTCATCGTACTGCGCGGCGTTCCGGTCCGTCCGGTCATAATAAGCTTGCGCTTGAAAGTCGGACCCATCGGAGAATTCGTGCTTCCATTTGGTCACGATATTGCCCCCTGATACGTGATCGGGACCAGCCAAAGTGACCTCCGCAATGGGGTTGAAGGATCCAGCAGCGGTGATCTCTCCGTCGTCACCGGTATAGATGTCGCCTTGCAGATTAAATGTATCGTTTGATTTGTCCGACCAATCTAGCCGGAAGCCACCACGTAACTGGCGCGCTTCGTCATAATGATCATCTTCCGGATGCAACTCCGCGCCTCGTGTCCACTCTTTCGCGTAAACACGGTAGTTGAGCGTGTTGCCAATCTGTCCGCCCTGACGCACCTCGGTGATGGCCTCATCGAGGTCGCCGCCGCCCGCAGAAACCAGCGTTCCATGCGTGTCCGAGGCGTTTTTGGTGATGATGTTAATGACGCCATCGACGGCGTTGGAGCCCCAAATCGTGCCTCCAGGGCCTCGAATCACTTCGATTCGATCGATGTCCTCTAGGACCGTGTCCTGCACGTCCCAGTAAACGCCCGCAAAAAGGGGCGTATAGACGCTTCGTCCATCAAGGAGCACGAGCAGGGACTTTGAAAAGCTGCTCCCAAATCCGCGGATTCCGATCGACCAGTGATCGCCGTCGATCCGGGCCACTTCCACTCCCGGGACCAGACGTAGAACCTCCGGAATACTTGTAGCGCCAGAACGGCGAATATCCTCCTGCGTAAGGACAAAGATCGCAGCCGGCGTGCGCCAGACGGTTTCCGGCTCCTTGGAAACGGTGGTGACTTCCACGTCTCCCAGTTGTTCGAGCGTGAGCTGCTTGAGAGATCCCTGTGCAGGCGGCTCGTCCGACGGCTGCGCCGCGTCAATTGCCGCAGCCAATACGGAGAAAATGACCAAGAGCAAAAGACCGCACAGTGAACAAAACCGTATTGAAGCAGCATTCATTCTGGCAGTCCCGTCAAAGAGAGGTCAGGAGTTGAATATACGATGTACTATCCCAAAGATTAATCATGAGTTGTGAAGGGATTGCCGAAAATATAACTGGCGGGTAAGGTTGACCGATCCGGCCGTGCGGAAAGAAACGTACTACCGTCCGGCTGTGCAGCCAAGCACTACTTGCCGAAATTTACGACACGCAGCTGTTTCAGTTCGTCGGCGTCGAGAACTCCGTCCTTGTTGGCGTCCAGGCGGTCGAATTCCGCGTCCATATACTTCAGGAATTCTTCCTTGGTGATTCTGCCGTCGCCGTTCTTGTCCAACAGAAACAGCAGCCGCTGCTCCTGACTCTCGCCGGCCGCCAACTGCTCCTTGAATTCAACGAACAAGTCCCGCGTTGCTTCGGCGACAAAAAAAATCCCCCACACTCTGGAATCGTTCCACAGGCTTTTCCCTGTACCCGGGTCGATAACATCCATGTACGTGGTCTTGATGTAGACCGGCCGGGTGTCCGGCCCGTCCCGCGTAAGATAATCCCCCCAATAAGGGTTCGCAGCGAACAAGAGGATCAAATCCGCCTTCTTGGGGTCTGGGGTGATGTCGAACCGTCCCCACTCCGTCAAGGACTGGAAGGCAGCTGACCAAGCGTTGGCCATGGCCCTGGGACAGGCGTCGCAGTCGATGTAAACGGATCGGGCCTTCGATATTTTCGGGGATAAGGCGCGAATTACGTTGGTGACATGGATGGTGCCGGTGGTTTTATCCAAGATTCCACTGACGAAGACATTCTCGCCGGCAAATTCCTTGGCCTTGGAACGATTATCGAGTTGGAAAGTGGTTTTATCTTCGGGGACGAAAAGAATGTACTTGGCGCCTCTTTTCGGATGCTCGATCGTACACGGCAACCTGGATTCGCCGTTTTCCACAATCGGGGTGCGCCCCTCCGGTCCCACGCAGATGTCACCCTTGAAGACTTGCTCTGCCTGCGCGGCCAAGCCCAGAGCACCTAAGAGTAGGTACGCAGCGATTGCGATGATCCTCTTCGCAATTCGGAAACCCGACGTTGACCTGTAGAGTCTCGGTGTTCTGACCGCACATCCTACTATTTTTGGGCCTTTGTTGCTAGGGTGGTCCAACGGATTTGTCTTAGCTCCATAATTTTGTCACCCCATAACGGCTACGTGAAAATGTCACCCCTATGGGACAGGGGACATTTGCATTGAGCCAGAAAGAATTGCAGCGAGTAGCTGTCATTACCTCGTGCGTGA
>Ga0302324_100012672_pt1 | contig 17179 bp, 16 predicted proteins | sample Palsa_T0_1_FD_201949 | JGI IMG/M metagenome (GOLD analysis project Ga0302324, IMG submission 201949) | Peat permafrost microbial communities from Stordalen Mire near Abisko, Sweden - Palsa_T0_1 | ecosystem: Environmental > Terrestrial > Soil > Palsa > Peat permafrost | place: Sweden: Abisko...
TGAACGGACGCTGCTCCAGGTCGCGCTGGCCGACCCGGACGCGACCGCTGAGAGGCTGCGAGGGACCTGTGAGGAACTGCTGGCCTCGGGCAAAGAGCACGATCGGTTGCTCGAAGCGCTGCTCACCCTGGCCAGCAGCGAGCGTGGCCTCGATCACCGGGAGATGCTGGACCTGTCGGCGGTCGTCGACCAGGTTCTGCTGAGCCCCCGGGCCGAGATCGAGGGGCTGGGGCTGCACGTCGAGACCAAGCTCGACCACGCACCCGTCGCCGGCGACCCGGCGTTGCTCGAGCGCTTGGTGGCGAACCTGATCGGCAACGCCGTGCGCTACAACCACCCCGGCGGACGCGTCGACGTAAGCACCGCCACCGATGCTGAGCACGCGGTTCTCTCGGTCACCAACACCGGGCCTGTGATCCCACCCGACGAGATCGACCGGCTGTTCGAACCGTTCCAGCGACTTCGTACCGAGCGCACGACGGCCGGCGTCGACAACCACGGTCTCGGACTCTCGATCGTGCGAGCGATCGCCGTCGCTCACGACGCCACCATCACCGCCGAGCCGCAGCCCGAAGGGGGACTCGCGGTAACGGTCAGCTTCCCCGCGGCGTGATTTCACCGTGCCGCGACGGGGTTCGGGGAGAGTTGTTACGCGGCGTCACCCGCGCGTCACAGGGAAGCTGTGAACGTTGGCGGATGGCGAACGCGACCGGGTCTCGGGAGGGGGTGGACGCTTTTGAGCCGGTTATTCCGGTTCAAAAGCGTCCACGCGACCTGGCGATCGTCGAGGTCGCCGACCGGCAGCAGGGTGTTATCGCATACCGGCAGCTGGTCGCGCTCGGATTCACGCGGCATGCGATCCAGGCTCGCATCGATGCTGGGCTGCTCCACATCATCCACCGCGGCGTTTACGCGGTCGGGCGGCGCAAGCTGACGGTGCGCGGGCGGTGGATGGCGGCGGTGCTCGCGTGTGGGCCCGAGGCCGTGCTGAGCCATCGAGACGCGGCGGCGTTGCACGGACTGCGACCGATCGGAAGCCGTAAGGCGGTGCACGTCACGGCTCCCGGGCGCACGAGGCACTGCCGTCGTGGAATCATCGTCCATAACGTCCGCCGCCTCCACCCGGAGGATCGCACGGTCATCGACGGCATTCCGGTGACCTCGGTGCATCGCGCGCTGCTCGACTTTGCGGAGGTCGCGCGGCCGCAGGAGCTGCGGTGGGCGTTCGAGGCTTACGACCGCCTGGACCTGCTCGATATGCGCAAGATCGAAGCGATGCTCGTCGGCAGCAATGGGCGCCGCGGGGTGAAGCCGCTACGGGCGCTGACGGCGGCGTATCGCGGGCCTGCCGCTGAGACGCGGTCACGGAACGAGCAGCGGCTGCTCGAGCTTGTCCGCGCGGCCGGTTTGCCGGAGCCGTCGGTGAACGTGGTTGTGGTGGGGATTGTGGTCGACTTCTATTGGCCGCGGCACGGGCTCGTTGTCGAGGTCGACAGCTACCTTTATCACCACACTCCGGCGGACCGTGCCGAGGATCGACGTAAGCAGCGGCTGCTGCGCGCGGCGGGCCGCGAGGTGCTGCGGGTGATCGACACGGACCTCGTCGACGCGCCCGCGGTCGCGGTCGCGGACGTGGCGGCGGCGCTCAGCGCTCGCGCGGCGCGACCCGGCCGGTGATCGCGAGCCCCTCGAGCGCGACCGTGCCGTTCAGCACCGTGATCGCGAGCCGGTGGTGGCGGAGACGGAGCCGGGCGCGGTAGAGGACCACTCGTGCGTGGGCGTGGGCAGCGCGCAGACCGATCGTCCGCGAGTGGCCGTCGAGCGTCACGCGCGCGCGCCCGCCGGCCCGCGAGACGTCGCCGAGGATGGCGAGGTCGCCGCCACGATAGGCGAGCGTGAACGTGGCGCCCGGGGTCGAGCTGAGGATCGCGCGGCCGTCGTAGGCGCCGCGGATGCGATCAACTCGCCAGCCGCGTGAATAGCGGCCGCCGGCGGGGAAGACACCGGTGGGGGTCACCGTCCTCGCCGTCGCCCAGCTACTGCTGACGCCGGCATTGTCCGTCACTCGGACGCGGAAATCATAGGTCCGGCCGTCGCGCCCGATGTAGGTCAGCGAGCGCCGCACGGTTGCCTGATAGCCGCGCACGGCTCGCCAGCGCTCGCGGCCGCTCGACTGCGCCGTGCGAGCCTCGACGGTGTAGTGCGCGATTCCGGATCCGCCGGGGTCCTTGGCGGACCAGCGGACCCGAATCCGGGCCCCGCCCGCCCCGGCGGCGCTGGAGGCCAGCGCCGGGCTGCGTATTCGTGCGAGCGGCGCCACCAGCGGGCAGGAGCGGGTGAAGACGTCGGAGCCGAACGAGGTCTCCCCGGGGAGCTGTGCATAGCCGAGGTGCGGGAGGCCGAACAGATCCTCGGCGCTGCGCAGCAGCGAATAGTGGTTGTAGGGGACCTGCGAGACGGTGCCAGGGGCGATGCACGGCGACAGCAGCACCGCTCCGACGTCGCCCCCGCCGCCGCCGAGGATCCCGGGAAGTGGGCTGCCGGGACCAGCGATCTCGCCGCAGCACGAGCTCGTGTCACTGGTGCTCGCTTCGTCGAAGGTGACGATCAGCAGGCCGTTCTCACCGCGGAAGGCCGGCGAGCTCGTGATCTGGGGAACCCAGTCGCGCAGGAACGTGTCGGCCTGGGCGAGCCCGCCCGGGCCGCCGTTCGCGCAGGTGGCGTCGTGTCCGTCGTCGCACAGGTCGGGGGTGATGAAGACGTAGTTCGGGGTGTCGGGGGCGTAGGCGAGGTCGCGCGGCAGCAGGTCGAGGTTGACAACATGCGAGTCGCACAGCGTGCTGTCGTCGATGATCGAGTGGAAGTAGACGAACGGGTTGTGGCGTGTCGCGTACTGATCGGTGGGTGTCGCGCTCTGCGTGCTGTCGACCGACCCGACGGCGGGGTGGCCACACTCGGACGCCTCGCGCTTGGGGTCCGCTCCCATGCCGTCGTTGTAGTCGCGCCACGTGAGGCCGGCGGCGGTCAGCTGGCTCGCGATCGTCGGCACGCCGGCTGGGTAGATGCAGCCGGTTCCCTCCACCTGGCCATCGGCGCCGATCGTGTCCCCGGTGAAGTCGTCATACAGCGGGCAATCTGCCTGATTCTGGATGTTCGGCGCCTGACCGCTGATCATCGCGATGTAGTTGTCGTTGCTCTCGTGCCCGATGCCGTAGTAATCGGGCAGGTAGGCGCCCGCGGCGGTCAGCGTCTGCGAGAGGTAGGGCGCGGGGGAGCCGGGGCCGAACGTGGTCGTTGCCGACTCGTTCTCGAGCACGATGATGAAGACGTGCTGGATCGGGGGGAGGCCGGCCACGGGGGAGTCAGCGGAGGCGGAGGATCCGAACACGAGCACGCCGGCAGAGAGCAGGCCGACCGCGAACGCTCGCATCCGCCTGGATGTCACAGGGGAACCCCGGGTCCGCAAGCCTTCCTGGCGGCGCGGCGGTGGGCCCGAGCTGCTGCCCGCCGCTCGGACACGAGCCGGCGCAGGCGCACCCGGGCCGTGCCTCCGTGCGCCCGACGCAGCCGCCGCTCGGCGCGCGCCACCGCGCCGCGGGCAGCGTCGTAGCGATCGGCCCGCGTAGTGCAGGGCTTCAAAACGTCGACCTGGTTCGAGGTGTCGGTCGCGAACTGGCGGTCGTCGCCCTCCTCCTCGAGGAACACGCACACGGTCTGGACGCCGTAACTCGCGGGCTTGCCCGAGCCTGTCGCCTGCGCCGAATAGGCCTGACCGGTGAACGGCTGCGGCGCAAGCTGATCGTCGAGGAGAACCGTACCTGGCGTGTAGGGGAACGAGCCGCCGCACTCGGTCGCCAGCGTGACGCCGATCCGCAGCGGCGCGGTGGCATCGTCGAGCGCGCCGGCGTCGGCGGTGACCCCGACCGTGACCTTCAGCGGGCGGTGCCGCCGGGCGACGGGCGCGATCGTGACGGTGAGGGTCACCGGGGTGAAGCTGTCAGCGACCGCGACCGCGGGCCCGCCGGCGCGGGCACCGGCGGGGGCACCGGCGGGGGCACCGCCGGCGAGAGCGATCGCCGCCACCAGGGCGGTGACCGCCGCCGCGGCTCTCATGGGCGCAACCCCAGGGAGGAGGGATGGCTGTACATCGTCGCCGGGGTGGCGGGCTCGTACCTGAAGCGAAGCCGCTCGAGGTAGCCCGTGGAGAGCAGTGCCTGCGCGCCGTTCGGATTGTGCGGACTGGGACGGGTGAGCGGTTCGCCGAGGAGGCCGTCGTCGATGCCAAGGCCGCCGCTGTCGAGCAGCGGGGTCCCGCCGCAGGCGCTGGAGATCACCTCGGGGGGTCTCGGCAGGTCAGGTATCTCTAAATTGGGTGCCGACTCGAAGTCGAACGCGGCGGCGATGTTATTGGCGAACAGGTCGCGCGGGGTCAGCGGGGGGCGGCCGAAGCGGTAGCGGATCATCTTGAGGATCGACTCGAACCCGTAGATCGAGTGGTCGACATGGCCGCGGCGGGCGTACGGAGAGACAACGACCGCGGGGATGCGGAAGCCCATCTGGCCGAAATCGAGGTTGAGGTCCGAGCTCGAGCGCAGGTCCGGGACGCGGGGCGGGACTACGTGGTCGAAGAAGCCGCCCCACTCGTCGTACACGATGAACAGCGCGCCGCGCTCCCACTGCGGTGAATCGAGGAACGCGTGGACGATGTCGGCCATGTACGCCTGCCCGACGCGGATGTCGGCGAGGGGGTGCTCGTCGCCCGAAGTGCCCTGGTCCTCACCCTGAAAGGGCGGGTCGACGAACGAGAGCGCCGGCAGCGTGCCTGAGGCCGCCCGCTCGTAGAAGTCCTGCACCTGGCTCGAGCGACCCAGGCCGGGCAGGCCCCAGAGCGCGGAGATCGGGATGTCGACGTAGAAGTACTGGTTGCTCACGCCGACCTGGGAGAGGGAGTTGAAGATGGTTGTGTCGGGGAAGCCGAGCTCGCTGGTGCCGAAGGGCAGCGAGTTGTCGGTCTCGCCGTAGGACTGACCCGCGTGCATGTACTCGCGGTTCGGGTAGGTCGGGCCGAGCAGCGAGCAGAAGAAGCGGTCAAAGCATGTGAACGCACGGGCGGCGTGGGGGATGAACGGCACGTCCGCTTCCTCGTAGTACCCGATCGAGAACACGTCGCTGGCCGCGCGCAGGAAGCCGTCCATATGCCCCCCGCCGAGCTCGGTTCGCCCGCCCTGCCACGAGTGGTCGGGGTCCAGGAAGCCGCAGCTCTGAAAGAAGTCGAGGTGGTGGGTCGCGAATTTCTGACCGCTGCTGTTGGTGAACTCGAGCCCTGCCTGGCGCCCGTCGGCTCCCGGCAGCCACCCCAGGTAGTGGTCGAACGAGCGGTTCTCCATCATCAGCACGACGAACGTGTCGATCGGGAGGTTGCGCGGTGAGGGGAGAGCGACCTCGCGCTGCCTGCGCGCCGCCTCCGCGATCACCGTGTCGGGATCGAGCACGAGCCCCATCCCGGCCGCAAGGCCCGCCGCGACCGCGGTGCGCTGGAGGAACTCGCGGCGCGTCTGGTACGCCTCAGGCGCCACCTCCGCGAGACGCTCCGCCTCGAGGGGATCGCGGATGTCGCCCATCGCATCAGGATATTGGCGGCGGATGCCCGGAGGTGTAGCTTCGGTGTGACCGTGTGAGAACCAGCAACCCGAGGAGGAACCGTGCCAGCAACGCTCGATGCCCGTAGCCAGGAGCTGCTCGAAGCCAAGAACTTCGCTCAGGTCGGAACGATCCGCTCCGACGGGAGTCCGCACGTGACGCCGGTGTGGGTGGATCTGAAGGACGGCCTCGTATGGCTGAACTCAGCCGAAGGGCGCGCGTGGCCGAAGAACCTGCGACGCGAGCCGCGCGTCTCGCTGAACGTGCAGAACCTCGAGAACCCCTACGAGTACGTCGAGATCCGCGGACGGGTCGTGGAGGACACGCACAAGGGGGCCGACGAGCACATCGACTCGCTGGCGATGAAGTACCTCGGCCAGGACACCTACCCGTACCGCCAGCCGGGCGAGGAGCGCGTGATTTTCAAGATCAGCCCAGAGAAGGTCTTCCATCAGGGCTAGTTCGCTTCCTCGATCGCGAGCAGGATGAGCTTTCGCTCGAGCCCGCCCGCGTAGCCGCCGAGTGCGCCGCCGGCGCGCAGCACGCGATGGCAGGGCACGACGATCGGAAGCGGGTTCGCGCCGAGCGCGTTGCCCGCGGCGCGCGAGCCGCGGGGGCTGCCGGCCCCTGCGGCGACCTCAGCGTAGGTGGAGATCGCGCCGTACGGAATCTTTGCCGTCGAGCGCAGGACGCGACGACCGAAGCCCTGGGTCAGCCGCCAGTCGAGCGCGAGCTCGAAGCGCTTGCGCGTGCCGGCGAAGTACTCGTCGAGCTCGCGACGGGCCCCGTCCAGACGCCCGGGCACGGCGAGCACCCGCGGGGAGATGCCGCGCGCGAGCTGAGCCAGCGTGGCGTCGATGCCATCCTCGTCATCGACGTAGGACACGCGGACCAGCCCGCGCGGCGTGGCGGCGAGGAGGAGAGTCCCGACCGGGGTATCGTGGCGCGCATACGCCACGTCGATCAGCGAGCCGGCGGCGGCGGCGGCGACGTCGAGGTCGGGCGGAGGGCCGGTGGGAAGGCCCCGCGCCGCTTCGCGGAGCGTGCGTTCGAGGGCGTCGGTCATCATCGTTCGTACTCCATTCGCAGTCGCGTGAGGGCCTCGTGGACGTTGCGCCGGGCCGCGTCCTCGCTTGTGCCCATGATCCGGGCGATGTCGGCGTAGGCGAGGTCCGCGACGGTGCGCAGCGCAATCGCGGTCCGCTGCTTGGGGGGCAGCACCCGTACGTGATCCCAGATCTCGGGAGCTACTTCCGGCAGGGTCGCGGTGGTGGCGGTCTCGGGCAGCTCGGCCAGCGGTGTTGCGCGCCGGTTCCTGGCCCGGATGTGGTCGATCGCCTTGCGGTGGGCGACGGTGAGGATCCAGGAGCGAAGGTTCGACGCGTCCCGTAGGCGGGGATAGGCCTTGAGCGCGGCGAGCCACGTCTCCTGGTAGCAGTCCTCGGCGTCACCATGGCCGACCGTCGCGACGAGAAAGCGGTGCACGTCGCGGCCTTCGGAGTCGAGGAGCGCTTGGAATGGCGGCAGGTCCACGCCTGATGAAACGCGACGACGGGGCACGGCGTGAGATCTTCGCGGGTGCCGAACGCCGGCGGCTCCGCGGGCCGGCGGTCAGGCGGCGGCGTACGCGGTCAGGCGACCTCGCCCCGCAGCCGGTAGTGCACGCCAGTGAGCTGCTCGGAGACCTGCCACAGGCGCGAGCCGGTCTCGCGGTCGTAGGCCGCGGGAATCGCCTTGACCGGCTTGGGGAAGCCGCGCATCTCCGCAGGGCCGTCGGGCCCAAAGTACATACCGCCCTGGACTCCCGGCGCCGTCGCCGCGTAGAGGGTCGGCAAGGCGCCGCGCTCGGCGGGCTGGGCCAGCACCCGGTTGCTGATCGCGAGGATCGCTTTCAGCAGGCCCGTCGGCCCGGTGCTCTGTAGGTTGGTCGCGGAGTATCCAGGGTGGGCGAACACGCTGATCGCCGGCGAGTGGGCGCTGCGAAGCCGGCGATCGAGCTCGATCGCGAAAATTGCGTTGGCGAGCTTTGATCGCTGGTAGGCGGCACGGGGGGTATAGCCGCGCTCGAACTGGAGATCGTCGAAGTTGATGTGGCCGCCCTTGTGCTCGTTGCTGCTGACTGTGACGATGCGCCCCCCGTCGGCTCGTTCGACAGCCTCGAGCAGCAGCCCGGTCAGCGCGAAGTGACCGAGGTGATTTGTGCCGACCTGGAGCTCGAAACCGTCGCTCGTGGTCCGGCGCGGGGTCATCATCACCCCGGCGTTGTTGACGAGCAGGCCGACGCGCTTGTCCGCGAACTCGCCGGCGAAGCGGCGGATCGAGTCGAGGCTACCGAGATCGAGCTCGCGAACCAGCGGCTCTGGCCCGGTCGCCACGGCAGCGAACGCACTCGCGGCGGCTGTCCCTTTGGCGACGTTCCTCGATGCCACCACAACCTGCGCCCCATGCCGGGCGAGCTCGAGCGCGGTAACGGCACCGAGGCCGCTGTTGGCTCCGGTGACGATCGCGAGCTTCCCTTGCTGGTCGGGAATGTTCTCGGCAGTCCATTTCTGCATCGCGAAGTGTCACCTCTCGGGATGCTCAGCGGGCGCGGGCGCAGCGACGTCGGGTCCGTCGGACCAGAAGTCTCGCGCGAGCCCGCGGCGCTGCTGCCACAGGCTTGCCTTCTCTGTGAACGCCAACACTCCCTGACCACCGTCGGCATCACCAACTTGCCAGCGGCCGTTGACGGCCGCCGTGAGCCCGGCCGAGAGCACCTCGAAACCCTGCGAGGTGTAAAGGTCGGCCTCGACGCCGCGGTTGATGATGAACTTGAGCTGGCGCACGGCCTGCTGATTCTTGGAAAGAAGGACCTCGACGAGCGCATCGATCTCTGCGTCGAGCCGATCGTCAGGCACTACCCGGTTCCAGAGGCCGACCTGCACGGCTCGGGCGGCGGGATGCAGGGCTCCCAGAAGGTTTACCTCCTTCGTCATCCGGCGGCCGATCAGCCGCGCCATGCGCGTGGTGCCTCCCCACCCGGGGGTGATGCCGACATCGACCTCAGGCATGCCCCAGACCGCCCGCCGGGTGGCGACTACGAAGTCGCACGCCATCGTGATCTCGAGCCCGCCGCCGACCGCGAAGCCGTCGACCGCGGCCACCGTCACCTTGTCGAGCTCTTCGAGCGCATTGGCCATCCGCTGGTAAATCCGGACTCGGCGCGTGACACCGTCGGCGTTCCCCCACAGGTGCATCTCGGTGATGTCGTCGCCGGCACAAAAAGTGTCGCCTGCGCCCTCGATGACGAGCACCTTGACGTCGGTCGAATCCTCAACCAGGTTGATTGCCCTGATCAGCTCGTTGCTGAGCGCAATCGACAAGGCGTTCCGCTTATCGGGCCGATTGAGCGTGATCCGCGCGACTGGACCGTCCTCGGCGTAGCACAGGAACTCGAATTCAGGTGAGTTGTTACCGGTCATTGCCTCAGAGGCTACTATCAATCGGTGCGCTGGAGCGGCGGCGCCACCAGCGGCGGGGGACCCAAGCGCCACGGACCGTCGTCGTGGGTCGTGCTCAGCCAGCGCTCTGCATCGCGTCGACCGAGGTCGATGAGCGCATCGTGGAACTCGGTTGCGAAGAAGAGGAGGCTGAACAGCTCGCCACGGGCTGCGTCCCTCCCGGCACCGATGATCGTGCCGAGTGTCACGAGGTCGCGTGCGCGAATCAACGCCTTGACACCAGAAAGGTGCTCGCGGAAAGTCCTGGCGGCCAGCTCGCCGACAGTCAGGCGGTCGTGCGGCGCGACGAAGATGTAGGGCACAGCTTCGCGCCCGCCCGTTGCTGAGCCGGCGGCGGGCCCGCGGGCGAGCTCGACGTTGTGACCCGACAGGGTTTCCACGTCCTGGGCAAGCGGATCGGCGAACAACGCCTGCATCAACTGTGCCGCACCGTCGAACACGTCCGGCTGGCCGAGGCTGGGGTGCGGTGGCGGCGCCACGGAGTTCAGGCCGATAACCACGACGCGCTTGGCTCCGAGCACCAGCGCCGGCTTGATCGGCGTATTCAGACGTGTACCGCCGTCGCCGTACCAGCCGGCGGCCTCCTTCGGCGCGTCAACGCGGGTCGCCGGGAATGCCACCGGAATCGACGCTGAGGCCTGCACGTGCGAGCCGTCAATGCGGCTCGGGACATATTGGATCCCCCGCCTCGCGTCCGTTTGCGCTCCCACGCCGGGCTTACCTTCGTGGAATACGACACTATCTCCGGTCGCGTAGGAGGTGGCGACGACTGCAAGCGAGATCAGGCGCCGATCGATGTTGTCGTGCAGGCGCGCGAAGTCGATCAGCTTGCGAAGTACGGCCGGTAAGGGGGTGGTGTCGAGGAGGGCCGGCGAGCTGGACCCCGGGATCCCGAGCAGGCCACCGATGTAACGCAGGACCCGCGCGAACTCACGCGGGGACGCCAGCGGACCGATGATGTCGCTGAACTGCACCTCCCGCCAGAGCTTCAGCAGCCCGTCGGTCGACTCGACCGCCGAGACATCGGCGGTCGCGGCCAGGTGGCTGGCGTTAAGCGCCCCGATGCTGGTGCCAAGAACGATTCCGGGAAGTTGGCCGCGCTGCTCCAGGTACGGCAGTAGTGTGGCCAGCGCGCCTGCCTCATAGGCGCCGCGGGCGCCGCCACCCGAAAGCACCAATCCAACCCCGGGACTACGTGTACCGTCAGGTTGAGTAATTTGTTTCCGTCTGTCGCGTGATCAATCCACCCCCGCACCCGTCGCGCCCGCTGGCAACTCCCGATCGAGAAGGTAAGTGGCCGCGGAGGAAAAGTCAAGCGTCCCAAACTTGTCACTGTCGCTGTTGTGACAGCGTTTGTAAGGTACAATCATCGAGCCGGCTGAGTGGTTACGGTCACCGACAGAGCAGGGTTCCCCTTGTCCCAGCGACACCTCGATCGTCTGAGAGCCATGGATGCGTCCTTCCTCCTCCAGGAGGGACCCACTTCGCACGCTCACGTCGGCGGTACGGCGATCCTCGCCGGGCCGGCACCCTGCATCGATGAGCTGCGCGGGCATATTGCGGGGCGGCTCGATCTGATGTCGCGATATCGCCACCGTCTCGCGCATACCGTATTGGACGGCGCCAGGCCGGTGTGGGTCGACGACACCAGATTCGACCTCGAGTATCACGTCCGTCACACCGCGCTCCCCCCGCCCGGCGATCGTGGGCAATTCCAGTCGGCCGTCGCGAGCGCCTACTCGCAGCCGCTCGATCGCTCCCGACCCCTGTGGGAGATCTGGATGCTGGAGGGCCTCGAGCGCGACGCGTTTGCCCTCATCTTCAAGGTGCACCATGCGATGGTCGACGGCAGCGCCGCCGTCGATCTGCTGAAGATCCTCTGCGATTTGAGTCCGTGCGCGACCCCGGTCGAAGGTTCGCTCGATCGCTGGCGGCCACAGCCCACGCCGAGCCGACTCGGACTGCTTGGTATCGGTGCGCGCGGCGCCGCCGGCGCGGCGATGCAGCTGGCCGCCGGCGCGGTGGAGGCGACCAAGGATCCTACGCGCACGATCCGGAGCGTGCTCGACGTTGTGGAGGGTGCCGGCGGACTGGCCAGGCAGCTCTTGCGTACGCCGCCGAAGACGCCGCTGACCACCGAGATCGGACGCAACCGCCGCTTCGTCGCCGTTCCCTGCCGGCTCGAGGACGCGAAGCTGATCAAGAACGCCCATGGCGGGACGGTGAACGACGTCGTGCTCGCGGTGGTCAGCGGCGCGCTTCGTGCCTTCCTGCTGAGCCGAGGCGTGAGCACGGACGGGCTCGAGCTCAGCGCGCTGGTCCCGGTGTCGGTGCGCGGCGAGAGCGACCGTGGCCAGCTCGGCAACCGCATCGCCGTGCTGCGCGGCTCCCTGCCCGTCCATATCGAAGATCCGGTCGCCCGCCTGACCGCCGTCACCGAGGCGATGGCGGTCCTGAAGAACTCCAAGCAGGCGCTCACCACCGAGTTCGTGCTTGCGGCGCAGGACTTCCTGCCGCCGATGGTGCTGCCGCTCGTGACGCGAATCAACGTGTCGCCGCGCATGTTCAACCTGATGGTGACGAATATCCCCGGACCGCAGTTCCCGCTGTACGTACTCGGGCGCGAGATCGTCGAGCTGTATCCGATCGCGCTGCTGCAGCCCGCTCACGCGCTCGCGATCGCGGTGACGTCCTACAACGGTCAGCTCAACTTCGGCGTGCTCGGCGACTACGACACGCTTCGTGACATCGACGTCCTGTCCGACGCGATAACCGCAGGGCTCCGCGAGCTCGTCGCCAGCTCGCGACGGCTCACAGAGACCGCGCCGAGCGCCCGCCGGTCGCGCCGTTCGCGGACCCCGAGCGGCGAGCGCGTGCACGCCTGACGGCGGCCTCAAAGGGTGCCTAACGGGCACGCGCCCGCCGGCGAGGAGCACTCGCGCGATCACCCGAAGCGCCTCGTGCGCACCACGAAATCGCCGCGCGCCGCGACCGCTCCGACGTGGGTAGGCGCCAGCGCGAGTCGGCGCACCGACCAGGCCGCGCGGCGCCAGGCGCCGGCGGCGGCGTCCGCATCGCCGAGCCCGGTGCCCTCGGCCTTGACCGTCGCCTCCATCGCGGTCCAGCTGCGCATGAAGAGCAGATCCCGGCAGCTCGGAGGTTGATCGGCGATCGTGCGCGCCTCTTCCGGCGTGAAGAAGAGCTCCGCCAGGCTTACGGCTCGAGGGATCGGGCGGATCTGCTCGACATCGACGCCGACATCCCGGTCGGCCGACACGGCCACCAGCGCGAGCCCGCCGCTGTGCGACAGGCTGAAAAGCGGGCCGCCATCACGCAGGAGCGGCTTGCCGTGCTCTCCCCGGGCGAAGCGAAGCCGTTGCGGCGCGATGCCGACGTGTCCGCCGAGGATCATCCGCAGCGCTCCGTGTGCGACGCGGTAGGAGAGCGCATCGGCCGGCCTGACGTAGCGCCGGGCGCGATCGCGCTCCTCGTCGTCGAGGACCAGGCTGAGCGGCCTCACCTGACAGGCCAAGCGACGGATGTCGATCTGCCAGACCTCGAGCGGGCAGGCTCGGACCGTGTCATTCAAGAGTGCTCACCGCCGCCGCCTCCCGCGCTACCTTCGCCGCCGCCGGGCGGCTCCCCGGCCGCGCGCTGAACCGCACGATCGGCAGGAAGATCAGGCGCAGCAGGGGGAACAGCACAGCGCGGGGAATGTGGCGTCCTGCGAACGCCTGCAGCTTTGCCATCGGCCCGGGAATGACGACCCGGCGGCCGCGCTCCATGGCGATCAGCGCGTCCCGAGCCACGCGCTCCGGGGACTGCCAGGAGAAGCACCGCGTGATCGCCTCCATCCGGCCGACCCCGCCGATGTCGAAGAACTCCGTCCGGACCGGACCGGGGGCCAGCAGCGTGCAGGTGACGTGCGTCCCGTGTAACTCGACGCTCAGGGCCTGGGCGAACGCATTGATGAAAGCTTTCGTCGCCGCGTAGGTGGCCGCGCTCGGAACGGGCTGCTCCCCGGCCGCCGAGCCGGTCATCAGGATCGCGCCCTCGTCGCGCCCCAGCATCCCCGGCAGGACCGCCAGCGCGAGCTCGTGGGCAGCGGTCACGTTGACGGCGACCGCCTGCGCCTCGCGAGCCGGGTCGGCCTCGCTCACCGGGCCGCAGGTAGTGAAACCAGCGTTGTCGCACAGGACAGACACCCGGCGCGAGCGAAGCTCCTGACAGAGGTGCGCGAGCTGCTCGGCGTCCGCGAGGTCGCACGGCCAAACCTCGACGTCGACCTCATGTTGCACGCGCATCTGGGTGGCGAGGTCCTCGAGTCGCTCCCAGCGACGCGCGACGAGCAGCAGCGGGTAGCCCCGCGCCGCGAGCCCGCAGGCCAGCGCGCGCCCGATGCCAGACGAGGCGCCGGTGACCACGGCACGACCGCGGATGTGCGACCCGCCCCCGTTCGCCCCGGACCCATTCGATGCCGTAGCCGAGTGACTGCGCCGGAGTGAGATCGTGCTCATCGTGCAACCACCCGGTGGAGCTGATCGGCGAGCGCTTCGGCGGCCTGCTGCCCGGACCTGAAGCAACCCTCGATCGAGACACCCAGGAGATAGTCGCCAGAAAGCGCGAGCCCCTGAACGGCCGGGAGGTCGCTCCGGACTGCCGACAGGAGCCGGCCGTGGTAGGGACCGTAGCCGCAGTATCCCCGGCTCCAGTGGCGGCTGACTGTGTTGACGCGATGCGCTCCGCGGCTTGGGGGAACGTGGCGCCGCAGCCGCTCCTCGCCGAAGTCGATCCACTCGGCGATCTGGCCTGTGGACGGGTTGGGCGTACGCGCGTGGCGCCCGCTGAAGGTGTAGCGCACGATCTGGCGGTCCTCTTGACCGTACGCGCCGGCGTTCGAGCACGGACCGTCGTCGTCCATGGCGAAAGCGCGCACCTCGGGCCCGAACACAGGCCGGTTGTATTCGACCAGGGCGACCGTGGTCGGGAAGTACCTCACCTCGTCGAGCCGGCGGCTCAGCGCCGGTAGCTCTGAGCGAAGGATGCCGGCGGCCGCATGCGCTGGAGCCGCGACGACGACGCCGTCGTAGCGGCTCTCTGCCGCGGGCGAGCCCTTCTCCGCGATCTGTAGGCCGGTGACCTGTCCGTCCTCGACGAGTAGTGCTTCGACGTTGCACCCGAGCCTGACCGTGACCCGCTGTGCCATCGCGTCGAGCACCGGCTGGATCCCGTGCTGGAGCTGGTCGAAGGTGTCGATGACGAGCGCCAGATTGGTGCCGAATGTGCCCAGATAGACCTCGTCGGGCTCGGCGCCGTTCATGCGCACCGTCATCTTCCGCAGCAGATGGCGGGTGACGACGGGTCCGAAATGCGCGCTCAAGGGTGCGTAGTCGTAGCGCTCGGACAGCTTCGTGAACAGCGGCGAACCGAGGAAGCGGTTGGCCTCGGTGGCCCGAACGCGGACCGCGAGCCCGGCCAGGCGCGCGAGGTCGCGCGGCGACCCCGACTTGAGCACGGTGCGCAGGCTCTTGCCGGCGCGCGAGCTGTCAAACGTCTGTACCTCCCCATCCTTGACCCGGGAGGTATTGATGCCGAACTCCTCGTAGGGATGATCGCCAAGGGCCGACGTGAACTCCCGGAAGCTGGAGTAGCGGCGCCCGATGTTCTTGCCCCCCATCATCACGGGCCGGTCGCCGAGCTGGGCGACCCCGAAGCGACCGCCGAGCGTGTCCTCGCGTTCGATCAGGTCGACGCCGAATCCCTCGCGCTCGAGGTGAAAGGCGGCGGCGAGCCCGGAGATGCCGCTTCCGACCACGGCCACGCGCGGCTGTTCTTTGACGAGATCATGGAGCATGGTGTGGATCCCCGGTTTCGGGTTGAGTGACAATCAACGACAACTGCTGCAATGGGACATCAGATGACACATTCGATCGACTCACAGGCGGGCACGCAGCGCTCGTCGGCGGACCTGAGCTTCGAGCAGACGGTTCCGCGGACCCTCGTTCACCGCGCGGCGCTGGGTGAGGTGTACGTCGCCGACTCGGTGCAGTCGGGCGAGGATGAGTTCGCGCTCGCGATCCAGATACCGCGCGCTCACTGCGTCTGGTTCGATCGGCGTGTGCCGTACCACGATCCGCTCTCGACTGCCGAGGCCGCACGGCAGGGCGTCTACGTAGTCGTCCATCGCTACATCGGCGTGGCGCAGGGCCTGCCGTTCAGCCTGCAGCGCCTCGCGCTCCGTGTCGAGAATCTCGAGAGCTACCGCGACCGAGGGACCTCGCCACTCCAGGGCATCCTGGCGCTGCGCCTCGTCAAGCAGACGAGGAACGCCGGCGCGTCCGGAAGCATGACCTTCGAGGGGGAGATCTCGGTTGACGGCACAGTCGCGATGTCGATGCGCGGAGACCTCGTGTTTCTCTCGCCCGACGACTACGAGGCGCTCCGCGCGTTTCACCGCAAGCGCAATCCTCCCGGCAGCGCGCCGCCGCCAGCGGCAGGGCCAAGCCTCGACGCCGCCGCGACCGGGCGGCTTGATCGACGCAACTCGGTCCTCGGGGAGCCGGATGTCGAACCCTCGGCCGACGGCGGCGTCCGCTACCCGGTGATCGTCGACCAGAACCACCCGTCGTTCTTCGATCACAGCTACGACCACGCGCCGGGGCCGCTTCTGATCGAGGCCTACCGGCAGGCGGCGATCGTGACCGCTCATCGTGCTGGCGCGTTGTCCTCGCCGGCGGCGGCGATAGTCGGCTGTGACGCGGCGTTCACCCACTTCGCCGAGCTCGACGCGCGAATCGAGTGCTCGGCGCTCGTCGAGGAACGGTTCGACGACGGGCGGGTCGGGGTCAAGGTCGGGCTGATGCAGTTCGGTAAGGAGATCGCCACGGGCCGCGTCGAGCTGCGGGCCTACCCCGAGGACACGCTGTGAGCTGACGCCGGCGCGTGTCATCTGACCAGGCAGCTCCTGATCTTGGCGAGGACCGTGGGCTCCTGATCGACGAGATAGAAATGGCCGCCGGGCAGAACGCACACTTCGCATCCGGCGTCGGTCCGACCACGCCAGCCGTCGAGCCGGGCTGGAGGTGCGATCAGATCGGCCGCTCCGGTGATTGCCGTGATCGGACACGTCAGCGTCACCCCGGGCCGCACGGCGTACGTCGCGGCGAGCTCGAGGTCGGCGCGGAGGATCGGCAGGAAGTGCGCGAGCACCTCCGGTGATGCGCGTACCCCGTCGGGGACACCGCCGTACAGCAGATCGATCTGTCGCAGCAGCTCGCCGTCGGTCTCGGGCAACTCGATAACCGGAGCGGTCTCGGGCGCGGCGCGTCCTGACACGAACAGGTGCGTGGGAGGCACGCGGGCGCGGGTGAGCCCGCGTGCGACCTCGAACGCGAGCAGCGCACCGAGGCTGTGACCGAGCAGCGCGATCGGCGTCGGTACGTCGCGCAAGATTGCGTCGACGAGCTCGTCGACGAGCGGCGTCCATTCGCGCGCGAACGGCTCGCGCCGGCGGCGAGCTCGCCCGGGCAGCGTCACTCCCCACAGCTCGACCTCGGGCGCGAGCGCGCCGGCCCAGCGCTGGAAGGTCAGTGGACCGCCGCCGGCGTGAGCGAACGCCACGAGACTGACCTGCGCCGCGGGCTGGCGGCGATGGCAGTCGACCGGTAAGCGGTGAGCGGTGCGCTCGGCCTGGGCGGCGATCGTCATACGCGACTCCGCTCAGAGCCCGCGGCGGCCACGTTCGAGTCGAGCCGATCACCCTCGATCGCCTCGCGAACGACCGTACCGAGATCGATCGGCGTGCCGCCTCCGAGCAGTGCAGCCAGCGGAACCACGATCCCCAGCTCGCGTTCGACCTGGTTGCGGAGCTCGACGATGCTGAGCGATGTGAGCCCGAGCATCTCCAGTGGGAGGTCCTCCGGCACGTCGTCGAGGCCGACCCCGGCCGCGTTGCTGACGCGCTCGCGGACGTAAAGCGTGTAGTCGACCACCCGTTCTGCCTGCTCCTCGAGCGGTGCCAAAGGCTCGGGCTCCTCGGC
>Ga0302324_100012673_pt1 | contig 17177 bp, 14 predicted proteins | sample Palsa_T0_1_FD_201949 | JGI IMG/M metagenome (GOLD analysis project Ga0302324, IMG submission 201949) | Peat permafrost microbial communities from Stordalen Mire near Abisko, Sweden - Palsa_T0_1 | ecosystem: Environmental > Terrestrial > Soil > Palsa > Peat permafrost | place: Sweden: Abisko...
ACGCAACCCGGCCTCCTGGCAGGCCGAGGCCAATTGCCGGCGCAACGCGCTGTTGCACGCCACGCCGCCCGAAGCGGTGACGCAGCCCCGCCCCAGGCGCCGGGCCGCGCGCACCGTCTTGGCCACCAGCACCTCGACAATGGCCGCCTGCACGCTCGCGCACACATCGCGCAATGACTGCGAATCGTCCAGCAGGGCAGGGTGCTTCTCCAAGAAATACCGAACCGAAGTCTTCAGGCCCGAGAAGCTGAAGTCGTCGTTCGCTTCATTGAGCATGGGTCGGGGAAACTGGAAGGCCTTTGGATTTCCCGTCGCCGCCAAGCGGTCGATTTCTGGTCCCGCCGGATAAGCCAGGCCCATGAGCTTGCCGGTCTTGTCGAAACATTCCCCGGCCGCGTCGTCCAGAGTGGAGCCGAGCACTCGATGCCGAAACATCTCCTCGACCAACACCAGCAAAGTGTGCCCGCCGCTGACGATCAGCGAAACCGACCGTTCAAACTGGGTGAAATCCGCCCGGGGCGGGTCGGCCAGAATCCACGGTGAATACAGATGCGCCTCGTGATGGTGAACGCCGAGCATGGGTTTGCGCAAACTGAACGCCAGCGCCTCCGCCGCCTTCAGGCCGGCCAGGAGCGCGTTGGGCAGACCGGGACCACGCGTCGCCGCCAGCGCGTCCAAATCCGCCGCCGTCACGCCGGCTTCGCGCAGCGCCTCTTTGGTCACCGGAATGAGGTTGCGCAAATGTTCGCGCGTGGCCAATTCCGGCACTACTCCGCCGTAGGCGGCGTGCAGGGCGGTCTGCGAGGCAATGACATTGGACAAGACGGCGCCGTCGCGCACCACCGCCGCGCCGGTTTCATCGCAGGAAGTCTCGATGGCCAGGAGAGTCATATAGTCATGCTTTACTCCGGGGCAGAAATTTGCCAGTTTGTTCTTCTGAATTTGAAATGTCGGCGCCTCTCAATTTGACCAGGCTGAAAGTCTTGCCGCTGGCGCAACGCCAGAGCCTGGCGCGCCTGAAGGACATTCTAGTTGACCCTGACGCCGCGCCTCCGCCGTGTTCGGAGCCCAATCTGGCTTTGATCCGCCAGTGCGCCCGCGACATCGCGCAAGCGCGCGCCAGGAACGCATCGGTCTTGCTGATTTACGGCGCGCACCTGATCAAGAACGGCGCGGCCTTGATCCTCATTCGCCTGTTGCAAAAGAACGGAGTCACCCATCTCGCCACCAACGGCGCCGGCGCGATCCACGACTGGGAATTCGCCTTTTGCGGCCGTTCGACCGAAAGCGTCCGAGAGAACGTGGCCACCGGCACTTTCGGAACCTGGGAGGAAACGGGCCGCAATTTGCACCTGGCTCTGCTGGCCGGCGCTTTGGACGGAGACGGTTTTGGCCGCGCGCTCGGAAGATTTACCGCGCAGGATGGCGCCACCTTGCCGTCGGTCGAATCGCTCGAAGCCGCGCTGAGAACCGCGCCGAGCGACCCCTTGGCTCCCGCGCGGGCCGAACTGTTGCAAGCCATGCGCGCGCATCATCTGGCCGCCGGGCGCCACACCGTGACGCACTCGCACAAGGAGGCCAGCGTCCTGGCGCAAAGTTTCAAGTTGAACGTGCCGCTGACCATCCATCCCGGCATCGGCTACGACATCATCTCCAATCATCCCATGTTCAACGGCGCGGCCATCGGCCGGGCGGCGGAAATGGATTTCCGGGTCTTTGGCGGCGCGGTGGAGGATTTGGATGGCGGCGTGGTGTTGTCGGTCGGTTCGGCCATCATGGGCCCGCAAGTTTTCGAGAAGAGCCTCAGTTGCGTCAACAATTTAAGGCTGCAAGCGGGCCGGCCCATTGTCAGCGGCCACAGCCTCTACGTGGTCGATCTGCAGGACGGCGGGCGCTGGGATTGGACGCAAGGCGAGCCGCCCAAGGACAATCCGGCTTATTATTTGCGTTTCTGCAAAAGCTACTCCCGCATGGGCGGCACCATGCGCTATCTTCAAATCGACAACGTCGCCTTCCTGAGCCATTTGCTGCGCGAACTGGGCACGGGGGCGAAGCGACCCGACGGTAGGGCGAGACTCTGACGAGCCCTGACTTTTTCCCACGGAATCGAGTTACGGCTCCAAAAACTTTGTCGGATTTTCTCCGGCGCGGGTATTTAATAAGTGAGATGCAATCAAAGTCCGACGCCCAGCTTCTGCAAGAATATGCCGAACACGGCACGGAGGCCGCGTTTACGGAAATCGTCACCCGCCACACCAATCTGGTTTACTCTGCCGCCTTGCGCCAGGCGGACTCGCCGGACACCGCCGTCGAGGTTGCTCAATGCGTCTTCATTGGTCTGGCGCAAGCGGCGCGCCCACTGGCCCGGCGACTGGCCGAGGATGCTTCGCTGGCGGGCTGGCTTTGCCGCAGCGCGCGCAATGTCTCCCTCAATCTCCGGCGCGATGAATTCCGCCGGCATTCCCGTGAAAGGCTGGCTATGGAAGACCTCGCTCCGATTTCCGAATCCGCACCGGACTGGGAACGCCTGCGTCCCGTGCTGGACGCGGCCATGTCCGATTTGGACGAGAGCGACTACGACGCCTTGGTGATGCGATTTTTCCGCAACCAGGATTTGCGCTCGGTGGGCCGCGCGCTCGGCGTCAGCGATGACACCGCGCAAAAACGGGTGGCGCGCGCGCTGGACAAACTGCGCGACCAGCTTAGCCGCCGCGGCGTCACGACCACCGCCGCCGCGCTGGCCCTCGTTCTTTCCGCCCATGCCGTCCAAGCCGCGCCCGTAGGATTGGCCGTCGCTATTTCCACCGCGGCCGCACTGGCCCGCACGGCTGTCAACACTTCAACCGCCCTTGCCGTCACAAAAAACATTGCCATGACAACGCTACAAAAAGCACTCTTCGCCACCACTCTTGCCGCCGCCATAGGATCTGGAATCTATGAAGCGCGCCGGGCTTCTCAACTGCAGGCACAAACCCTGGCTCTTCGCCTGCAGCAAGACGCGCTGACCGATGAATTGCAGCAAGAGCGCGACAAAGCCGCGCGAGAGCTGGCGGCCGCGCAACTTCGTGGCGGCCGGTCCAAAGGCGACCTGTCGGAACTCCTCAAGTTGCGCGCCGAAGTCACCAAATTGCGCGGTGCGGCGACGGAGTTGGCCCGGCTCAAGGCGGGCGCTGCCGCGCAGGAAAATGATCCGACCGCGTCCGAATTGAGCTCCTGGCTCTCTCGCGTCAAGAAACTTAGAGATAAGGTGGACCAATCGCCAAGCCAGAGAATTCCAGAATTCCAATTTCTCACCGACCAAGACTGGCTCGATGCCGTCAGGAAGCCCAAGCAACTTGAATCCGACGCCGACTTTGCCGAGGCTCTAAGCGCCTTGCGCAATTCCGCCAGAAGCGAGTTTGCCTCCAGCATCAGGGATGCCATTGGCGGCTATACCCAAGCCAACAATGGCCAGTTGCCCGCCGAATTCTCCCAACTGCAGCCCTACTTCTCTTCGACCGTCGATGATTCCGTCCTGCAGAATTACCAATTCGCACAACCAGGCACCGTGACGTCGAAACCGCCCGACTCCATGGTGGATCAAGACGGTAATTTTTATGCGTCTCGAATCCAGGTTAGCCAGAACGGGATCTCTATTTCGACTGAGAGCGAAGATTCGTTGCATCAGGCCATTCAGGCGTTCCTGGCCGCCAACAACGGTCAGGGTCTGACCGATCCAAGCCAACTGTTGCCCTACGTGCAGACGCCGGCCGAACAAGAAGCGCTGCAAAAAGCGATCCAATTTACCACTGGGAAGTGACTCGAGCCCAACTTCGGTCGTCCTTTGGAAAATTCGCGCGACTGGATTCGTAGGGCGCGCATCCGGCGCGCGTCCCCACACCCAGAACCAGGCGAACGCTTTTCCTTCTCCCTGGGGGAGCAGGTTAGGATGAGGGCGAGCCAACAATCCTCCTGTCCCTGCAACCACCACTGCCTAGACCGAAATGAGTTAGTTAGTATTCTGTTCCTTTCAAACCCTTTTCGCTGTAGCCTGATGGTTTGAATCCTTATGTTACACAAGATCATTTCAAACCATGCGGGCATAAGATTGCCGCGATTGCTATCATTCCTTCCGGCGATGGCCGCGATTTTTTTTGGGTCGGGGATTTCGGCCTCCGCCTTCACCACCAATGACGTCAACAGCATGGTCGACTCCTACTGCAAGGCCTTTTATGCGGTCCAAGGCGCCAACGGCTACTTCAAGAACGAGCAGACCGGTGGAGCCGCGGACTTTTGGAAGTCGGCGGAAGAAATCGAAACCATCCTTGATGCCTATGAGTGGACGTCCAACGCGGCTTGCAAGACCATGATCACCAGCCTGCTCAACGGATTTAGCAAAACGAACGGCGCCTCATGGTCAGATAACATCTACAACGATGATTGCATGTGGGCCGCCATCGCCTATGCCCGAGGTTTTTTGGATACCGGCGACACGCGTTTTCGAGCGTTGGCCAAGGCCAACTTCGACATGGTCTATGCCCGGGCTTGGGACGATCAACTTGGGGGTGGTTTGTGGTGGACGACCAAGAAGACCACCAAGAACGCTTGTGTCAACGGGCCGGGAGCCATCGCCGCCTATTTGCTGTATCGATCTTTGGGCGATGCCGGATACTTAACGAAGGCCACCAAAATTTACAATTGGGAGCGAACCAATCTTTTTGTGGCTGAGAGCGGCAAAATCTTTGACCTCGAAGGCACCAACGGCGTCGCCCATGGCGGAGCCACAACCTATAACCAAGGCACTTTCATCGGCGCGGCTAATTATCTTGGACAAACGAACGACGCGATGCTGGCGGCGGATTATACAATGCACAGAATGAGCAGGGACGGCCTTCTCCCGCAATATGGCCAGACCGGCAACAATTCCGGTTTCAATGCGATTTTCATCCGCTGGTTGGTCATCTTCATGAAGGATCGCGGACTGCAGAGCAGGTATCAATCGTGGTTGCAGCAAAACGCCGACGCCGCCTGGAAAGTGCGGCGCACTTCCGACAACTTATCATGGTGTCAATGGCGGCAACCGACACCGGCGGAAACCAACCTTCGTTCCTGGGGTTGTGTCGCATCCGTCGAATCGCTCATCGCCGTATTCCCGACGCCACCGTCATCGGCCAAATAGACCGTCCTCATTCCGGCGCGGAGTTCTTGGCCCTTTCGGTGCCCGTTTCCCTCAATGGTTTACCTTGCGTGTGACATGAAAACAATGACAATCAAAGTATGACCTTGCTTCGTAAAATGGTTGGTTCCGGCTTTCTGGCCCTCTGGGTTTCTGCCAGCCTGCTGGCTTCCTCAGATACAACCAAGCCCAAGCCTCCCGTCATGGCCGAGGTGCTCTCCAATTCCACGCCCGCGGATTGGCGTCCGCTCGACCCAGAGAACACCCTTTACATCGAGTTCGCCGCCGGCCGCGTTGTCATCGAGTTGGCGCCGGCGTTCGCGCCGAATCATGTCGCCAATGTCAAGGCGCTGGCGAGGGAACGATATTATGACGGGCTGGCCATTGTTCGCGTGCAAGACAATTACGTGGTGCAGTGGGCCGATCCCAACGCCGAAAAGCCGGAGCTGGCACGCAAGATTCAACATGCCCACGCCGCCTTGCCGGCTGAATTTGACCGCGCGCTCGATCCCAAGCTGCCCTTCACGCCCTTGCCGGACCGGGATGTGTATGCGTCCGAGGTCGGTTTCTCCAGCGGCTTTCCCATGGCGCGCGACCGGCACACCGGCAAGATGTGGCTGATTCATTGTTACGGCATGGTCGGCGCCGGACGCGACAACGCCCCGGACAGCGGTGGCGGCACGGAGTTGTATGTCGTCATCGGCCACGCGCCGCGGCAACTGGATCGCAATGTCACCCTCCTTGGGCGCGTTGTGCAGGGGATGGAACTCCTTTCCGGGCTGCCTCGGGGCCCGGCCCCGATGGGCTTCTACGACAAGCCGGAGCAGCGGCTGCCCATCAGGTCCATCCGCGTCGCCGCCGACCTGCCGGCAGCCGAGCGCACCGACCTGGAAGTCTTGCGCACCGACACCGCGACTTTTCGGGAGTTGATCGAATCGCGGCGCAACCGGCGTGAACCGTGGTTTCAAGTGCCCGCCGGCCACGTCGAAATCGGCAACGTCCCGCTTCCAGCGCGCTTGAGGAAAACCGCCGCTTCCAAGGACTGATGGCGGATTGAAGTGTCGCAAGTTTGATAATTTCGTTTCAGTTGCGCTTCATTTCTGCCGATGACACTCCAAGGATGGATTTGCCTCGTTCCAACATGGCGTTGGGTTGACAAATCGCCGTCGAAATTATTGAAACCGGACCTTTCCTCAAGGTGCCACGTTGTTTCGAGTTTCTACTTAGCATCCACAAGTCCCAAGCCGACGCATCGTTCTGCAACGATGCCGTGCCCAAGGACGATCAGGTCAAGGTGCCAAGCGTGTTTGCCGCCGCGCCAGACCTGACCGGGAGCAAGCCGGGCGAAGCCAAGAAGCACGCCGGCGGCAGCCCAAGTGAATGCGAGGCCAGGTCAATCCTGGTTTAAGAACGGAACAGAAATGGAACAGAAAGTCATGCTCAATGGGGACCCCTTGGCCGCCAAGGTTGCAACCTTGGTTCGGCGCGAAGAGTCTCTGCTCAAAGCGGGGGCCTTGCAAAATGCCATTTTAAACAGCGCCAACTTCTCCAGCATCGCCACCGACGAGAACGGGGTCATTCAAATCTTCAACGTCGGCGCCGAGCGCATGCTGGGCTACGCTGCGGGCGATGTTCTGAACAAGATTACCCCGGCCGACATTTCTGACGCCCAGGAAGTGATCGCGCGCGCCAAAACGCTGAGCGCCGAATTAGGGACCACCATTGCGCCGGGCTTCGAGGCCCTGGTGTTCAAGGCCTCGCGCGGGATTGAGGACATTTACGAACTGACCTACATCCGCAAGGACGGCAGCCGCTTCCCCGCCATTGTCTCAGTCACCGCGCTGCGTGACGAGCAGGAATGCATTATCGGCTATCTGTTGATCGGCACCGACAATACCGCGCGCAAGCACGCGGAAGCGTCTCTGCTGAAAGCCAGAGCCTTGCAGAACGCCATCTACAATAGCGCAAATTTCTCGTGCATCGCCACCGACGCAAAAGGCGTCATTCAATTATTCAACGTCGGCGCCGAACGCATGATGGGCTACACGACCGCGGAAGTAGTGAACCAAATCACGCCGGCCGACCTCCATGATCAGCAGGAAGTGATCGCGCGCGCCGCCGCGTTGAGCATCGAGTTCGCCACGCCGATCGCGCCGGGGTTCGAAGCCTTGGTGTTCAAGGCTTCGCGCGGGATTGAGGATATCTACGAGCTTACCAAAATCCGCAAGGACGGGAGTCGCTTCCCGGCCATGGTGTCGGTTACGGCGCTCCGCGACGCGGAGGAGGCCGTTATCGGCTACTTATTGATCGGCAGCGACAACACCGCTCGCAGGCAGGTCGAAGAGGAGAGGAAGCGGGCCGAAGCGCGGGCGGCCGAAGCTCTGCGCGAACTAAAAGACGTAAGAGCGGCGATCGACGAGCATGCCATCGTGGCTATTACGGACCCACGGGGGAAGATCACCTATGTGAATGACAGGTTCTGCGGTATTTCGAAGTATTCGCGCGAAGAACTCTTGGGTCAGGATCATCGGATCATTAATTCGGAATTTCATCCCAAAGAGTTCATGCGAACCCTGTGGAGGACGATTGGCGATGGCCGGGTGTGGAAAGGCGAGATTCGAAATAAAGCCAAGGACGGAACCTTTTATTGGGTGGACGTCACCATCGTGCCGTACCTGGGCAAGGAGGGTAAGCCCATCCAGTACATCTCAATCCGAACTGACATCACGGAGCGCAAACACTTCGAGCTGGCGCTGCAACAAACCAACGCCGAACTAGAGACCGCAAGGTACGCGGCCGAGAAGGCCAACCTCGCCAAATCGGATTTCCTTTCGAGCATGAGCCATGAGTTGCGCAGCCCGCTCAATGCCATCCTGGGCTTCGCACAACTCATGGAGTCAGCCTCACCGCCACCGACTGTCACCCAGACCAAGAGCATTAGCCGGATTCTCCAAGCCGGATGGTATCTGCTGAAATTGATCAATGAAGTCCTCGACTTAGCTGTGATCGAATCCGGAAAAGTGTCACTGTCGAAGGAACCAGTTTCTTTGTCCGACCTGATGAACGAATGCCAGAGCATGATGGAGCCACAAGCGCAAGAGCGTGGCATCAGTATGAGCTTTCCCCTCTTTGAGAACCCGGTTTTTGTTTCCGCCGATCGGACGCGTTTGAAGCAGATCATCATCAATCTGGTTTCCAACGCGATCAAATACAATAACGAGCAGGGGACCGTGGTTGTGGACTGCGCGGCGGGCGCCTCGAAGCGCGTTCGCATTAGTGTCAAGGATACAGGCGCGGGATTGCCTCCCGAAAAGCTGATGCAACTTTTCACCCCATTCAATCGTCTTGGCCAGGAAGCCGGCAGCGTGGCGGGCACGGGCATCGGCCTGGTGGTGTCGAAGCGACTGGTCGAACTGATGGGGGGCGTCATCGGTGTGCAAAGCTCGGTCGGAATGGGCAGCGTGTTCTGGTTCGAACTGCTCGCGGCGCAAGAACCGCAAGTTGCAGCCCATAGCGGCGAAGCCAAGCCTGTGGACCGACCGGAAGCGTCGGACGACGCGCCGCGGCGCACCCTCCTGTATGTCGAGGACAACCCGGCCAACATGGAGTTGGTGGAGGAACTCATAGCGCGATTCCCAGATATGGCGTTGGTGACCGCGGTAAACGGAACTCTGGGGATCGAGATCGCCCGTGCCACTGTGCCGGAAGTGATTCTGATGGATATCAACTTGCCCGGCATCAGCGGGATAAAAGCCTTGAAAATCCTCCGGGCGGATCCCGCCACGGCGCATATCCCGGTCATTGCCCTGAGCGCCAATGCCATGCCGCGCGACCTCGAAAAGGGCTTGGAGGCGGGATTCTTCCGCTATCTCACCAAACCCATTCAAATCAAACACTTCATGGCCAGCGTCAAGGAAGCCCTGGAATGTGCCGCCAGAACGGGGGCGGAACACATCACAAAGACCCAATGCAATGATCAGCTCCTCGGACATTCTTAAGACCGACATCCTCATCGTTGACGATCAGGAAGCCAACGTCGCGCTGCTGGAGGAAATGCTGCGCGGCGCCGGCTACCTTTCCGTCACCTCCACCAGGAATCCGCACGAGGTCTGCGAGCTGCACCGCCAGCACCGCTATTCCCTGATCCTGCTGGACCTTGAGATGCCTGGCTTGGACGGCTTTCAAGTGATGGAGGGCCTTAAGACGTTCGATGTCGGCTGTTATCTCCCTGTGCTCGTCGTCACGGCCCAGCCAAATCACAAGTTGCGCGCCATTAGAGCCGGGGCCAAGGATTTCATCAGTAAACCATTTGATCTGGCGGAGGTGTTGATGCGAGTCCACAACATGCTCGAGGCCCGCCTCCAGCACTTGGAAGCGGAAGTGAGGACCTTCCAGGCCGAGGGGCGGTTCATCGAATCTCAAAAAGTGGACGCGATCGGGCAGCTCGCCGCCGGCGTGGCGCATGACTTTAACAACATCATCGCCGTTGTCATGGGTTACAGTGAATTGATGATGGATGAGCTCAGTCCTGGCACAAAGCTGGGGCGTTATCTTGAGGCGATTCGGTCGGCCGGTGAGCGCGCAGCAGGTTTGACGCGGCAACTCCTGATTTTCAGCCGCAAACAGACTGTGCAAATGGTGCCCCTGGACCTCAACGACGTCGTGAACGACCTGGACCCGCTGCTGCAGCGACTCATGCACGAGAACATCGAAACATTGATCGCTCCTGGAAAACAAATCGGATGCATCCGCGCCGATTCCGGCTATATCGGGCAAGTCCTGATCAATCTGGCGGTCAATGCTCGCGATGCGATGCCCCGAGGCGGCAAACTCACTATCGCCACTAGCGATGCCACACTGGATGAAAAATACGCCCTCGCGCACACGGGCGTCAATCCCGGCGAATATGTGATGCTCAGCGTCAGTGACACAGGCACGGGCATGACCGCCGAAGTCAAAGCGCACTTGTTCGAGGCGTTTTTCACGACCAAGCCCAAGGGTGAAGGCACCGGGTTAGGGCTGGCGACCTGCCAGACCATCGTCCAACAATCCGGCGGCCACATCGGCGTTTATAGCGAGGTTGGCATCGGCACGACCTTCAAGATCTATCTTCCTCGAGTTGACCAACCGCTGCCGGCCCCGGCTGGAGCGATCCAGAATGGGCCGGCGCCGCGCGGTAGCGAAACGTTGTTGGTGGTGGAAGATGATCCAGGCTTGAGGCAGATGACGCGCGGCATATTGGAGGCCCAGGGTTATGAAGTGCTGGTCGCGTCCAACGGGGTGGACGCCTTGGAAACGGCGCGTCAACATACAGGAAAGCCGATTCGATTGGTGCTGACCGATGTCATCATGCCCGTGATGGGCGGCAACGTGTTGGCGGAGTGGTTGAGAGCAACGATTCCTGATCTCAAAATCCTCTTCAGCTCTGGCTACACGGATAACGCCATTTCACACCACGGAGTGCTTCAGCCAGGAGTTGAGTTCATCCCCAAACCTTATACCCCCTCGGCGCTGGCCCACAGAGTGCGCGCCTTGCTAGATCGACCGGACCCTCCCGTAGCCAGCACGCCGCCTGAATCGTTCGGCTTCGGCGCTTAGTGCCCGGCGCCTTTTCATAGGAGTTCATCACCAATGCCATGATTACTTCACCTGACATTCTGAAGGCCGACATTCTAATCGTTGACGACCAGGAAGCAAATGTCTCCTTGTTGGAGGAAATGTTGCGCGGCGCGGGCTACCTTTCCGTCGCCTCCACGAGGGATCCGCACCAGGTCTGCGAGCTGCACCGCCAGCACCGTTATTCGCTCATTCTGCTGGACCTTTTGATGCCCGGCCTCGATGGATTCGCAGTGATGGAGGCCCTCAAGGCCGTCGAAACTCAAGGTTATCTGCCTGTTCTGGTGCAAACCGCCCAACCGGAGCACAAAGTGCGCGCTCTCAAAGCCGGGGCCAAGGATTTCATCAGCAAACCTTTCGATCTCGTGGAGGTCTTGTTGCGCGTTCACAATATGCTCGAAGTGCGCCTGCTCCTCTCCGCGGTAAGAGTGTTGAACTCATTGCTGCCGATTTGCAGCTACTGCAAGAGAATCCGCGACCGCAAGGATTATTGGCAATCCCTCGAGGACTACGTCGGCCAGCACACTGACTCCAAGTTTAGCCACAGCATCTGCCCGGATTGCCTTGAGAAGGAAGTGAGGCCGGAATTAAAGGAACTTCTGGCAGGTCGTGCCGGCGCGCAGAGCCGCTGACCGGCCGCAAACCTATGAACATGAAATTGCAAGGAAATTGGTCAACAAATGAACGAACACCATTCAAAGAATTGGCGCCGTCACGAGGCGAACTTGATCATGTCCGGCACGTGTTTTGGCTTTTTTTGCATTTATGATAGGGAAGGTCACTTGGCGAAGTAAGCATCCTCAGAGAGCGTGAAGCCAGGCAAGGCCATGCTGGTCAGCAGCCCTCCCGGACCGTGCAGCGTGTGCTCGGTGAATTGACCATCCTTGGGCTGCCGATAAACTTCAATCGTCTTTTCCGGGCCGAGGACTAGCCAGCATTCCTTCACGGCCGCACCGGCGTAGGCGCGCACTTTCGAGCGATCGTACTCATGGCTGGTAATGCAGACTTCGACCACAAGCTCGGCCGTGTCCGGGTGGCAGTGCCAAAAGTCCTCCTCGGTTCCGCGCAGCACGGCAAGGTCCGGCTCCGGCTCCGAGTCCTTGCAGGCGATCGGTTGCTCGTTATCGACGAAATAACCAGCCGGCAGGGCCTGGTTCAGCAACCGTGCCAACCGCCGCACCAATGCGCTGTGAAGGGGTGATTTTGACATTTTGGTATAAACGAACCCGTAGAGAAGTTCGGTGTTCTTGGGAATCAGGCCCGACTCACTCAGGACGCGATACGCGGCCACGGACAGCGGCCAGAGCGGAGCGCCTTGCAAGGGGGCCGGAGAGGACTGAACCGCATTCGTCATCGACTTGACTATAGCCGCCGGAGCGTTGTTCGCAAGAGCAATCATCTGCCCAAGCAGCCTTGGGTCGTGTACTAACGGATTGTTGGTAAATCAAAGGCTTTTGGCCAGTTGACGGTGTCTTAATCGTGAATCGGGAAACAACCACCCCATAAACAAAAGCTCACGATGACGCCCACTAAAGTCCAATGCAGTTGGCCACGGCGATACGCTTTGTCAAAAGCCCATCCGATTGCGGGAGGAGTGACCATGCACAGAATCCAAGGTATCATAAAATTGTTGACAAGGGAGTGCCTTAATTTCAATTTAAGGATTTTTCAATCCATTCAAGGACGCCTTCGATTATCTTTTTGGATTCTGCAATTCTAATTTCTGCCATTTTTGGATGGCCTTCGGAAGTTTCCTTGCTGGCGGCTGCGAGCTTGCGAGTAACTACACGCAAGTTCATTGCATTTTGTTTTAAGTCTTTGAGTGTAACCATTTTCATTTTGCCTTTCGTTGCGTTCCCTCAATCATGCTGTGATCGTGCCCAATTGCAACCAGTTTCCAAGGCATGGAAATTTGATCGACAATCCGGTTTTGACAGGGTTTAATCCTTCCGATGGCCCTTGAAATAAAAATTGAACGCCTCAAGGAATTGATTTTTTCGCAGACGGAAATAATGGAGCAGCAGCGGCTTATCTGCGCCATCCAAAATGAGTACCAGGAGGAGACGGCACGAGCGAAAGAAAATGCCGAAAAGCACGCTGCATTTGAAAAGGAATATGCGGACCTTAACGACGCGCATTTGAAACTCCAAGCTGCGCAATCGAAAAAACCTCCAGATTTTGTACTTCATAATGGTGTGTTGTGGAAACCGCAGGGCGCTGGATTTGAGAACTTTCCTTATTGCAACGAGTGTGCCCATCACCCCGTCATGGTTGGAATGCCCCCCAGGAGGGCACCTATGTTTTGGCAGTGTTCCGCAGGCCACATTGCCACGGCGTGCGGTCCGCCTGCTTAATTAGAGATCGCCCGCTCCACCAATTCCTCCACCGTCCAGGTATGATCGGTGAGTTTGGTGCCCATAGCCGGGGTACAACCCATCGTCGAATGGACTTTGCACCAATTATACGTGGCAGTAAAAATGCTGATTGCGGCCAAATGATTGGCCAGTTTTCGGGACCAGCCCAGGCCCAATCGAGCAAACCGTTTGTTGAAATGGCGCACGGTCAAATTCGTGCGTTCAACATGACTGGTGCAAATTCTGTCTCGGCGGGGGTTTCCCGCCTTTATGGAGCGTTTAATGCCAACAAAAGGAGCAGGCGAGTACCGCCTGCTCGCCTCCACTTCGGCGGGCGTGGCGGCATATTGCTTAACCAGCACAGCGTAATCCAGTCGGCCAAGCAGATGCTTGCGGATGACCGACGGATAGGGAATAAAGCCGTCAGTCGTGATTTGAACTCGTCCATTGCAGCGGGACGCTAAATCCCGCACGAAAACGTCTGTGTTCTCTTCATCTCGCTTGCCCGTATGATAACTGATAATCAGCTTCTCTCGCGCGGCAACGGCCAGAAAAGTATAAAAATCGCCTCGCAACGCGTCGCCTGGTCCTGAACGGCGCTGGCATCGACCAATCTTGGACCAAAGCTCGTCAATCTGGATTGACTCAGATTTAACGTCCCGGACGAGCTTATCGTGGAGACCGTCACAGGCTTGGCCTACTTCATAAAGAACGGCCATGACGGTATGCGTATGGCAACCCGTCAGGCGGCTGATCGCGCGAATGCCGCAACCTTCGGAGAGCAACTTGACAATCTGGATAGTTTTACCAGGCTCAACGCGCAACCCATTAAGAGGCTGATCCTCCGAAAAAGTCTTTCCGCATTTGACACAGCGATAACGCTGGACAGTTCGATTGCGGTTTTTAAAACGGCCAAAACGCTGGGTTTCGCCGTCGCAGCAAATACACGTCACTTGACCCTTTCACGGCGCGGGCATAAAGTGACTGCGTTCGCAAGAACAGCAACTTTTGGCCTCTAACGCCTTTTGTTGCGGCCCCTCGGTGTAACAGCACCTTGGGGCCTTTTATTTTTTATTTTCTACTGGGTGGAATATAACATCAAATTTGAAAATCGGAATCCGCATCCTTTAAAATTGTGGTGGCAATCCTTACCAGGAAGCCTTCCACCAGATGACGCTGGCCGTCTGCTTCAATTGAATCGTACCATGCACGGGTGTGCATCACGCGGTCTCTGGAAAGTTTAAGGTGGTTAACTTCTGCCAAGAGGGCGCGATAAAGCTCCAATGACTCGTCTTTTTGGAATCCTTTCGTCATCTGCATTAAAAGTCGCTCCTTTTCGTCCAGTTTGATTTTTATAGCCGCTATGACCTCCTTCCATTGCGAAAACTCAATCGGCCATGCAGCGGGAATGGCACCCAAATGTTCCGCGAGGGCGCGAAGACCAAATTCCGACGCCCGCATCAAATGGAAGACCGCCGCTGTTGATAATTCAATGGCGATGCAATCGCCTGCCGCAGAAATGTCCTTCCTGGCGGATGGGAAAGCCTTATATACCAGTTCACCGAATAACTTTTCCTGACAATAAGAAACCCTCTTATCTGGTGGCAGAATAATAAGCAATCGCTCGTTCATTTCTTCTTCAAAGTCCTCCTGGAATGCATCAACGTCGCGGCGCAGCTCGCGCCATATTTCCATCCTGTCCTCATCGCGACCCGCGACCCATCGCCTCATGGTTTTAAGCCTATTTCTGGATACGCGCATTTCCATTCCGATGCAGTATTGTTCCAAGGCATCGCACAGTTCAACGACACTATTTCTTAAATCGTCCGTAAGTGCAACATCTGGACCATTTTGGGCAGCGTAAACACTGAGGCGCGTCAACATCTCAAGATGAGTTTGGAGTTTACTGGCGACAATGGATTGGATCATGTCCCAGAGGCTAATCACTCGGACCGGAGTCGGGAAGTGAATATTTGACACCGGATCGCCTAGGATTTGGGCCTTTTGCGATTCAGTGAGTGGCGGCGGTTTTTTCATTTGACTTTTTGGGAATTATTTGTTTTTGTGAAAAGCGACCATGAAAGCAATCGTCATGCTCATGTTTGCTGCGAGATTGGTAGCGGCCCAAACGAACGACGTTCATTTCGACGTTTTGCGCACGCTGGACGGCCAGAACTTCACCAACGCCACCATCATCCGAACAACGCCAGCGTATGCCGTGGTGGACTTTTCGGCTGGTGGGGCGAACGTCTATTTTACGAATCTGCCTGTGGAACTTCGCAATTTGTACCATTATGACCCGGTAGCAGCGGAGCAATTCTTAGCGGCCAAGGCGGCCAAGAAAAGGCTGGAGCCAACGCCGCGAGACAGGGCCAATGCTTCCGTCGCCGTTGCCAAGCAGAGTTTGGGGGTGCCAGTGCATGTGAAGCTCGTCCGACTGAATCCTGATGGCTTCATAGTGATCCGGGCGGAAGGTCCACAGGCAGACCCGCATGCCGTCGAGGCCGTCATCCACAATCTGCCTCCCAATATCTTGCCATTGCTTCGCGAATTTAGCGAGGCGGTCAATGACGTTGACCGGACTGCTCCCACTGGGGAAAGCATCCGTCGTTCCAACAAAGCCGACAAGAACTTCCACAAATGGAGCACAATCATCGCTCGCCCCAGCGAGTATTATCCTCGCCCTGGCGTCAGGCAGTGGGAATTTGTAGAAATGGGTGATCCGAATTGGCTGTGGTAATCAGATCCAAAATTATCGCGTCGAATTCCAAAGAACCGGATTTATCAACAATCCGTTAGTACACGACCCAGCCTTGGCAATGGAGGACAATAGGTTTATCGGCACCCCAATCCAACAGGATCGCGCCTTTCCGACAACATTCTCAGACAGCCGCGATAGGAAACAAGCCATTGTCAGGTGAATGGTTGTCAAGGGAACGGGAAGAAGAGACGGATCAAAAGAAGTGCAGACCGAGAAACGTGCCGCTCTTACGTCGGCCTTCCGCCTTATATTCGGCCCCCTTCGGGCCGGCCAGAACGGGCGCTTTTTGCCTGTAACCTTCCCCCCGCCGCAAGCGTCATTTCTATTGCCAGAATGCGGAACATGTATTAGCATATGAGCAAATGTATTAGGATAAAAGGAGATACGAAGTGTTGAGTTTAACCCTTAAACCGGTCGCTTATGTCTGAGTATTGTAGTAATTGTGTGCGGACACCATCGTCCTCACGTCGCGAATTTTTGTCACGTCTGGGTATGGGGTTCGGCGCTTTGGGACTGGCCGCCTTGCTGCGCGAAGATTCCCTCTTCGCCGCCGACACCTCCATCGGTCTTTCGCCGCTCGCCCCAAAGCTTCCGCCCCTGCCGGCCAAGGCCAAACGGGTCATTCACATTTTTGCCGCCGGCGCTCCCTCCCAGGTCGATACCTGGGACCCCAAGCCGGCCTTGGTCCGGCACGACGGCCAACCCATCGGCGGCCGAGGCGTGGCCATGCCCTCGCCCTTCAAGTTCCAACGTCACGGCAGCTCCGGCATCGAAGTCAGCGAGGTCTTTCCCAAACTGGCCGAGCATGTGGATGAAATGGCGGTGATTCGTTCGATGTTCACCGATATTCCGGCGCACGAACTGGCCACCGTGATGATGAATACCGGTTCCCGCAACATACCCAAGCCTTCCCTCGGTTCCTGGGCCATTTATGGATTGGGCACGGAGAATCAAAACATGCCGGGCTACATTTCCCTGCATAACGGCGGCGGCTTGCCGCCCGGAGGCACTCAGAACTGGAGCGCGGCCTTCTTGCCCGGCATTTATCAGGCCACAACCATCAACACGGCTGCCGGGGAGGTGGACAAGATGATCGAGAATATCCGCAGCCCCTATGTCTCGGAGCCTGAACAGCGCCGCCAGTTGGATTTGATTCATCAACTTAACGAACTTCACGCTCAGGACCTGCAGAAAGACGCCCAGTTGGAGGCCCGCATCGAAGCTTACGAAATTGCGTTTAAAATGCAGACCGCCGCCTCGGATGCCTTCAACATCAGCCACGAACCGCAAA
>Ga0302324_100012674_pt1 | contig 17175 bp, 16 predicted proteins | sample Palsa_T0_1_FD_201949 | JGI IMG/M metagenome (GOLD analysis project Ga0302324, IMG submission 201949) | Peat permafrost microbial communities from Stordalen Mire near Abisko, Sweden - Palsa_T0_1 | ecosystem: Environmental > Terrestrial > Soil > Palsa > Peat permafrost | place: Sweden: Abisko...
TCGCCGGGCAGCCGGAGCTCAACCTCAAGCTGGATGCCCCCGAGCTCGAGCAGCTCACACAGCGCGTGCGCCTGCGCTTTCACCTGCAGACCCTGTCGGAGGCGGAGACCCGCAGCTACATCGAGCACCGGCTGGACGTCGCCGGCGCCGGCGACCGCGAGCTGTTCGCCGAAGATACCCACGCGGAGATCTTCCGCTACTGCGGCGGCGTGCCGCGACTCATCAACACGCTGTGCGACACCGCCATGATGTCGGCCTTCAACGCCGACCGCGGCGTGGTCACGCGCGCCGATATCGCGAACGCGGTGCAGGAGCTGCAGTGGAAGGAGTACGCCGCGCGCCCGCACCAGCAGCTGCTCGAGGCCGGGCATCCCGCACCGGCGCATCTGCACGCCGGGGCCGAGCGCACCGCCACGAGCCCGCTGGGGCATCTGTTGGTCGCGGCCGACGGACGCACGGTGCAGGACGTACCGCTGCGTATGGGACGGCTGATCGTCGGGCGCACGGCCGACAATGACGTGCAGATCGACAGCCGCTTCATCAGCCGCCACCACTGCCAGCTGATCGTCAACGAGAACTCCTGCGTGATCGAGGATCTCAACAGTACCAACGGCATCTACGTCAAATCCAACCGTGTGCGCCGCCATTACCTCAACGACGGGGACGTGGTGCTGATCGGCAAGCACGAGCTGATCTACGTCGATGAGCGCGCCTCGCGCGCGCGCGCATTCACCGAAACCTCCCCGCGGGTGGCGGAGCGGGTGACGACACGCGCACGCTCTCCCACCAGGCGCGCGGAGGAGTCGGAAGAAGCCGATGAGGACGCCGGGGCGCCGCGCTAAAGCGCTCTAAAGATCTTTCTTACCGAGGGCGTCGGGGTCGGCGTACTGCGAGCGCATCTCACGGTAGTCGCGTCGCCGCAGCAGCACTACGATCCCCGCCACCACCGACACCAGTCCCAGCGCCCCGACCACGATACTGAGAAGTCCCCGTGCCGCGAGCAGGTAGCTCCCGAGCAGTGCCGCGAGACCGAAGATCAGGTACAGCCACGGCAGTCCCTCGTACACCGGACGCGACAAGTGGAAAGCGCGAGGGACCATGTCGCATCCTAGCGCGTCAGGGCCGCCGGTTGTAACAGGACTGTGCGGCAAAACGGGGGGCGCCGCGATGCGCGTAGGGCTCGCTGTCAGCTCAGACCCAGCAGACGCGCGAGCCGCTCCATAAACGAGGGGGTCCAGCCGTCGACCTTAAAGTCCCTGTGACGAGCCTTGTCGGAGCGGGGGACTGCGGCCAGCAGATCGGGGGGCAGTTCTAGCTGGGCGAACTCGGCGGTGCCTTCTTCGAACATCATCTGCATTCCTCATAACAAGCGCCTCAAGCACAGCAGGCGCCTGAACACGTTAGAGGCTTGCAGGCGGATGAGGCGTGTGGAGCATCACAGCTTGGTGAGCGGCTCTCGTTATGTCGTTCCGCGGATGCCACATACTGTGGCATCGCGATAGCTGCGCAGGGTGCACCGGTGCGCGCCGACGCGCGGCACGGACAAGTTCAGGCGGTGCCCCCGACAGTGAGGCCATCGATCCTGAGGGTCGGCTGGCCTACGCCGACGGGCACGCTCTGCCCGTCCTTGCCGCAGGTACCGACGCCGTCGTCGAGCTTCAGATCATTGCCCACCATGGAAACGCGCGTCAGCACGTCCGGGCCGTTGCCGATCAGCGTGGCGCCCTTCAGAGGCGCGCCCAGACGGCCGTTCTCGATGGCGTACGCCTCGCTCGCGGAGAACACGAACTTGCCGGATGTGATATCAACCTGGCCGCCGCCGAAATTCACCGCGTAGATGCCGCGCTTGACGGAGGCGATGATCTCCTCGGGCGCGTGCGGGCCGGCACGCATGTAGGTGTTGGTCATGCGCGGCAGCGTCATATGCGCGAACGACTCGCGCCGGCCATTGCCGGTCGGCTGCACGCCCATGAGGCGCGCATTCATGCGGTCCTGCATGTACCCGCACAGTACGCCGTTCTCGATGAGCGTGGTGCACTGGGTGGGCGTGCCTTCGTCGTCGATGTTGAGCGAGCCGCGCCGGCGCGACAGCGTGCCGTCATCAACCACGGTGCATTCGCGCGCGGCCACCTGCTCGCCGATGCGGTTGGCGAACGCAGACGTGCCCTTGCGGTTGAAGTCGCCCTCGAGCCCGTGCCCGATCGCCTCGTGCAGCAGGATGCCCGGCCACCCCGGTCCCAGCACCACGGTCATCATGCCCGCAGGCGCCGGCACCGCCTCCAGATTCACCAGCGCCTGGCGTACCGCCTCGCGCGCCAGCGCCAGCGGCCGCTCGCCTGCGACCAGCTCGGCGAGGGAGTAGCGCCCGCCCGCCCCGGCGTAGCCCTGTTCGCGCCGCCCGGCCTGCTCGACCAGCACCGACACGTTGAAACGCACCAGCGGCCGCACATCGGCGGCCAGCTCGCCCTCGCTGGTAGCGATCAGCACCACCTCGTGCACCGCGATCACGCTCGCGGTGACATGCACCACGCGCGCATCCATGCCCCGGGCCTCGCGATCGACGCGCTCGAGCCAGGCGACCTTGTCGGCCGTGGCGAGCGCGGCGGCAGGATCGGCCGGCAGGTACAGCTGATGGCCGCTACGCGCGTGCCAGGCGCTCACGCGCCGCTCCCCGCCCTGCAGCGCGATGGCGCGCGCCGCGCGGGATGCCTCGGTCAGGGCCGGCAGCAGGATCTCGTCGGAGTAGGCGAAGCCGGTCTTCTCGCCGGCCAGTGCGCGCACGCCGACGCCCTGGTCGATGCTGGCGCTGCCGTCCTTGACGATGCCGTCCTCGAGCGACCAGGACTCCTGGTGGGTCAGCTGGAAGTACAGGTCGGCGAAGTCCACCGAGTGCGAGAGCACCTCCCCGAACACGCGATCCAGTCGCCGGTCATCCAGGCCGCTCGGCTGCAGGATCAGCTCGCGCGCCACGGTAAGTGCGTCGGCCGTCTTGTCGGTGCTCGTCATGTCAGCCCTTCGCGCGCGGCAGTAGCGGCAAACACGCGATGGCCGAGCGCCGGGAAGCTCTCGCGCACGCCCCGCTGGGCCTCGAGATCGATCTGCGCCACGGCGCAGCCCCGTCCGCGCGGCACGCGCTGCAATACCCGTCCCCAGTAGTCGATGATCATGCTGTCGCCGTAGGTCTCGCGTCCGCTCGGATGGAACCCGGATTGCGCCGGCGCGAGAACGTAACAGAGATTCTCGATGGCGCGCGCCCGCAGCAGCGTCTCCCAGTGCGCGCGCCCGGTGGGACTGGTGAAGGCGGAAGGGACCGCAAGCAGCTGCGCGCCGGCGGCACTCAACTGCCGGTAGAGCTCAGGAAAGCGCACGTCGTAGCAGACCGACAGTCCCAGCCTTCCGACCGGCGTGTCGAGGACCTGCACACTCGATCCGGGTGTCACGTGCGCCGACTCGCGGTAGCTCTCCTCGCGCCCGGGAATCCCGACGTCGAACAGGTGGATCTTGTCATAACGTGCCACGCGCTCACCGTCGCTGTTGTAGACCATTGAGGCGGCAGCCACGCGCCCGTCGCCGCCGGCCTTCAGTGGCACGGTGCCGCCGATGATCCACAGGCGCAGCTGCCGCGCCTTGGCGGCGAGGAAATCCTGGGCCGGACCGCTGCCATCGCTCTCGGCGACCGCGCGCTTGTCCGCGTCCTTAAGTCCCATGAAGGAGAAGTTCTCCGGCAGCGCCGCAAGGCGCGCACCGCTCGCCGCGGCCGCCTCGAGCAGTACCTGCGCCTGCTCAAGGTTACCTGCCACATCGGGGCCGGAAGTCATCTGTATCGCCGCAACCTTCATGCGCACCTCAATCCGCAGGCCTCACTATGGGGTCGTTCCAGGTGCCTCGCAAACGCAATGCGGTGCGCGTGCGGTCCGGGCCCGAAGCCCCGAACAGCTCGCGCAGCGACAACCATGCCGCGGCCACCTTGGGCGTCGGCCCCAGCCCGCGCACCGCCGCGGGCAGGCGGTCCTCGCCGCGCAGGATCCAGGCCTGCAGGTCGTAGTCGCCTGCGGCCAGTCCCACCTGCCCGCGCACCAGTATCTCCGCGTCGCCGTCGAAGTGCAGGTCCGTGGTGCTCGCTTCACCGTCCAAGATCTCGTAGTCCGCCACCAGGCGCGCGAAGCGCAGCGCGCGAGCCCCTTCCGGCTCGGGCTCAAGGCCTGCGAGCAGTGCCGGCACGGTCAGCAGTGCGAACGGCGGATCGAGCTCGCCGGCCGCCGAGCGCGTCGCGCCGTCCTCGAGTTGCATATGGAGATGGCCGCCGAGCGTTGCAAGGGGGCTCAACGCCTGCGGCGACCAGCGCAGCTCGCCGCTGAGCAGCGCGTGGCTGGCGTCGAGCTCTGTGCGCAGGCCGAAGGCGGTGAGAGCGGCTGCGGCGTCGGGGCTCTCAAGGTTGAAGTTAAGGCGGCAGGTGGGACCCTCACAGCGTGCGCTGCCCTCGGCCGCAGCGCTCGCGCCGCGCAGTGTGAGCGTGCTGACCTCCAGGACATCATCGTGCGAGGCGAGCAGCGCTGCGAAGCTGCCGAGCGCACGGCCCTTTAGCGTGAGCGCATCGACGGATATCTGCGCTGCGGGCGCGAACACGGCTGCGAGCCCGGCTGCGAGGGCCGCGTCAGTCCCCTGCGCGATGTCGAAACCGGCGAGGTGCACCACGGCCGGGTGCTCGTGGTCGATCTGTGCCGGCCAGCTGGCCGTGCCTGAGATCGCACTCGAGTGAAGCTGCAGTGCGCCGCCCCCGACGCCGACCTCGGCCACGAGTTTCACGCCCGAGTAGTTGTGCGTGCCGGCGAGCAGCTGAACCCCGTAGAGATGCGCCCGCAGTGCCGGCAGCGCCGTATCGCGCGTCGCGCGCCGCAGAAGTGCGAGGCAGGCCGGAAGGTCCAGCCGGCTCACGCTACCTTCTACCTCGAGGGCCGCATCGGCCGGCAGCGCCAGGCTTGCCTCGAGCGCCGGTGCGGGCGCTGCCGCGGCCAGGCGCAATGTACCGCGCTCGATGCGCCAGGTGTCGCCGCTGCGCTCGAGTGAGGCCAGCGCCCGCGCGCGCTCCCCGAGCGAGAGCTGCAGCTGCCCGGCCGATGCTCCGCCGGAGAGCTCCACGTGCAGGGGTAGCGCAGCGGCGGCGGGCTTGGCAAAAGGCTCCGGCAGGCGACTCGCGACGCCTACGAGGCTCGAGTCGGCGCGCAGCTGCCAGTGCGGGCCCTGGCCGGCGGAGCCGGGCAGGAAAGTCAGCAGTGCACTCCACTCGGCGGTGCCGGCGAGCTGTGCGTCCTCGTCCTCGGCCTCGCCCCCGGCCGCGAGCACGCTGCGCCTTGCGTCCATGACGCCGCGTCCGGAAATCACCACCCGCGTGTCGCCATGCTCGCGTCGCTCGCCCACACTCAGACTCACCGGGCCGCCGAGCCACTGCCCCGCAAGCGTCGAGCGCTGCAGGTGGCCGCCGTCGAACACGAGCGAGCCGCGCAACGCGCCGATCGGCGGCAATCCCGCCACCGCGTGCAGCTCGCCGCCATCCAGCAGCGCCCCGACGCGCACCTGTGGCGAGCGCGTCGCCGTGCCGTTGCCGGATACGGCAGGCACGCTGACGGCCAACTCCACGCGCGTGTCGCCGCGCAGATCGATGTTAGCGACCGCCGGCGCCCACGGCGCCACTTGCGGATGAGCGCGCAGCCACACGAGCGCCTGCTGCACATCGCCCGCGAGCGCGCCGGTGAAGCGCAGCGGATGAGCCGCAAGTGCGTCCCAGTCGGCAGCGGCTGCGGTGAGCCGGATGTCCCCGCTCTGCGCGTGCTCGATGGCCGCGTGGCCGCGCGCGCCGCGCCATTGGATGTGCGCATCGATGCCAACGATCTCCGGCCACTGATCCGAGGCGCGCAGGCGCGCATCACGCAAGCTCACGGCGCCGGAGAACTGCGTGCCCGGGGCGCTCCAGGGCGGCACGTCCAGCGGCCCGCGCCAGCTGACATCCGCGCTCTCGATGCGACCGGATGCGAGCGGTGCGGCTGCATCCGGCCCGAGCAGACCTGCCAGCATCGCCGCCTCGGCGTTGCGCACCGACAGGTGCGCCTCGATCTGTGGCGGGCCAGCCGCGCTGGCAGCGCCGATACTGCCGAGCGCCGCGAGGACCATGTCAGCGCGCCGTAGCTCGAGCTCCTCGGCGCTGAGCTGCCAGCCGCCGCCGAGCGTGCCGATGCGCACGCGCGCGGCGAGCTGCAGCCGATCGAGCGCCACGGGCTCACCACGCGCGAGCCGCAGCTGTGCCGCCTGCGAGTACAGCTGCCCCACCAGGCCCGCTTCCGTGCCGGAGAGATGCCCGTTGATTCCGCTGAGCGCGATGTCACCCGCAGCGCTTGCGAGGGTTGCGTCCTCGAGATCCGCGGCCAGCGCGAAACGTGCGCCGGCCGCACGTTGCACGTCCCAGTCGAGCGCGAGCTCGCGCGCGTGGCCGGAGAGTGCGAGCTCGGCGAGCGGCAGCTGCGGGGCGAGTCCCTGTGCAAAGGCTGCGAGCGCTGCGAGCGGGGCGTGCTGCAGGCGGGCGCGAATGTAAGTGCCGTCCACAGCGGCATCGAGCGTCAGGTGCGCCGGTGCGCCGGTGGCGGCGCCGAGCTCGAGCGCCCCGACGCTCAGCCGCCACTGCTGGCCGCGGCGTGCCAGCTGCCAGCGCCCGGAGAGCCGCTCGAGGCTCAGCATCCGGGCCGCCCCCGCGGCATCCGCCCCGCTCCACTCGAGCGCCTCCGCCAGCACCGAGCCGTCGGCCTTAAGCAGCCGCCCGTGCGCGAAGGCGGCATTGAACTGGAAGTTGCCGCGCCCGGCCTGCGGCACGTAGCGCGCCGCGAGGGGCTGCTGCAGGAGCCTGCGCCAGCCACCGAACTCAAGCCGCCGCCCCTCGAAGCTCAGGCTGCCGCTGGAGAGCTCGGGCAGCGCCGGGTCGCCATGCATCTCGAGCAGGAGGCGCACGCTTTCGCCCAAGCTCTCGGGCAGGAGCAGCTGTGCGTCCGCACTCCAGCGCAGCCCCAGGCGCTGCAGCTGCGCATGGCGGATGCCGAAGGTGCGCGCGGTGCTCTCCCCCGAGAGCGCTGCGCGCAACGTACCGCCGTCGATGTCGATCTGACCGCCGCGCCAGCGCGAGAGAATGCGCGTGAGCGCATCGAGCAGCTGGGGACGCAGCTGCGAGGGATGAGCTGCGTTACGGGCCTCAGGCGCGAACCCGGCGCCGAGGTCGATGTCGGGCTCCTGCAGCGCGATGCGGCCGGCCTCGAAGCGCCCGCTGCGCGCCATGCGCCACAGGTCCAGGCTCACGATCAGCCGCGGTGCGCTCAGCAGCGCACGCGAGGTACCAGGCTCGTCCAGCTCGACGCCGTGGAAGACGGCCTCCGGTCCGTACCAGCCCCAGCGCACCGACAGCTCGCTGAAGCTCACCGTGAGTCCGGTCTCGTGGCGAATCAGCTCCTCGAGCGCGGCGCGATGCTCGGGGATGCGCACCAACACCAGCCCGTACGCCATGAGCCCGAGGGCGAACAGCATGCAGGCGCTGCCGAGCACAAGCAGCGCCAGGCGCAGCCGTGTGCGCGGCACTGCGGAGGCGGCACCGGCCCGCGCGGCAGATTCTCCTGGCGTAGCGCTCACCTCCACGTCTCAAACGAGTACGACGTCGTAGTGATCGACGCCGTAGAGCGCCTCGACCTGCAGGCGGATCGGACGGCCGACCTGCGCCTCGAGCTCGCCCAGGGTGGCGGACTCATCGTCCAGCAGACGATCCACGACGTCCTGATGCGCGAGTATCAGCAGCTCCCGACTGGCAAACTGTCGGCTCTGTCGCACAATCTCCCGAAAGATCTCGTAGCACACCGTTTCCGGAGACCGGACGAAGCCGCGACCTTCGCAGCTCGGGCACGCCTCGCACAGCAGATGCTCCAGGCTCTCGCGCGTGCGCTTGCGGGTCATCTCCACCAGTCCGAGCGGGGAGAGACTCACGATGTGGGTCTGCGCGCGATCGCCCGCGAGCGCACGCTCGAGCGCGCTGAGCACCGCACGCCGATGCGGCTCATCGCGCATATCGATGAAATCGATGATGATGATGCCCCCGAGATTGCGCAGCCGCAGCTGCCGCGCAATGCTCACCGACGCTTCGAGGTTGGTGCGGAAGATGGTCTCCTCGAGGTTGCGGTGCCCGACGTAGGCGCCGGTGTTGACATCGATCGTGGTCATCGCCTCGGTCTGGTCGATCACCAGGTGACCGCCGGACTTCAGCTGCACCTTGCGCTCGAGTGCCTTGGCGATCTCCTCCTCGACGCCGTTCAGGTCGAACAGCGGCCGCGGGTCCGCGTACAGCTCGATGAGCGGGGCGGCTTCGGGCATGAAGGCGGCGGCGAACTGCTGCATGTGGGCATGCTCGCGCGCCGAGTCGACCAGCACGCGGGTCACCCCGCGCCCGAGCTCATCGCGCAGCACGCGCAGCGACAGGGGCAGATCCTCGTGCACCACGGTGCCTGCGGCAGCGGCCGCGGCACGCGTGCGCACGTGCTCCCACAGGCGGGAAAGGTAGCTCATGTCTTCGCGCAGGCTCTCGGGCGAGGCTCCCTGGGCTGCGGTGCGCACGATGTAGCCCCCGCCGCCGCCGGCGCTCACGAGCTCACCCAGGAGCGACTTCAGCCGCGTGCGTTCGGCCTCGTCCTCGATGCGCGCGGATACGCCGATGGCCTCCCCGCGCGGCAGGTACACGAGGTAGCGCGAGGGCAGCGCGATGAAGGTCGTGAGCCGCGCGCCTTTGGTGCCGATCGGATCCTTGATGACCTGCACCAGGATGTCGTCGCCGGAGTTCACCAGGCGGCGGATGTCCTCGACCGGCGGCAGGCTCGCCGAAACCAGCGTGTCCACGGGGGAGGCGCGCGCGATGTCGGCCGCATGCAGGAACGCGGTGCGCTCGAGCCCGATCTCGATGAACGCCGCCTGCATGCCGGGCAGCACCCGCAGGACTCGCCCCTTGTACAGGTTGCTCACGAGTCCGCGTCGGCTGGTGCGCTCGACGTGCACCTCCTGCACCACGCCGTTCTCCAGCAGCGCGGCCCGCGTCTCGCGCGGGGCGACGTTGACCAGGATCTCGATGCTCACGCGGCTCCACCGGACAGGCTGCCCTGCCAGTATGCCAGTCCGGCCGCCGACAGCAGCTCGGCGGTCTCGAACAGTGGCAGCCCCATGACGCCCGAGTAGCTGCCGCTCAGCTGCTCGACGAACACCGCACCCAGTCCCTGCACCGCGTAGGCGCCAGCCTTGTCGCGCGGCTCCCCGCTCGCCCAATAGGCGCGGATCTCCGCGCGGCTCAGGGGCCGGAAGCGCACCTCGCTCTGGCTCAGGCGCAAGGCGACGCCGGCATCGAGTGCCAGCGCCACGGCCGTGAGCACCTGGTGGCTGCGTCCCGAGAGCCGCTCGAGTATGCCGAGCGCATCGGCCTCGTCGGCGGGCTTACCGCAGATGAGCTCATCCAGCACCACCGTGGTATCGGCGGCGAGCACCGGCAACACTTCCCCGCGCGCGCGCACGGCGAGTGCCTTGCTGCGTGCCATGCGCACCACGTAGTCGGCGGCGCGCTCCCCGGGTGCGACCGTCTCGTCGATGTCGGCGCTGCGCACCACGTGCGGCACGCCGATCTGCGTGAGCAGCGCGCGCCGGCGCGGGGACCTCGAGGCGAGGCACACGAGCGCGGCAGGATTGGGTGTCAGGGACATCAGTCGCGATGATAGGGGTGATTGAGGAGAATGCCGTGAGCCCGATAGAGCTGCTCGGTGAGCAGCACGCGCGCCAGCGCGTGCGGCAGCGTGAGCCGCGAAAGCGACAGGATGAAGTTGCTGCGCGTCAGCACTTGCGGCGCCAATCCGTCCGCACCGCCGATGAGGAAGGCCAGATCCTCCCCTTGCTGCAAGCGCGTGGCGAGCCAGGCGGAGAGCTCGCGCGTGGAGAGCTGTTTGCCGCGCTCATCGAGCGCGACCACATGATCCGCCGGCCTGAGCGCGCCGAGCAGCCGCCGGCCCTCTGCGGCGATCGCCTTGTCCACCTCCCCGCCGGTGGTGCGCGGGGCCGCCTCGAGCTCGGTGAGCGCCACCGCGAAGCCGCCCTTCATCCGTCGCAGGTAGTCGGTGGAGGCGGTGCGCACCCAGGCAGGCATGCGCGTGCCCACGGCGATCACGCGCACGCGCATCGCCGTGACTTACCTCGAGGTGCGCCGCCGCCGTGCCTTCGCACGGGCCGGCGCCGCGGCGGCGGGTAAGGCCGGGCCGCCGTCCCACAGGCTCTCGAGCCCGTAGAACTCGCGTACCCGTGGCAGCATGACGTGCACCAGGATGTCCTGCAGATCCACCAGCACCCACTCCCCGTCGCGTGCCCCTTCGGTACCGAGCGGCCGGAAGCCCGCCGCCTTGGCCTTCTGCGCCACGCGCTCGGCGATCGAGCGCACGTGGCGATCGGAGTTGCCGGATGCAATGACCATCGTGTCGGCGATGTCGGTGAGGCCCCGCACATCCAGCACCCTCACGTTCACGGCTTTCATGTCATCGAGCGCGCTCGTTACGACTTGCTGCAACGGCGAGGCGCGCTCCTCCTGGGGGCGCAGGCGTTTGCGGGTGGTCATGTGCTTAAGCTTTACTCTCCTGAAGGTCTAAGTGTTCAGCGAGCGCGAGAATCCTTCTGTGCAGCATAGCACCTCGTCTCCAGGATGATCTTCCTCACCGGATCGGGAACGAGGTAGCGCGGATCGCGGCCCGCGGTGATGAGCGCGCGCAGCTCGGTCGAGGAGATCTCCAGCTGCGTCACGGCGCGCACGTAGAGGCGTCCGGCGAGTTCCTGGTGAAGCGTTGCGATGGTGCCGGTACCGTGATCGACCATGACTTCGCCGAGCGGACCTGTGGTGGGCGCGCGCCAGCCCGGCCGATGCGCCACCACGATGTGCGCAAGCGTCAGCAGCTCGCGCCAGCGGTGCCAGTTCGGCAGCCCGAGAAAGGCATCCATGCCGAGCAGCAGGCACAAGGGCGTGTCAGGGTACTCGCGCCGCATGTCGGTGAGCGTGTCCACCGAGTACGACACACCGCTGCGGCGTACCTCGCGGTCATCGACCACGAAGCGCGGCTGATCAGCGATCGCCGCCTGCACCATCTGCACCCGCAGCTCGGGAGGCGCGTACAGCTTTGCGCGATGTGGGGGGCTGCCGGTCGGCAGGAAGCGCACCTCGTACAGTCCGAGCTCCTGCCACAGCTCGAAGGCCGTGCGCAGGTGCCCGCAGTGGATCGGATCGAACGTGCCGCCGAACACTCCGATGGGATCCATGGAACTCAAGAGGCCCGCGCCGTCAGCGCCGGCTCCCCGCACAGGTCCGCTGCGAGCAGCGCCAGCTCATCCCAGGCATCACCCACGATGCGTCCCTTGATCATGCGGTCGACTTTGGCCGCCCGCTGCGCGAGCGCCGCGAAGGGCATGCCGGGGGCGCGTTTCGCCGCCTGCGCGAGCGCTGCGCCCTGGCGTTGCCAGGCCGGCGGCCCGGCCGCACCGCTCGCGCTACTCCACAGATCGCGCAGCGCGCGGGTGAGCGCCCAAAGCGCAAGCGTCGCCTCGGTGCCCTCGGCGCGCAGGCCCGCGAGTATCCGCAGCGCGCGCGAGGTCTGCCCGGCAAGCACCGCCTCGCCGAGCTGAAATACGTCGAAGCGCGCGCTGTCGGCGACGCTCGCGCGCACCGTCTCGGCGGTTACCTGAGCTGATGGCGCAAGGAGCCTCAACTTGCTGAGCTCCTGGTGAGCGGCCAGGAGATTGCCTTCGGTGCGCGCGGCGAGCAGCTCAAGGCTTTCCGCATCCGCCTCAAGCCCGAGCTTGCGACAGCGCTCGCGCAGCCAGCGCACCAGATGCTGCGGATCGACCGGCCATACCTGTACCCAGGCCCCGTGCTCCTGCGCGGCGCGCACCCAGTTGGCGCCCTGCGCGTCGCGATCAAGACGCGGTGCGAGGATCAGCAGCAGGATCTCAGGATCGCGCGCCTCGATCAGCGCCACGAGCGCAGCGCCCCCGGCGAGGCCGGGCTTGGCGCTCGACATGCGCACCTCGAGCACGCGCCGATCGCCGAACAGCGAGCGGTTGGCGGCCGAGCCGCGCAGCTCGTCCCAGTCGGCGGCGCGCTCGATGAAATGCACCTCGCGCTCGCTGAAGCCCGCAGCGCGTGCGCGTGCGCGCACCGCATCCGCCGCCTCACCCCCGAGCAACGGCTCATCCCCTGAGATCAGGTATGCCGGCAGCAGCCGTTCGCTCAGGTGAGCGGTCAGCGAGTCGCAGGTGAGCTTCAAGGGATCTCCGGTTGCCGAAGGCTGCCACCTGAAAAAGAATCCGCAGCCACTATAGCGGCTGCGGGGCGCCCGGGGGAAATCTCAGAACTCCCACGACAGCCCGCCGAACAGGCCGCGCCGCGGGCCGTACTGCGGGGCGAATACCCCTATGCCACTGCCGCTGCGGATCTCGTACACCTTGTCGAGCACGTTGATGATGTCGAAGCGCGCCGTCAGCGGACCGGAGCCTGTAGGGTGGAACTCGTGACTGAGACCTAAGTTGACCTGCACGTAGCTCGGCGTGTGATCGCCGTTCGGTATGACGAAGCCGTCGGGCAACACCAGGTTGTCGCGCAGGCCGGTGTTGAACAGCATGTTGGTGCTGAAGCGCGTCCCCAGCCACAGATAGGAGACACCTGCGGAAGAGGACACCCGTCCCTCGTGATCGAGGTGGATGTAGTTGTCGGCGATGTAGTCGAGCTGCTGCTGCGTGAAGTTGAACTGCGAGGACTCGACCTCCTTGCCATGTGCGGCCTGGAAGGCGAGATTTCCGTAGACTGAGAAATTCTTCACGGAGTAATTGGCGGTGAGTTCCAGGCCGCCGATGAGCCCATAGCGGTAGTTGAATGGCGTGAGGATGATCGGGGCGCCGAACTGCCCCTCATCGAGCAGGTGCTGGGCCTGCTTGTAGAAGCTGTCGATGCCGAGGGTGAGGCTGTTGTCCAGGAGCTTCTGTTGCACGCCGAAGTCGTAGTAGTTGGCACGCTCGGCGATCGGGCGGCTGTCCAGCGTGACCGAGCCGGGCGGCAGCGCCGAGGTGCCGGCGAACCTGCTGAAGGTCTCGTTGCCGACGAGCTCGAAGGGCGGCGGCGTGAAATAGCGCGAGTAGCCCCCGTGCACGGTGGTGTGGGTGGGGAGCTCCCACACGATGTTCAGGCGCGGACTGAGCTGGCTGCCGCTCGAGTAGCCACTGTAGTGATCGAAGCGCAGCCCATAGTTCACCGTGAGCGGCGCTAAGGGCTTCCACTCGTCCTGCAGGTAGGCGCTCTCGATCTGCTGCGACTGGGAGCCATTGTCGAACACGGTGAGCGGCACGTCGCTGGTCTGCATGCCGGCGGCATCGATCGGCAGCACCTGCGAGGTTGTGAAGCTCTCCGCGCGATCGTGCTGCAGGTAGATCCCGGCGCGCACGGTGTGGGCGTCGTTGAAGCGGTACGCGGCGTCGGTCTGCGAGGCGACGGCCGTGTCGTCCTTAAACGCGTCCTGCGCAATGCCGTTGTACAGCACGTCCCCCAGCCAGTCGGGGTTGAAGTGCAGGCTCGTGTAGCGGGTCGAGAGCGAAGTCTGCACATCCAGAGGGCCCTGTGAGTGCTGCCAGCTCACGATCGCGTACTCCGCCAGCTCGTGCTGCGTCTCGTTCAGATCAGCGCTGAGAAACTCGCTCTGCCCCAGAACCTCATAACCGAGAGTGGGCTGCAGCGTGCGCTGATTGGGGATCTGGAAGGCCTCATCCGACGCCCCGAGAATCAGCGAGATGCGGTTGTTATCGTCGAGAATGTTCTCGAAGTAGCCGAAGGCGTGGGCTTGCGTCGTGTGATCGTGCAGCGGATTGGAGGTGCCGTCAGGTGATTCAATGCCCAGATTGTCCTGTTTGTAGTCGCCTGCGACGTAATAACTGTACTTGCCGGAGCTGCCGCCGTACTCGGCCGCCGGCTGAAAGGTGCTGTGGCTGCCGCCATAGACTGAGACTTCCCCGCCCGGCTGCAGTAATCCGCTGTTGGTGGTGAGGTCGATGATTCCGGCGGTGCGCAGACCGTACTCCGCCGGCAGCGCACCGGTAATCAGGCTCAGGGAGGAGATCAGGCGCGGACTGAGCGTCTGACTGAAGACACTGATGCCCTCGGGCAGAATGATGCCGTTCAGGCGGTATTGCAGGTCGTTGTGATCCGCACGCACGTGCAGCTGCCCGAAGGAGTCCTGCACCACGTCCGGGGCCTGCAGCAGCACGTCGCTGAGCTGCACGTTCTCCCCGCCGGGTGTGGCGGCGATGGCACTGCTGCTGATCGTGTAGGTGGAGGCGCCGGTCTGCGTCTCGATCTCCGAGCGTGCGGCGTTGAGCCGCCGCGCCGTGACCACGACCGTGGTGAGCGCATCACTTGCGCTCGGGGCAGGTGCCGCGGTATCCGCAGCAGCGGTATCCGCATCGGCCGCCTCGATTGCCGGTGCCTCGAGGAGCCCGGCCGCGAGCAGCGCGGCGACCGCGCCTAGCGCGGCGGCCGGGGAACGGGAATTAACCATGAAACTACTCCGCAGGAGCTGAAATGTCAGACAGCGCCCGATCGCTCGAGGCCGTCTCTCAAGGATCAAAAGCTCAGTTCAGACTTGCGGGGGGCCGCGACTGCGGGGGGTCGGAGGGCCGGAGCCGGCAATGGCGAAGGGGGGGTCGGGAATCTGGAGCAGACCACAGGGACTGACAGCGATATCCGGAGCCGCGGCGGAGGCCGGGTTGGCGATCTGTGCAAAGGCCTCGCAGGTCGGACACAGAGCGCTGTCGAGGGGCTGCGGGGCGTCCAGCGTCGCCGTGCTGCTTAGCGCGCCGTGGCTGAGGTGCCCGAGTTCGTGCAGCACCGCGCCATGCTGGACAAACACCAGCAGCAGCGACAGCACCCACGTAAAGGACAGTCGGCGCATATTGACTTAAGACACAGACGGCAGCCCGCCCGGGCGGGGAGTCTAGCGTGCCGGCGGGGCAATTTCCTAGCCGCACCGCTTTGCGCCCGCCGCGGCGGGGCGGCAGGTGATCGTACGCAAGTGTGAACGGCTTACAACTCAACCGCCGCACCAGCAGCTGCCGCAGCGTTTCCGGGTGCATCGCCCGGCAGTGGGGAACGATGGGGTTTCAACCGGCAATGCGAATCAATCGGCACGCGCCTGGGGGGCGGTGTCTGTATAAGCTCGGCCGTACGCACCGCATTGACAAGGGTGACCTATGGGCTTTCTTGACCGGGCGATCGATGGCTCCTTCCGGGATCAGGCGCAGGGCCGCGTGGTCGTCCTCTACGTGAACGGCCGCAGCCGCGGCTACCGCGTCGTATCGGCCGCGGAGGAAGCCAAGATCAGGGCGTTCATCAAGATGTTCACGTTCGCCCAGATGTCGATCCAGCTGCTCGGGCTCTTCGCCACGTTCGGCTGGGTGGACAGCCTGCGCGGGGAGTTCGGGCGTGCCGAGCGCTGGAGCGACCTGCTGGGGCCTGCTGTCACGATAGTCATCGCGTACAGCGTGTTCGCGATCCTGCCGCTTATCTTGCTGTGGCGCCTCTACCGCCGCTCGCTGTCGAGTCTCGTCGCGCTCGATGAGGAAGTGCCGGTGGCTCCATCGCCGGCGGCGCGTACGTGGCGGCTGGTGGCCACCGTCTTAGGAGGGCTCATGCTGCTCCTAGGGATCGTGATCTTCCTCGCCGCGCGCCATCGCTAACACCCAGGTAGGTTCTGCCGCCGCGTCAATGACGCCGCGCCGTTCGAGCCATGCGCGCGCATCCTGCGCATCGTCCTCGAACCAGGCGCGCGTGCTGCCGAGCCGGAAGCTGTAGCCCCAGGCGTCCATGTCGGCAAACATGCGCGCGCGCCCGGCCCCCGGGAGCTGCTCAGCGAGCAGCACCTGCAGGTAGCAGACCGCCGACTCCTCCGGATCATCCCCGCCCGCGTCGCGCTCCAGACCGGCGCGCCGCTCTGCGCTCATGCACACGTAGTGACTCGCCTCGTGCAGCACGGAATGCAGCGGCGTATCGAGCCGCGCGTAAAGACACTCGCCCTTGAGGCCCGCCTCGCTCTCACCCCAGTAGGAGCCGGGGATGAGCTCCCCGGCGGCCACGAGTTTGAGGGTGAGCCCGTAGCGCGCGAGCAGAACTGCCACCGCCACGCGGTCGATGGCATTCAGCCGCAGCATGCTAGAGGCTCGAGAGGCGCCGCATCACCATGTCGGCGAGATCGCGTGCCATGTCCTGGCGCAGGATCTCCTCCTCGCGGTCCTTGGCGAGCAGCAGTCGCTCATCGAAGCTGTAGGTGCGGGTGGCCGACACATCCTGCGCGGGCAGCAGCTCCTTGTCGCCCGCCCTCACCGCGAAGCGCACCGTGTAGGTGACCTCGTACTCGTTGGGCTGGTTCAGCGCCGAGACCGACAGCACGCGCCGCGCGACGCTGTCCCTGATAATACTGACGACGGCGGAGGCCTTGCTGCGATCCTGCATGAGCTGCGCGCCGTTCAGCAGCAGCGCGTGCCTCAGGTACTGCACGAAATCGCTCTGGCGGTCCGGAGCCTCCACGTAAGGGTTCTTCACCACCGCCGGCAGCGGGGTGTGTCCCTGCAGGTGAAAGCCGCACGCGGCAAGCAGCGCCGCGGCCGCGAACAGCGCGCGCCGAAGCGCGGGCGCGGAACGGCTGCGCGGCGCCGGTCGCATCACACCACCACGTTGACGAGCTTGCCCGGCACGATGATGACCCGCCGCACTGGCTTGCCAGCGACAAATTTCTGCACGCGTTCGTCCGCGAGCGCCGCGGCACGCACCGCCGCCTCATCCGCGTGCACCGGCACGCTGATGTGGCCACGCAGCCTGCCGTTCACCTGCACGACGATGGCGTGCGTGTCCTGCGCGAGCGCCGCCGGATCGGGTGTGGGCCAGCGCTCATCGATCAGCGCCGTACCACACCCGAGCGCCTGCCACAGCGCGTGGCACACGTGCGGAATGACGGGCGAGAGAATCAGCACCGCAAGCTTGAGCGCCTCGTGGCGCACCGCGCGCCCCTGCGGGCTCATATCGCTGAAGCCGCTCACCGAGTT
>Ga0302324_100012675_pt1 | contig 17174 bp, 20 predicted proteins | sample Palsa_T0_1_FD_201949 | JGI IMG/M metagenome (GOLD analysis project Ga0302324, IMG submission 201949) | Peat permafrost microbial communities from Stordalen Mire near Abisko, Sweden - Palsa_T0_1 | ecosystem: Environmental > Terrestrial > Soil > Palsa > Peat permafrost | place: Sweden: Abisko...
CACCACCGGACTTTCTGATACTGGATCTTGAGATGCTGCCAACCATGGACGGCACTCAGTTACTGGAACAATTGCAGAAACATAGCATCACCATGCCAGTCATCGTCGTATCAGCGCGCGATCGGGCGCTGATCGACTTTGTAGGCGAGATGGCGGGTGTGCTGGGACTGGATGTCATCGGCGTCCTGCAAAAGCCGCTCACCGTGGGTGTCCTACGCCAATCGTTGCGCCGCTTCGCCGCCACCGCCGAGTGATCTAGGCTGTACGGTATGCATCACCGGCCGTTCGCTTATGGATAGCGGTCCGGGTGATGAACGCAAATCTCGCGACATTGATCGAGACCCCCAGAGTCCTGTATGCAGGCGCGTTCGCAATAGTTTTTTGCGGCGTCGAAACGTTGCTGGTCTGCGTGGAACGACCACGCGAGTACCAGAATGACCAGACACAAAAGAACCGCTGCGAGGATCCCCATATACTTAACGCTTCGTCGCACGTGCTTCCCCTAACTGTCCGTCCGCTCTGTCCGCGAACACTAACGTGCGCCCTAGTGGCTGGCAGGTCCGCGTCGTGCTGCTTCGATCGTGGCGATGTCGATCTTTTTCATTGTCATCATCGCATCGAACGCGCGCTTCGCCAGCGCAGGATCAGAATCGGTCGTTGCTTCCAGCAGCACGCGTGGGGTGATCTGCCAGGACAACCCCCATTTGTCCTTGCACCACCCGCATGCGCTCTCGGTGCCGCCATTGCCAACGATGGCATTCCAATAGCGATCAGTCTCGGCCTGATCCTCCGTGACGATCTGAAATGAAAAGGCTTCGTTGTGCTTGAAAGCCGGGCCGCCATTCAGGCCGAGGCATGCCACACCCACCACCGTAAATTCGACCGTGAGCACCTGCCCCTGTTTGCCATCCGGATAATCGCCGGGGGCATGGTGAACCGCTGTCACGGCGCTGTTCGGAAATATCTCCGCGTAGAACCTGGCAGCTTCTTCTGCTGCGCCTTCATACCAAAGACAAATCACGTTCTTGGTCAACGTCCGTCTCCATTTATTCGCCCGTTGCGTGAGGCCATTATGGGGCGCGGCCTCGGATGATGTTTAGCAGCCAAACACCAGTATAGAGTGGAGGCAATGAGAGGAGAACGCCAAGCTCGAGGAGGAGGCGCTCGCCTGTAGTGCAGCTATGGCGCCGCCGACTGTCCGTCCGCTCTGTCCGCGAACACTGTCCGCGGAAATCGAACGTCACCAGCCCTCGAAGCGAACCTGTACAAATCAACGCCATCGTCCTTGGTGGGATTTGTTATCTGTTTGATTCGGACACGTACGCCGGGCCTGCTTCCGCGCAGTCTCAATGCGAGGCCACGCGTTCGCCGGCGGCCATCGCCTAAGGAGCGAGAGAGCGCGACAGCGACGCATCTTTGCCAGGGCGTCCAAACTTGGAGTGGCTATAACGCGGGGTCCGCGGTATCGTCCGCTGGGGCTCGCTCACGAGAAAAGGTACCTATGGCAACTGACGAGCGCGTTATCGGGCGGACGGCCTCTGTGGAGCAGCGGGTAGATGCGGTTCAGGCGGCGCTCGACGGGCGGGGTATGAAAGCAACGCAAGCCGTCGAGCAATTTCCGCACCTGGCCGAGGAGCAGTGGGTTCCGCAAAACGGTGCGCGCGTGGTGGCGAAGGCCTGGGTCGATGCCGCGTTCCGCAAACGCCTGCTTTCGAATGGACGTGCTGCGATCGCCGAATTGGGCCTATCCATGCCAAAACACCATAGGCATCTCGTCGTGCTCGAGAACTCCGCGACTGTGCAGAATGTGATTTGCTGTACGCTGTGCTCGTGTACCGCGATGGCGGTGATCGGGCTGCCGCCGGATTGGTATAAGGATCTGGAATATCGCGCCCGCGTTGTGCGCGAGTCGCGCACGGTGCTTAAGGAAATGGGGCTGGATCTGCCTGCAGATGTCGAAATCCGAGTGTGGGATACAACGGCAGATACACGGTACATGGTGCTGCCCGAACAGCCGCCGGAGACCATGGGCTGGTCAGAGGAAATGCTGGCGAGCATTGTGACCCGCGATTCGTTGATTGGCGTTGCCCGGCTGAAATTCGAGGCTACCTGATGGACGGCATGCATGACATCGGCGGGAGGCAAGGATTCGGCAAGGTGCGCCATACCGCCGATGCGCCCGCGTTCCACGCGTCGTGGGAGATGCGCGTACATGCGCTCTATTCGTTCGCAGTGCAAAACGGCATTTTCAACATGGACGAGTATCGCCACGCAATCGAGCGCATGGAGCCCCGGCACTACCTTACGGCCAGCTACTATGAGCGCGCGCTAACCAGCTTGGCGACGCTGTGCGTGGAGAAAGGTGTTTTCACGCGCGAAGAGCTAGAGCGATGCGCTCAGGGCGCCTTCCCGCTCGCGACCCCAAGTGCACCCGGACGCACGAATGCCGCGCTACGTCAGGGATTCAAGCCGGGAGACCGCGTGCGGGTGAAGCTCGATTACGTCGCAGGGCACACTCGCATGCCGGCATACATCCGTGGAAAGACCGGAGTCGTGGTGAACGAATCGCCCACTTATCCGTTTCCGGACGCCCATGCCCATGCGGTGAACGCCCAAGATGAGCCTACGTATGACGTACGCTTCCGAAGCGAGGAGCTTTGGCCTAATTCGGCAGAGCCTGCGCTTATTCACGTCGGCGTATTTCAAAGCTACTTGGAACTCAGTGCCTGATTAGCACGCCCTGGCCTCTTGGCCGCCGCGATCTATTGCCTTCGAGTCTCTCGGATCTCGAGCAAGGCTTGAATTCTCGCGAGCGAATCCATGTAGAGGGCAGTCAGTTCTTGAGCTTCCTTCTCCTCGAGGCCCTCGGCCAAGACATTGGCGAGCGTGTCGACCGCGACGCGAACTGTCATCGACTCCGCATCACTGAGTTTCACACCGTTGATTGTAATGACCGCTTCATCCTGCATCGCAGCTCCGCCGTAACCAAGGGGTCGCAATACCGTACACCAAATTGAGGCGGCGTCCTTACGTACGGATTCGGTCGCCAGAAACTTTCGCCGCTTCCGGCGCCTCCGGTTAACCGATCCCACCGATTGGACCTCCTAACAGGGTCTTCCCCGGACGGTCACAACCATAATGTCCGCTTTAACGGACATATCGTAGATGTCCTTTGCAAAGGATATATCCCTTTCAACGGATATTATATATAATGTCCTTTATGAAGGACATGAATTTACGTACCGCTGAGCAGTTAGGCGCCGCTATTCGCTTGAAACGCAAGGAAAAACATTTAACTCAAAGCCAACTTGCCAATCTGCTGGGCGCTGAGCGCAAGTGGGTCATCAACCTTGAGGCTGGGAATTCGAAGGCCGAAATTGGCCTCGTCCTGCGCGCTCTCGAAGCACTAAATCTACGCGCCTTTCTCACTGATGTAGCAAAACAGGGAACGCGAGACACGCTTCGTGATGCGTCTCGTCTGGACCAAGTCTTCCAACGACTGCAACAAACGTCGCGCAAATGAGTGAACTCGATGTATTGATCGAAGGCGATCTGATCGGTCGCATTCGAATGAACAAGGCAGGTCGTCTGTCGTTTGACTATGAACCGCGTTGGCGCGATTCGCCGAATGGATATTCGCTATCGGTCAGCATGCCTCTCGCAAACATCATCTATTCCCACAATCAGGTCTCGCCTTATCTTTGGAACCTGCTGCCGGAGAATCCCAATATCCTGCAACGTTGGGGACAGCAATACCATGTGTCCGCGGCAAATCCCTTCAAACTCTTGAGCTTCGTAGGCGCCGACGTGCCGGGCGCCGCGCAATTTTTTCCGCCCGTAGATCTGCCGGCCATTCAAGCACAGCAGCGGCCATCGATCGACTGGATCGGCCTCGATGAGCTGGCGCAACGTCTTTTGCAGTTAAGTTCCGACGCTGCCGCAGTGCGCCGTCCCGGTGATGCCGGCAAAATGAGCTTGCCCGGTGTGCAGGCGAAGACCGCGTTCTGTTGGGATGAGCAACGCAAACGGTGGGGTGTGCCCAGTGGCCGCGCGCCGACGACCCACATCATCAAACCCGCCATTCCTGGCTTTGACGGTCTCGTTGAAAATGAACACCTTTGCCAAGACATCGCCGCCCGATTGGGTCTGCCCGCCGCGAGGTCGTCGATACTCACCCTGGATAAGACCACTTATATCGTAGTAGAACGATTTGACCGCCTGCCGTCCGCACCGGGATCGGTCTTCGTGCAACGCGTGCATCAAGAGGATATATGTCAGGCACTCGGCTTGATGCCCAGCCGAAAGTATCAAGAAGACGGTGGTCCCAGCATTGCCGACATTGTGACGCTCATTCGCCGCGTGAGTTCGAATCCCCAGACCGATGTGGATCGATTTCTGGATGCAAATGCTTTCAACTGGCTAATTGGTGGCACGGATGCGCATGCAAAAAACTACTCCCTTCTGATCAGCGCCGCCGATGAAATTCGCTTAAGTCCACTCTACGATCTGTCCAGTCAACTGACTTACCCCGAACTGATTAAGCAGCGAGTCGCCATGAAGATCGGTGATCAATACGATATTCCGCTCATCGGATACAAGGAGTGGCAACTTCTGGCGTCAGCCTGCACTGTTGACCAAGATAAATTAATGAACCGGTTGCGTCATTTGGGTGATGCCTTGCCCGGCGTCATCTCCGCCGCGTGCGATCAAGCGATGGCGGATGGGCTTAATCGTGAGGTCATCACGAATCTCGCAACCGTGCTAATCCAGCACACCAAAGCTCGACGAGCTACCCTGAATGCAGCGCTGTCGAAACGTCACGGCGCTCGAAAGAGGGCCCGCTAGCCTGCGTGCATGCTCTCGCGACTTTGACAGTCATAGTGACAGGGCGGACAGCTATTCCATTTGGTGACCAGGTCGCCGGACGTCTTGCGCGTCTTGAACTTGGATAAGCAGCGTGCCTCGTTCTTCAAGATCGTGCCCGAGGCGGTGGCGTTTGTTACGCTAGCTTAAGCCAAAAATAAACGATTACGGACTAGGGCCTGTCATAGCAAATGCAGCACAGCGCAATCATAAGTACTCCCATCTTGGACGCGGCGCCGCGGCGCACGATGATCACGGTATCGATCATGCTGGCCTCGCTCATGCAGGTACTCGACACCACCATCGCAAACGTGGCGCTTCCGCACATCCAAGGAGCGATTTCCGCCACCCAAGACCAGATTGCATGGGTTCTCACTGCCTACATCATTGCGTCCGCCATCATGACGCCCTTGAGCGGCTGGCTCGCGGGCCGCATTGGCAGAAAGCGTGTGCTGTTGGCGTCTATTGCCGGCTTCACGATCTCATCCATGTTCTGCGGCCTTGCCCAAACGTTGCCGCAACTATTGGTCGGCAGACTATTTCAGGGGGTGTGCGGAGCCTCGATCATTCCGATGGGTCAAGCGGTGGTACTCGACATCAATCCGCCTGCGCGGCATATGAGGGCGATGGCAATTTGGTCAATGACCATCACCATTGGCCCGATTCTGGGTCCAGCGCTCGGCGGATGGCTGACCGAAAGCTACAACTGGCGATGGGTTTTCTACATCAACCTTCCATTTGGTGTGTTCGCGTTCTTGGGGTTGTTGGCCGCTATGGACGAGACGAAAATAAAGCGTTCGGTGTTCGACTTCTTTGGTTTTGCGGCGCTAAGCCTTGCCGTCGGCGCGCTACAACTTACTTTGGATCGCGGCCAGTTGAAAGATTGGTTCAACTCTCCCGAGATCTGTGCCGAAGCGGTTATCTCGATCACCGCTTTTTATCTTTTCTGCGTGCACATGCTGACGACTACCAGGACTCCTTTCTTGGAGCCAAACTTGTTCAAAGATCGGAACTGTATGGCCGGATGTGTCTTCATTTTTATCGTTGGACTTATCGTCTACGCGACTCTTGCGTTGTTGCCGCCGATGCTGCAAGGCCTGATGGATTATCCCGTGATAACCACGGGGATCGTAACGGCACCGCGTGGGGTCGGGAGCTTGGTCTCTATGCTCCTCATCGGCCGTGTGGCGCACCGAATCGACATGCGCTGGGTCATCTGTGCCGGCTTTGTCATTGCAGCTATTTCCGGCTGGCAAATGATGCATTTCACCCTGCAAATGGATGCATCCACCGTGATGTGGTCTGGTCTGGTGCAGGGGATCGGCTCAGGTCTCGTAACTGTGCCACTGGCAGGAGCGGCGTTCGCCACATTGAGTCCGTCTCTGCGAAATGAAGGAGCCGCGCTTTATAGCCTGTTTCGAAACCTGGGAAGCAGTGTCGGGATATCGATCGTAGAGTTGCTTCTGACGCGCAACACTCAAATCGTGCACGCCTCGCTTGTCGAGCACATCAATCCCTACAACGCGGTTGTGCGGGAACAGATGACGCATGCAGCGACTAACGTCGGCCAATTGGCAATGCTCAACGCGGAAGTTACACAGCAGGCTGCCATGGTTGCGTACGACGATAACTTCAAGTTGATGATGTGGCTCGCGGTCGCCGCCATTCCTGCCGTCTTTCTCTTGCGTCCCGCGCGTCCTGCTGTATAAAAACTGATTTATTTCCTGCCGGCTGCGCACATGCACAGTCGATCTCACCCGGTCGCGGCACGGCTCTCGTCGGCTGGCACAAGCCTTTTGCCGGGTATGACGGGTATCGATAAAATCGCCCGTGCTGCCGTTTGAGAATCTTCAACGAGAGTGTCCTTTTGCGCTACGCCCGCGTAGCACTCTGCGGGCGCGAAGAATCCGGGAGCACTCAAAATCCGCTCGAGCTCATAGCAGGAATCTTCAAGCATGCGGCTAGCGGCGCTTCCGCAGTTGAGCGCGAAACTTCGCGCCCCGCATTCGTTCAAAACCTTCGAGAGCGCGTTTTTGAGCGCACCACAGACCTCGAAGAGCCTCTCCTCGGTAGTGACGCCTGGGTCGATCGTATGCGTGAACCGCTGTGCATGTGGGAAAAGGGCGCCAATTCGTTTGCTTCGCAGCTGCTCGATTTCTATCGCCTGCTGCAAGTTTTGGCGCATGAGCTCGACGATTTCGATCCGTTCGGCACGCTTTCGCTGTAAGGCTTCATCGATCTGCAGCTCAGCCGTGAGTACCGGAAGGGGCTGGGTTTTCTCCAGATCTTCGTTGATATCAGTAGCGAAATCGATCATGTGAGTAGATAACTTCCAAACGGGGATTTAGGGTAACGCCCCTCAAGAAGCTTCACTATAGGCGAGGTTCTGACAATGCCTAGATTACGTAATATGAATGAGCAATATGACACTTCTCTCTGAAGCTGAAGGAGGATCGCGGAAATGCAGAATATTCTGGTCCGCTCGGATTCCTTCAATAGGCTCACACGCGCGGCGACGACGATCGCAGCGCCAACCGCGTGATGTACCTGCGCTTGGGCCGCAGCCTAGAACTTATGGACTTGCTAAGTCAAGCTCGGGACCGCACCACCGAGATGGAGGGACTCGCGCGCGATTCGAGCTCACAACATGGAGCGGTGGCCAACCTTCGCGGTGACAATGTCACGATTGGAAGGGGGGCGCCCTGAATTGAGCCGCCTTCCCCAGCTCTCGCTAGACTTGTGGAGCGCATTGCGGGACCCTTGCAGGCACTGTAATCACGTGATGCTAGGACCTATGCATTCCTCTGACCCTACAGTACGCCGCGCACAACTCGAGTTCCTGACCCATATAACGGACACCCTCGCCGCTGGGATCATCGAACTGCCTGCCTTTCCGCAAGTTGTCATCAAAGTGCAGGAGGCATACAGGAATCCGAAATACACGCCGCAGATGATTGTGCGACTCATCTCGGCCGAACCGACGCTTGCCAGGCGGCTGCTTGATATAGCGAATTCCGTTGCATTCAACGCGACCGGCCGGGTGATCATCGACTTGGGGCACGCGCTGACCCGCCTCGGCGCTCAGAAGGTCTACGGTGTCGTTCTTGCGCACGCAATTCAGGATATCCGCCGGACTGAGTCCCTGCGATCCATTGCCGGGCGCATGGATGAGTTGTGGTCTGACAGCGTGACGGTTGCCCATTTCTCCCAAGTGGTCGCCAAACGGACGTCGCTCCCGACTCCCGATGCATTTGCGGCGGGTCTGCTCCACCTTATGGGGCGCTTGTATATTCTGGTGCAGTGCACAGCGCAGCGCCCGCCGGGACACCAAGTCGTGTTGAGTGATGATCTTGTCGATGCATGGCACCCGGTAATTGCTCAGGCCGTATTGAAGAATTGGGGGATGAGCGAGGAAATATGCGAGGCAGTTGGTGCGCAGGCGGAAGTGGACGTAGTGCGCACAGGAAATGCGACACTTACTGACGTTCTGGTTACTGGCATCCGTCTGGCGAAGCGAATGAATAACCGTTACGACGCCCCTAGCCTCAGTGCCGGCGGCGTTCTGGCACGGCTCAATCTGTCAGTCGACGAGTGTCATAGCCTCGTTGACGAAGCGGCGGTGGATGTAAGGGCGCTTCAGCGCGCCCTGCGCCATTAGTTAGGCGTTTCGTTGGACTTGAGGCCCGGTCCAACCCGCACGAGTCAATGCGAAGAGAAAAAAGCAGGCGGTTAATTCGGGTGACGAGGATATTCAGGTGACGAGGATATTCTAAATCTCGATTAGGTCGCTTGCACGCCTGCTCGCTTACTCTGTTTTTTTGGTGGAATTACGGGCGCGACCTGGTGAAGCGCGCCACGCTGCGAACGTCCGCTACGTTCCGATCACTTTCAAGCCGTGGGCTTGGGCAGCTAATCCGAGCGCTCTGTCATGAGTGGCCATGACAGGATCAATGCCCATTGCGTCCTTCCATAGTAGTGCGGACGCCAGATGAATCGCATCGAGCGTCCCGAGCTCGGTCGGCAGTGGCTGGGCGGCGCGATCCAAGACTGTAGAGTCGACCTCGATCAACTCAAGCGAGCCGATGAGATTCAGAATCGTTGCGCGTCGCCTTGCGACCTCAATGTCTAAGAGCCCAGCCCGAATTCGGGCGCGATCCAGCGTACGCAGGCTCTCGGTTGAGACTAGCGCACTTGAGATGCCGCGATCGATCTGCCGCCACTCTGGTAGCGCGTTCGATTGGCCGAGAGCAAGACGCAGCAGAACTGAAGAGTCGACATATGCAATCATCTGTGGCTTTGTCGTTCCTCGAGGAGCAATTCCAGCACGTCGATTTTCTTGAGTGACGGCTTAGGCAGTGAGACCTTATTCGGCGTTGGCGAATCGGCGGCTGGCTTGCGGATTCGGAGTCCCGTCTTTTCTACGACCGGAACGATATGCGCGACAGCCCGGTTGCGATCCAGCACGGCGATTGACTCGCCGCCCTGCACGACGCGAAGAAATTCACTGAGCTTAGCTTTGAGTTCGGCGATGCCCACCTGCTTCATGACCATATGTGACCCTAAATGGTCATAATAGGCAAGCGATAGATAAATACGCTCGCCCCAGCTCCGTTGGCTAATTTAGCGGTGTATTCTGGCGCTCTGAATCACCGAGTCGATTTCGTAAGACACACCCCGATGTTCGATGCGCGGAGTCTGGCTGCAAGGCATCATTCTCGTCGCGTTATCACTGGCCATAAAGCACGCAATCAAAGGTGACGACGAAATGAAGTGTCATTCACACTAGTTTGGTCTACTTGTTGCCTCGATCAGCTTGGTCAGATCTGGAAGTTTGCTTGGGTCGAGATCCCAGTACCAACCGTTATGAAGAGGAGGCCCCTGCGGAGGTCCATTATACGAATTAGCTCCGCCCCAATAACCTGCAAATTCCGTTACGAGTGCGACATCAACCGGTATGGGGCTGACCAGTCCGGCAAGACCGCCGGAGCCACGTACCAAATCGATCGTGAGATCAACGGGAGCACTCCCGAAGTATGAGTATTGCCCTGCCCCGTTATGCTTGGCGGCTTCGTAAATTGTCCAGTCAGGGGTGGGCCAAAACTCGTGCCCGCCCCACTCCACATACACCACAGGATGTTGAAATGACAAGACAGCTGATTCCTGAGCGGCTAATTGCAAAGTGTTGTTTTGCGCATGGGCTAATTCTGTAGCTTGATCCGGACCACCCGGGGGCTCCCAAATGCCTAACACTTTGACGGAAAAATTGACGGGTTGACCATAGTTTGGTCCGTGCAATTCTGTAGCGCGGTAGGTAGCTCCCTTCGTGTTAGCGGCTCTGTTGGGGACTGTTAGCTGCGATGATTGCTGGACTGTTCCCATGTCAAAGCCAACTTCCTTTCCGTGTAAGTCGTGGTAAACGTTAAGGATCGCTCGATCTTTTAGGTTCGCGTTCCACCAGCTTGCGTCGATGTAGAGCTGCACTGAGCACCAGTCGCCGCCATGATTGGCCTGGCTTAAGCTGTTGTCATCGTCGCTGTATCCAAAAAACTGCCAATACTCAATTTTGATTATTTGGGCAGCACAGGCACCGGATCCCGCGCAGTGATAACGATCCCACAGGCTCGCCGGCAGCTCATTCAACGACTTGGGCGTGCCAAGATCCACGACGCTGACATGTCCGTAGAGCCCGACATTTTGCCGTTGCATTACTGTTGTCCAGTCGGCGCCATGCTCGATGCCTGAGCTAGGGACCACGTACAGATTCACCGGAAGCGACGGTTGAAAGGCGGTTATGTTCCCAAACTGCCGTTGCGTGCTTGGCGCATTCGTCGGGTTGAGTATTGCGAGCGGGGTATTGGAAAGTGCCGATTGGGCCAGACTAGGAACTGCAGAAATGGCGGAATTCAAGGTCGAAGCTTGAACGTAAGGCACAACGTCAATGGGTGCGTACGTTTCATCCTGCCCGTCGTAGGAGTAAAGAAGGAGCGGCGCATAATCAAGCATCAGTTGACGTCGAACGGCAGCCGTAAGCCCATCGGCTACCGATGCGACGGTGGGTGAGGTATTCACCCACACAGTTCCGGTGGCAGCGACGCTCACAACAGGAACTGATTTAGTAGGGGCGGTCGGATTTTCCGCGGGCTTCCCAGTGTCCGAGTCGATTGTTTTTGGAAGCGTAGGGGGGGCGGCGACTACGGCCGTGCCGGTATGCAGCAGAGAAACGGTGATTTCATCCACACCCGGCACCGCCACGAATGTTTGCGTTCCCGTGATGCTCTTATGCGCCGCAATACCGGTCACGTTTATGGCGGTTGCGGTTGACATGAGTCTGCCGTTCAGACCGTAGTTAATATCACCGGTGATGAGTGCATTCGACGTATTCGACAATGTCCAAGAGATGCTGATCGGAGCACCCGGGACTGCAGGCGTGCTTGATGTCACCTTGATGGTGATGGGTAACGGATCGGCGATAGCCTGCTGAGGCGAAAGACAAACCCACAACAGAGTCAGGGAGGCGGCGAAATAAATCCTATCGCGCAGCTTTGCGAGAGGCTCAATGGGGTTTGGTGTTGTCGGAAAACATTCCATGTCATTTACCTCGAGCTATTTAAGATTGTTGTTGATGAGATTCGCGAGCCGTATTCCCGCCAACTCAATCCGGGCTTTCGCCTCGGTCTTGGCCTTCGACTTGTACGCCGGGCTCAAAGTATAAGGACCCTTACCCGGACCCACCGGCGATGCATACACGAATTGCTGCGCGGCATTGAAACTCTCAATGATCCACACTTGATCGTCGGTGATGGCCGCTCCGGCTGCTGGTGCAGCAGGCAGTGTATCCGCCGCGGTGATGGCGGTGGCCGCGCTATTACTGCTTCCTAGAACATCGTCCCAATAGGCGTGCAATTCGCTCTTGGAGTTACACGGGTTGCCGCACAGGATGACCAAATTGCCACCTTGATCACCCTTGGGCAAGGCTGCGGAAAAGCGCGAAGTGGCGTGCAGCGGTTGGTGCACATCGCCGACCAAGTGCTCCAGCCACACCAAGTCGTAGGATTTGATGTCATCATTCGCGACCGTACTGGCGATCGCGGTCGTGAACAGATCAATTTGCGTCTTTGCATTAGGGGCTACCGGCTGGACCAGCGCCGTAGAGTCGGTCGAAAACGGCGTGTCAATAAAATGCCAGTACTTGTGCATAAATTTGTCGGAGTAGCCGATATTTTGCGACGACGCCGCGCCCGCCGGCGCTGTATCGGTATCGTCGATATACCCCGCCGCCTTCTTGATGTAGTCAGGCCAGGTGGCCGCTGTCACGAATGCCACTTGCTGACGCATCGCTGTCGGCTGGTTCTCGATCCAGGTCGTATATTGGGGATTGAGTTCGAGCAGCGTCGAAACGCGTGTCCGCGTTGCCGGAGTAAGATGCTGCCAAGCTATCTCTGCAACCTGCATGTGACCTTCGCTATCCCAACCCCACGTGCTGGAAGTCGATAGCAGAGCCGCAGTAAAGATCGCAGTGATTAGAGTCTTCATGACATTTCATCCTTGAAGTAGTCGACCCAATAACAAACCTAGACCCTAAAATTGCGCGCGTCAAGAAGGGGCTTGACTAGCTGACTGAGGTAATCATTTGAATTCGTCCCGTTCTGTAGCCCGTCAGCACTCCCTCGTCATACTCGACGACCAGGTCATTCCCGGCATCCCCAGTCCCAAGGCGCTCGGCCCGCATACTGAATCAGCGTCCCTTTCCAACGGAACCGGCGGCGCCAAAAATGAGATCTCGCCCTCTTGTTGTGCAACGTCCATGCCGAGCTCACTTGCGAGCGGCGCGGGATTACAATATTGTCCGAGCGGGCTCTCATTCGAAGTTCAATTGAGCAAACTGAAGCGGCCGGCCGCCATCGTATGAGATTTCGAGTCATTGCCATGAGCCATTCATTGCAAGCGCCCGGCGGCATGCTACCGGCGTAGCGATGACAGATACAAGGACGTTGTGGGTGAGTACGAATAAAAACAAATTTTCTGGGCCGAGAGCAGCTGAGCCGACAGCGGGCATCTCCAGGAGCCGCGTGTTCGTGAGTTATTCACATCGGGATCGGCGCCATTTGGAACGACTACGGGTCCACCTCCAACCACTCGAGCGAAAGGGAGTAATAGACCTCTGGGACGATACTCGACTGTTACCTGGGAGCAACTGGGCGAGCGAGATCGCGGATGCCATCGAAACTGCGAAAGTGGCGATTCTGCTAGTGAGTGCGGATTTCTTGGCTTCCTCTTTTATCGTGGAAAACGAATTGCCGCCATTGCTAGCGGCCGCACAGCGCGGCGGTGCCGCCATACTGCCGGTAGTCGTAGGTGCTTGTCGCTTCACAAGCACGCCCGAACTCTCGGTATTTCAGTCGGCTAACGATCCAATACGACCGTTGGCGGCTCTTCCGTTCGCTGAGCGAGAGCGCGTTTGGGCCCGAGTGGGCGATGCCATAGAAGCGGCGTTTGTTGATCGAAATCCAACGGACGGTTGGATGGTGGCAAACGAACGGCGAGTTGTCGGCTCCCTCAACGAACTCGTCAACAGCAAGCCGGGTAGTTTCCTAATTGTCTCCTCCGGCGATCACTATGTGCAGTTCGTGCTGGAGTCCGATGTGCTGCATTGCGAGGCCGTTTCAAATGCCTACTTACCGAAGAATCTTCGATTGAGCGACAAACAGCAAGCGCGAATAGTAGCGGCCGGCTTTGCCAAACCGACGGAAGACATAGGCAACTTTTCGCGAAGGTATCAGCTGAAACAGGTTAGGGCGGAACTTCCCTCCGTCGCGAAAATGGTAGTAAGCGTGTTGTCCGAGATTTACCAAGTCAGTAAAAATTCGAGACTAGAAGTCCAACTCACGTTGGAGGGCGAGTCCGTGCAAGCTTGAGGCCATCGAGGTAATAGCCTCGTTGACGAAGCGGCGGCGGATGTAAGGGCTCTTCAGCGCGCTTATGGACGCGGAGAAACCCGGAGCACTCAAGATCAGGTCGAGCTCACAAGCGACATTGCGTCGATAAAAGCCTCACGATGAGCAAAGGAATTTGATTGCGCCTGGATTACAGCACGCCGCCGGGGAATGAAGGAGCCAAGCGGCAACTTTAAACGCTAACGGCGCGTCGGCCTCAATGCGCGCATCCCCCGACCACGGCCAGGACCGCTGCGCAACATGACGAACCGCAACCAGAACCGACGAAATGCGATTCGCTACCTTGAGGACCCTTGACGTCGAAAGCCGTAGGCGTTTAGTCTCCTTATAGATAAATTATCAAAGACCTGCTTGGAAGCAACTCAGGGATGAAGGGGTGCATGCCCGTGGTCAGATCTGCGCGGCGAGGATCTCGCGCCTCCGCCTTTTCGCAAACGTATCCAGTACAAGGAGCTCGCACCCGACGCGGTCATTGCAATTCGCAATATGAGCGCCTAGGCGCCTTGTGATCGTGGTTTCGGGCAGGTATGCGGCCGTCGCTCGAATCGCATGCGTAGCGAGAGTCCCTCGGCGAGCATCAGAAAGCTTTTTTTTTATTTAACAGCGCTGACAGGTAACCAAGGAAAGGAGTCTGCCAATGGGTCTGCCAATGGAATGTAAGCGTCTGAGCCGCCGTCTTGGATTCTTCGGCGCGCTCTGCGCCGCGCTGTTGTCGTGTGCCGTCCAAGCAGCGCTGCCGGCTTTCGTGGCGCCTCAGGCGGGACACATGCGCGCGCACTTTATCAACGTGGGCCAGGGAAGCTCGGTCCTATTGGAATTTTCCTGCGCCGCTGCGTTGATCGACACCGGCGGAGAAATGAACGACCAGTTCGATAGCGTGCAGGCGCTTCAAAATTATCTAGATGCATTCTTTGCGCGGCGCAGCGATCTGAAGAAGACGTTCTCGTTGGTACTGATCACTCAAGCGCACATAGATCATACGCGCGGTCTTCCAATGGTCTTAAGCCATTACATCGTTGATACGTACGTAGACAATGGTGCGGAAACCGGATCGGGCGGCCGCCAACAAAAAGCCGCACACGCAAAAGCGCAAGACAGCTCTTCTCATGTGTCGTGGCAGGCCGTTACTGAACCTGAGGTGAACGAAAAGGGGGCCTCCCTATCAATCTCAGCACTCCGATACCTTGTGAGAACAACAAGATTCAATTTCATGCCATGTGGGGAGACTTGCAGGCCAGCGGAGGGTGGACGAGCACAGTATTAGACGATCAAAACGATTCGAGCGTGGTGACGCAACTGAAGTTTGGCGACACGACGTTTCTGTTCTTGGGAGATTTGGAAGAAGACGTTCATGATGCCATGCTCGGCTTTTTCTGCGAAAAACCCACATCGTGTCCGGCCCTTCAAGCGGATGTGGTGCACGTTGCGCATCATGGGTCTTACAACGGCACCAGTCCCGACTTGGTCGCTGCATTGAGTCCGAAACTCTATGTGATGTCCATGGGCCCGCCAAACCGCGATGGGATGTGGACTGCGGTAGCGTATGGGCATCCTCGCAAGGTGGCGGTGGATATGTTGATGACGGATACGAAATTGCTGGCTCGGAGTCCCCCATTGGATGCGCAGTTGGCAACAAAGGCGGGTTCCAAGGGCGCGGCCTCCAAGGGCGAATTCGTGTCCGAGTCGGTCTCGAAGGCTGTTTACGCCACTGGCTGGGACGGAACGGTGGTAATTTCCGCCGATACGATGCAGCACCTGCAGGTCGATACCGATGGGCATCCATGATGCTTAGCAATATGGTTGGAACTCTGCTGGCCTTCGTTACCATCATGCTGATGCTAAGTTTGATCGTCACAAGCTTAGTACAATTTACTCAGGCCGCATTGAGACTGCGGGCCCGGAATCTACTGGTGGGTGTCGCGGCGCTGCTCAAGAAGCATTCAGCACTCACGAAATTACCGGAAGCTCAGACATCGCCACTCCGCTCGGATCCACACCTTGCCTTGGCAGCACGCGTGTTGAATCAGGCCGATGCATCTCCGAAATACATTGCCGAACCCAACGCCACGGGCCGGGTTCTCATGGGACCGCCCACTTCGTGGGTCCCGCCGGATGATCTGGCCCGCGCGATTGTAAGTACCTTGGGGACGGCTACGACGCCTGCGGAGACGCCCGCAGTTGCGGGTGCTGCTCCTGCCGGCACAGCCGGGGGTGCTTACTCCAATGTCCCTGCGACCGCGGGTACACAGGCCAAAGTCAAAGAGGCGTTTGAGAATATGGAGCCGTCAATCGCGAAGCGATTTCAGTTCATCATTAGAATTTGGACAGTGGCGTGGTCATTTGTCATCGCGTTCGCATTTCAACTCAGTACACCGGACTTGCTCAAAACTCTGCCATCGGAAGACGCCAAAAGGGAGGCGATCCTTGCCGCCGTACCGAACTTGACAAATGAAGCGACTCGCAAGTTTGCATTCTCGAGTGACGACGTGCTGGAACAGTCCATCAGCGCCCTCACCGGGAAGTTTCCCCAATACACACAATTGTTCGCCGAAGTCGCCGGCCTCAGCGGCTCGAAACAGGAAATGATGGGTGAGATGCGCAATGTGTTGAGAAATCGTCCAGATAAGGAACTCGTTCTCAACGAATACTCTTCGATCATAGATGCCGCCTCTAAAGATGCGGCGACAACTGCATACGACCATTCTGCACAACTCATTAGTCAGCTCGATACGTTCGGCATCTCCCCGAAACTGAACAACTTCAAGTTCTACGCCGAGAGGAAGACCATCCCTGCCGTTGGGGCCGCCAATGGTCTTGAATGCTGTTCTGCCGAGATACGCGGAACTTCGCTCGTAGAAATTCATTGGGCCAGGATCATCGGAGTGCTCATGACGGGGATTTTGTTATCTTTGGGGGCACCATTCTGGTTCGAACAGTTGAAGAATCTGTCGAATTTGCGCGATACGATGAATCCGAGCGCCCCTACAGTAAGAACGAAATAGTCACGATTTTTGGAAGGGACGGGCAGACCATGTCTTTGACCCCACCGGCTGATAGCTATTGCGACATCGTCATGAAGGGTGGCATCACGAGCGGGGTGGTCTACCCCCCTGCTATTTGCAAGTTGGCGGACCAATACCATTTCAAAAACATTGGTGGAACATCGGCAGGTGCGATCGCGGCGGCTCTCACGGCGGCGGCGGAGTACCGGAGGCGGCAGACCGGCTTGAACGATGGTTTCGATCTGTTGGCGAAATTGCCGACGAGCTTGGGGGAGGCGATACCGGGGGGAACCCAGTTGTTTCGGTTGTTTCAGCCGGATAAGCCATGCCGTCGGCTGTTCGGGATTCTCACCGG
>Ga0302324_100012680_pt1 | contig 17171 bp, 15 predicted proteins | sample Palsa_T0_1_FD_201949 | JGI IMG/M metagenome (GOLD analysis project Ga0302324, IMG submission 201949) | Peat permafrost microbial communities from Stordalen Mire near Abisko, Sweden - Palsa_T0_1 | ecosystem: Environmental > Terrestrial > Soil > Palsa > Peat permafrost | place: Sweden: Abisko...
CCGGATATCGCTCGCCGCAGCCTTCTCGATATATCGCTCGACGTCTTCCTGCAAAAGGAATCGCTGCTGCAGAAGCTGCTGCGCGGCGTCCGTCACGTTTTTCACGTACGCCTCGTGCGTCTCGTACCGTTCCTCGATCGAGAGTCGCGGATCGCCCTTGGCGATTCGCTCCGCCTTCGTCCGCGCGAAATCGAGTTTCTGCCCCGCTGCGTCGCAGCCGTCTCCCGCCGCCGGTCCCGCCCGCAACGCCCAGCCGGTGTACGTCGCCGTGGGCACGGCCACCTCCACCATCCGAATTCCCGCGATATCGTTTCCATCCTGATCCGTTTTGGGGACGAGCGCCGGATACGGCGAGCCCAGAAACTTCGGCGGGATGCGCGTAAACAAGCCGCGGTCGAAAGTCTCCCCGTAATTGAGCAGATCGCCTTCGTGCAGTCGCCCGTTGTAGGTGACCCCTTCGATCACCGGAAATCCCTCGCCGGCCTGCGGCAGGGAAGCCACCAGCGTTCCATCGCTGCGGCGCGGAACGCGGCTCTTGGGCGGCTTGGTTCCCGCCGTCACCCATTCATCCATAGCCGCGAGCAAAGCACGCAGAGTCGGTCCCGGCACCAGCGGATTGCGCGGTTGCTCGCAAATGCCCGGCCCGCTTCCGCCACCGTGCGGCAGGCTAGAAAGCAGGTAGAAGCGCACGTTCGCAGGACCGGCAAGGTCCTTCCCGCGCGTCGTCGTATGCAACAGCGACCCGGCCTTGGCCCAGTATTCGTTCTCGGAATTCGCTTCGAAGATTTTCGGGCACGTATGCGTCGCGAGGCATCTGCGCAGCCGCCCGTCGGTCTTGCGGGTCACCGGATCGTAAGTAATCTGATCCGCGAACGGAAACTGCCGCTCGGGATACCACCGGGCGATATGCTGCCGGTGAGTCCGCCCCGGCTGCGCGAATCGATAATTGAAGAAGCCGCCGCTCGCGCCTCCCAGCCAGCTCAGCACGCCGTCGAAGACCGGCCGCCCCTGCTCGTCCTCGTTGAAGCCCAAATAAAGAAAGTCGTGAACGAATCGCGATGGCTGAGATGACGAAAAGGAGTAGACATATTTCACGTTCCCGGCGAGAGGATTCGCAGTCCCGGAATCGTCCGCCGTCCCGTAGTGCATAAACGCAGTCAGGTCCCGCAAACCCGCAAAGGCAAGCCCCGCTACCACGGGGTCTTTCGCATTGTAAACAAATTCGTAGAGCCTGCCGTTCTGAAACGGCGTGCCCGCCGGCAGCAGCCGGATCGCCCGCTCGTTGATAAATTCCCAGTTTTCGCGCGCCACCGGCACAGGCGGATCCGAATAAAGCGTTCGCACCGTCAGACTGGCCGAGCCCTTCTCGATCGTCGCTGCCGGATAGGTGAGTGCGCCCTTCAGTGTCGTAGCGTCGTCGATCACGAATTCTTCCAGCGCAGGCCCCGTCACCGGCGAGCCGTCCGGATTCGCCGCCACCGGAACCGTAATGGTCATGCGCCCCTTGCCCGGCGCCACGGTAACGTCCCATCCGCTCATCACGATCGTATAGCCTTCGCGCATCAGGAAACCGTTCCCCGCATCCGCAGGCGTGGTCGGGTCGTTTCCGCCCGAATGCGCTTCATTCATCACCGAAAGCGCCCGTGCACCGCCGCGATTATTGATATCGAAGAACACCCTGTTGTTTCCCTTCGATTGGTCGACGGGCCGGAGGATGTAAATGTCGGTCGAATACTCCACCATTCCCCGCAAGTTCCGCGGCGCAAGCGCAATGTCGGTAATCACAACGTTGCGGCGGTCCGACGGGTCCACCTCGCCGTATGCCCGTCCCACAAGCTTCTCGTACGTTCCCACGCTCCCAAACGAAGTTCCTCCGAATGTCGGTGACTCCGTTCGCGTGATCACAATCCTCGTAATCCGCGCCTCCGCCACTCCGGACAGCAGCAAGGCGGCGCTGAACAAATAAACAATTGCGGCGCCTCGCGACAGTTGGCGCAACCGAACGTTCCCGGATACTCTCAGCATGAGGGTCACCTTTCGCGCCTGCATAATAACGCCAATTCACATCCAGGTGGTATCGGCTGGCAGCCGAGAGCATGCTTGCAGAAGGAGGTAGCCGCGGTGGACACCGAATTGAAATGCCCGGTAAGCGGAAAGCGCAAATACGAAACCGAGGGCGAAGCTCTTGCAACAGCAGCGCACCAGATCGCCACCACCAACGCCCCCAAAGACCTCCGCGCCTATCGTTGTTCCTGGTGTGACTCGTGGCATCTCACGAAGAACGCCGGAAGAGAGGGCAGGAATCGCAGGTGAAGATAACCGCGCTGCCAGCCGGGCTCAAGTTGACTTCATCCTCAAGCGAACGTTCGACGAAACATAGCCCTTACGACTTTTTTACAAGCGCCACAGTATAATTAGTGCTGTTGCTGTTTGTTCAGCAGCGCGTCTCAGGCTTCCAGCTCACCGTGAAATGGATGTCGCTCAGGAACCAAATCACCCGGAGGATGTCTCCTTCAGCATGAATCTGCTACTGCGATGGCTCGCGATGGCGCTGGGCGCAATAGCCGCAGCCGGTATTGCCGCTCTCCTGGCGACCGACGCGCAAATCCCCGTGCCACTAGCATTTTCCGCGTCCGCTATTTCAGCAGCTTCGCTGTTGCTCATAGGCGTGTCGTTTCTGATCGTCCAGGCGATCCAGCGCCCATCCCTGACTGAGCTCCTGAAAAACGCTCTTCTGGCAGGCGCCTTCCTGCTCTGGGGCGTCGTCGAACTGATGCGGCGAAGTGATTTGTCGAAGAAATTAGGCGACGTGGTGATAGCACTCTACGTCGTGGATCTCGCATGGGTGATCTTCGCCACCTTGAACGCCAAACGAGAGGTTCGGCCGGCGGCACCGAAGCACTAGCAGCCGCGAATCCTAGGGCTCCAGGACCTTGCCCCGCGTTTCGGGCAGCAAAAACGCCGCCACCGCCATCGTTCCGTACGCCAGCGCCGCAAAAAGTCCGATCGCCCGTCCCAGTGGAATTTCCGTCGAGAGAAAGCCCACCAGCGTCGGGAACAGCGCCCCCGTTGCCCTTCCGGCGTTATACGCGAAACCCTGCCCAACGCCCCGCACCCGCGTAGGAAAGTGCTCGGTAAAAAACGGGCCCATGGCGCTAAACACTCCCGACGCGAAAAATCCCAGCGGAAATCCGAGAACAAGCATGGCCCCGTTGCCGAACCGAAACATGGTATACGTCACCGCGACCACGCCCGCTCCCACCGCAAAAACAAGAAACGTGAATCGCCTCCCGATCCTGTCCGCGAGGTACCCGCCCGACAAATAACCGCAAAAAGCCCCCGCAATCGATACGGAGAGATACCCCGCGGAGTCCAGCACGGAAAGCCCGCGCTCGGTTCGCAGAAAGGTAGGCAGCCATGTGGTCACTGCGAAATAGCCACCCTGCGCGCCGGTTCCCATCAGGCTGCCGAGAACCGTGATCCGCAGCAGCGGCTTCCGGAATATTTCAAAGAACGAAGGCTTGTCGCCGCTTGCGGCCAGCAACGCACGCGACTCGAGATACAGCGGCGGCTCCTCCACATAGCGCCGCACCCAGAAAACCAGAAACGCCGGAGCCACGCCGACCATGAACATCGCGCGCCAGGCAGTCTGCGCCGGCAGAATCGAAAAGAAAAAAGCGTACAGCAAAGCCGCGATGCCCCATCCCACGGCCCAGCCCGAATGCATGGCCCCCAGAGCCTTGCCGCGATGTTGCGGCCGGATCGTTTCGCCCAGAAGAACCGCTCCCGCAGCCCATTCCCCTCCGAAACCAAGCCCCAGCAGCGACCGTGCAGCAAACAGCTGCCCAAAATTCTGCGCAAGTCCGGAAAGGAACGTAAAGCCCGCGAACCACAGGATCGCGATTTGCAAGGTGCGAACGCGTCCAATGCGGTCGGCGAACCACCCCGCGAGCCATCCCCCGAACGCCGAGACGATCAGCGCCGCGGTTCCCAGCAGCCCTGCCTGTCCGCGAGTAATGCCCCAGGTAGCAATCAGCGCCGGAATCACAAAGCTGTAGAGCTGCACGTCCATCGCATCCAGCGTCCAGCCGCCGATGCATGCCCCCAGCGCCCGCCGCTCCGCCGTAGCCAGATCGGAGATCCAGCCCAGCCTGCCCTCGGATTTCACCGCAACTCCCGCCGTTTCCATCACGTCTTTCATGACACGCGCCCTGTGATAACTCTGCCATGCACCTTGCGATTCGAACGTGCGTTTCGATCCGCTCTCAATTTCGCGGCGGATTGTAGCACGCCCCACATTCCCATCGAGGTCGTTACTAGGTAGAATGCTCCCACGCACGCAATCCATATTTGTTTCCAGGCTACCCGGTCGCAGGTAGCCCGATTTCTCAGGAGAAAGAGATGCCGAACATGCGCTCGAAGATAGCGGCCATTGCGATTGCCATCGGTTTTCTCGTTCCCTTCTTCGTCTTGAAGGGCCAGGGAATTGCCGATTTGCGGCAGCCGTCCGAAAAGGAATGGCTCACCGTCGGCGGCGACTGGAACAACACGCGTTTCTCCACGCTCGATCAAATCAGCCCCGCCAATGTGAAGGATCTGAAGGGCGCGTGGGTCACCCATCTGGGCTCCGGCCTCGGCAGCAAGTACTCGCTCGAAAACACGCCCATCGTAAAAGACGGCATCATGTACGTCACCACCGGCAACGACGACGTTTTCGCTCTCGACGCAAAAACCGGCTCTCTAATCTGGGAGCATCGCTCCGGCATCGATCAGAGCATCTCCACCGTTTGCTGCGGCTGGGACAATCGCGGAGTCGCCGTCGGCGACGGAAAAGTCTTCCTGGGCTATCTCGACGGCACTTTCGTCGCCCTCGAAGCCGAGACCGGCAAATTGTTGTGGCAGACCCGCATCGGCCAATGGCAGGACGGCTACACCATCACCTCCGCGCCTCTTTACTATAAAGGTGTGGTTTACACCGGCATCGCCGGAGGAGACATGGGCGCGCGCGGAAAGCTCACCGCCCTCGACGGAAATACCGGCAAGGAACTCTGGCATTTTTGGACCGCCGCCGGCCCCGGCGAACTCGGGGGCGACACCTGGCCGCCGCCAACCGACGACTCCGCAGTCTCGCAGGATCCCAGCACACTTAAGGACAAGCATCAGGATCGCCACGGCGGCGCAAGCGTCTGGCAGACGCCCGCCGTCGATCCCGAGCTCGGCCTCCTCTACTTCAGCACCGGCAATCCCGTGTTCGGCAACTCGGGCCATCGCCCCGGCAACAATTTATTCAGCGCCTCCATCATGGCGCTTCACCTGGATGGCACCTATGCCTGGCATTACCAGGTCGTCCATCACGACATGTGGGATTTCGATTGCCCCAGCCCGGTGATCCTCTTCGATCAAGTCTACGACGGCATGAACCGCAAGGGCATCGCCGAGGCCTGCAAGACCGGCTGGATCTACATGCTGGATCGCACCAACGGAAAGCCTCTCGTTGGCATCGACGAAAAGCCGGTAGAACAGGATCTCCGTGTCGCCTCGTCTCCCACGCAGCCGATCCCCCGCGGAGACGCCCTGATGCCGCAGTGTCCGCAACCGCTGGGCGGCTGGGTCACCAAGTGCATTTTCGCCGCTGTCTACGATCAGCCCGTCTTGATTTCACCCGGAGGAAACGGCGGCGTAAATTGGGCGCCGATGGCCTACAGTCCGCGAACCGGCTACTTCTACGCCACCGCCTCCGACCGCCCAAGAGGAGCGATTGGCGCTGGCCTAGCCGTGGCACCGCCGATCGGCGCTCGTTTCTCCGGCACCTTCACCGCCGTCGATTCGCGCACCAACAAAATTGTCTGGCAGAAGAAAATGCCTTACTCCGTGGGTCAGGGCAGTGGAGCGATGGCCACCGCCAGCGGCCTCGTTTTCCACGGCGATCCGGACGGAACTCTTCAGGCCTACAACGACAAAACCGGCGAATTGCTCTGGCAATGGCAGACTGGCGCAGGCGCCGACGCCCCCGCGATCACCTACGAAATCGACGGCACCCAATACGTAGCCATCGCTGCCGGTGGCGTTTCTACGCAAACCACCTCCGCGAACGGCGACATGATCTGGGCGTTTTCGCTGAAAGGCTCGCCGGGCAACAGGCTGCACCCCTTCGCCGCTCCGCCGCCCCCGCAGTCGGTCGTCGAAGTCACCGGCCCGATCGTCAAGACCAACGCCGTGACGCTGATCGATTATTCCTTCACGCCCAACCGCATCACCGTCCCCGCGGGCACGAAGGTGATCTTCACCAATACCGGCAAGCAATTTCACAACGCCGCTTCGTCCGAAGACGGCGGCTGGGACACCGGAATGCTCGGCTCGGGAAAATCCTCGGCGGTAACCTTCAACCGGCCCGGAACATATTCCTATGCCTGTCTCCCGCATTCCTTCATGATCGGTCAGATTATCGTGACGGGCGCGGCCGTCGAACCCGCTCCTCCCATCGTGGTGGAGAAGAATGTTACGCCAGCCGCAAGCCCGGTGCAGTCGATGCCCAATATGCCCAATATGCCCGACATGTCGAATATGCCCATGCCAGCGAACAACCCGCACTGAGCCTGATTAAGCGATCGAGGAGAAAACAAATGCCAAACGATTCACATCGTCGCGCCGCGGAGTTTCACGATCTCGCCGCTCACGCACACCGTGTAGCCGCGGCCCATCACGAGAAAGAAGATCACCTGAGCGCCCACGAACATTCCCGGCAGGCCATGGAGCATTCCGCCAAGGCTTACGAGGCGGCCCAGGAAGCCTTCCGGCAATCGGAAAGCTTCCAGAAGAAGAAATAGGCGCTCGCCGCGTGCTCCAGATAGACGCCGCGAGCCTCTTGCGTCTCGCGCGTCGTGGCACACGCCTTCGACTTCTCCGGCCCACGGTTTCGCTTCGTGCTAAGCTTCCCCAGAATCGGAGGAAGCGATGACGAAAACGCAGAACCGCATCGGTCGGCATCTCCTATGGCTGCTGCCGGGCATTTTAATATTGGCCCTGGCATCCGGCACGTCGGCCCGGCAAAAGAAGAAAAGCGGGATCGATGACAACGCTTCCGCCCAGGGGCTGCCCACTCTCCCCACATCCACCTCCGAGCAGATCGACCACGCCATCGGCGAAATGCTCGGCGCCTTCCAGGTGGGCAACGTCGAAGCGATGCACAAGTATTACGCCGACAACGCCACCTTCGTCAGCGGCAGCTACGAGCCGCCGGTGGTCGGCTGGAATAATTACGTCGCGCTCTACGAAAAACAGAAAGCCGCTTTCCAGGGAATGCAGCTGATTCGCCGCAACACCTTCATTTTCGTCCACGGGGACATTTCCTGGACTTCCTACCAGTGGCAGTTCGACGGAATGTACAGCGGCAGGCCGTTCACCGCCCGCGGACAAACCACGCTGGTTCTAAACAAGGTGGGAGAAAACTGGGTGATAGTCCACAATCACACGTCGGAGATATGCCCGGGCCAAGCGGCCAGCCCACCACCGCCGCCACAGCAACAACCTCAGCAGTAGCGCCCTCAATAGCCTCTGGCGCACACTTCAACACCACACACATGAACGCCGCGCACCTGAACAATGTGGCGCCAGGGAAGCCCTGGCGCGTGTCGGTCGCCAGCTAAAAGCTCTGGAAACCTTGCCAGAGCCACAGCCCCGCAACGCCCACCAGCAGCACGCTCGACACCACGATCAAGGCCACGATCGGCTTGCTCAGGGCTTCGATGCGCGAAACCAGTGCGCGCTGCTCGTTGGCCATCGACTGGGCCGCCGAGTCCAGGAATATCTGATCCTCTTCGCGGTTCTCCAGCATGCTGCGGTAAATCAGCACCAGGATGAGAATCGCGGTCACAACTCCCCAGGCAACAAACAGAGGAAACAACGCAGCGTGAAGCGCTTCCATGGCCACCTCCACTACCCGCAAGCCGCTAGAAGACTGCTCGATTTTCGGCCCGTGCGGGCCCGGTTGGTCTAATGGGCGGGATTATAGCACTCGGGAAATGAAGGTCAATCGTTCTGGCTGTCGTCGGGGAAGGGGATGCCCCAGAAGTTCCGGTTGGGATGAAGGATCTCAACTCCCAGCTCAAACAAGCCGTCCGGATTCTGTGCGCTCACGCGGACCACGCGAAATTCCCGCGATTCTCGCGACACGCCATGTTCCACTTCGATACGCGATCCCAGAACGGGAGAAAACGGAATGCACAGCAATGCCCCGCTTCGGCTCACCGACGTGGCTTCGGTAGCCGCGTCGAGCCGCTGCCCCGGCACGTCCTGCAGTCGCACGCTTACAGGAATGCGGGCCATCACGCGGCTGGAACGCCGGCGCTCGATCATCGCGCGCGCAGATGCCATAAGGTGCCCTCCTGCTCCCCGGTACTCCAGGACCCAACTCTGAGCCTCAACTCTAGGTCCCGCCACGCCGGTGGTCAACCCTTCTTCTGTCCGGTGTGTGCTTCGTTGACAAAGTATCGGCCCGGCCGCAATATGGTTGAGCCTCGGTTCGCAACCGGTCATTGCCCAAGTGGCGGAATTGGCAGACGCGCTAGCTTCAGGAGCTAGTTCTCGCAAGGGAGTGGAGGTTCGAGTCCTCTCTTGGGCACCAATTTCTTCCTTTTATATTAGTGACGCCAATCACTCACGCGCATCATGGCAGACCACGTGCTTCTCTGAAAACCAGATGGACACGCCAACTCTGTTTTGCGATACTTTTTCGTTCGAGCGGTTCCATCGGCCCTCACGCAGAGGGCCGCATCAACACCAAATCAGGTCCAGGATCGAATTGAAATGAAAGCAATGTACCGTTGGATCGTTTGTGCAGGGATTATACTGGCGGCTGGGTTTGCGGCTTCGAGCCTGCTATCGCGCGATAGCGCCGCGGCCCAAGCCCAGGCTGCGCCGGCCCAAAAAGGAAATCCCGCAGCGTCCCAGGAAGCCCTCGTAGCCCGCGGCCAGTATCTCGTGGACAACGTCGGCATGTGCTCCGAATGCCACACCTCGCGCGACGCCAACAACAATCTCGATAACTCCAAATACCTCCAAGGCGCCCCCACCTGGATCATGCCCGTTCATAACATGACCAACTGGGCCTGGCGCGCCCCCGCCATCGCCGGCCTCGAAGGCTTCACCGATACCCAAGCGGAAATAGTGCTCGAAAAGGGCGTCGGCCCCAACGGCATCGCCATCCACCCGCCCATGCACATCTACCACATGAATCACGCGGACGCGCAGGCGGTCGTCGCCTATCTGCGCTCGCTGCCCAGCAACTACACCCAGCCATAAACTCGGCCCAACCGCGAAGCGCCGCCCTTCACAATCTGTGCAAGGCCGCTGCGGCCTGCTGATTCCGTTATAATCGCGCCGCATGGAAACCCGGCTAGCAGCGGCTCTCAACTGGCTGTTCGGCCCTGAACCCATCGGCGACCACCGCCCGGCACACCTCTGGCCGCGCTGGATTTTCCTCCGAGCCCTGGGCCTGATTTATTTCTCCGCGTTCTACTCCCTCCTGTTTCAAATCAAAGGGCTCAACGGCCCCAACGGCATTCTGCCCGCCGCGGACTACCTGCAAGCCGCCGCCGCGGTCCTCCATGGCCGCAGATTCTGGTTTATACCCAGCCTCTTCTGGATCGGTTCGAGCGACCGCGCCCTAATGCTGGTGTGCTGGCTAGGTCTCCTAGCGTCGATCCTTCTGGTCTGCAACCTTTGGCCGCGCGGAATGCTCGTAATCTGCTTCGCGTGCTTCGTCTCCTTCGTAAGCACCGCGCAGGATTTTTCCAGCTACCAGTCCGACGGCATGTTGCTCGAAGCCGGTTTCATCTCCCTCTTCTTCGCCCCGCCCGGTCTGTGGCCGGGGCTCGCGCGCGCTCACCCGCCTTCCCGCGCCAGCCTGTTTCTGCTGCGCTGGGAATGGTTCCGTATTTATTTCGAGTCGGGCGTAGTGAAACTCGCCAGCGGCGACCAGTCCTGGCGGCGCCTAACCGCCATTGACGACTATTACCAGAACGGCCCGCTGCCCAGCTGGATCGGCTGGTACGTGCAGCAATTCCCTCACTCGTTTCACGCCGGCACGGTACTTTTCACCTTCGCGGCTGAACTCGTCCTGTGCTGGCTCGTATTTCTGCCGCGCCGCTTCCGCATCGCCGCTTTCTGCATCCTCACGCCCTTTCAAATCGGCATTATTCTCACCGCCAACTACGCGTTCCTGAATTACATCGTGCTCTCGCTGGGCTTCCTCCTTCTCGACGACCGCATCGTCGCCGCAATTCTTCCCGCGAGGCTCCGCCGCCTCATCGAGAAGCGCGAGGCCGATCCGCTCCAAGCCGCGAAGCTCGACAATGACGACCCTCGAACGCGATGGAGCCTCGCTCTCAGACCCTTTCGCATACTAGTCGCCGCGATATGTCTTGGAACAGTCTTCTACATAACAAGCCTCCAGCTCGCCCAGATGTTTTTCCGCAGCAGGCTCCCGCTGTCCGAGTGGCCCGAACGCACCCTCGATCCATTTCGCATCGCCAATCAATACGGATTGTTCGCCGTAATGACGCACGCCCGCTACGAAATCGAATTTCAAGGCTCGCGCGACGGAAAAACCTGGCTCCCCTATCCATTCCGCTACAAGCCGCAGGACCTCCGCAAGCCCCCCGGCATCTACGCGCCCTATCAGCCGCGCTTCGACTGGAATCTCTGGTTCGCTTCGCTGGGCACCTGGCAGGACTATCGCTTCGTGCTCTGGACCGAAGAGCGCCTCCTGCAGAACCAGCCCGACGTGCTCGAACTCTTCGCCGGCAATCCCTTCGACAGCACGTCCCCGAAGGAAGTCCGCACCGTCATCTATCAATATTGGTTCACCGACCGGCAGACGAAGCGAGCGAACGGAACGTGGTGGCGCCGCGAAGAGCTCGGTGAATACGCGCCCCCTCTATCACGCGACGCGGACGGCAAAGTCGTGATACTCAATGCCCCCATCGCCTCTCCGCCCCCGCCGTGACGAACCACGCAAACCAATTCAGTTTTTGCTACGCAGCCGGAAATCCGTTAGCCTGAGAGCGCACACAAGCGCACCCGCACACTCCCATGAGACGCCAGCACACCGTAGAAGATCAGGAACCCCGCCCGTTGGAAGTCAGTCGCGAGGAAGTACTCGCGCACCTCTCGGCTCAGCCGCACCCCGCCACCATTCGCCAGATCGCTCACGCCATGGAGCTCAAGCATCGCGGCCGCCGATATCTCCCGCGAATCATCCAGCAGCTGAAAAAAGCCGGCGACATCGAGGAAATTCATGGGGGCCGCTACCGCCTAACCGGCTCAAAGCAATCCTCGCGCCCCGCAAAAGAACGCCCGTCGCCGGTGCAGCAGGAGGAACGCGCGGCGTCGGGCAGCCCGAAGCGATCCGCCGACCCGAATCTGATTGCCGGCCGCATGGTCACCCATCGCGATGGCTACGGCTTCGTCGTCCCGGACAAGCCGATTCCAGGCGTTGAAGGCGATCTCTTCATCGGTCGCGACGGCATCGGCGACGCCATGCACGGCGACAAAGTCCTCGCCCGCATCGCCCGCCGCCGCAACGACGGCCGCGCCGAAGGCCGCATCGTCCAGGTTGTCGAGCGCGAACATCCCACGCTCGTCGGCCTGTTCCGCTACGGCCCGCACAGCAATCAAGTGCTCCCTTACGACACCCGTATCCATCACGAAGTCCTCATCCAGCCGGGAGACGAACTCAGCCCCGATCTGCGCCAAAAATTGCGCGACGCATCGGGCGCCGATCCCTCCGCCAATCGACGCGTGCGCCTCGCCGAACTCGACGGCGCCGTAGTCAACGTCGAAATCACGCGCTACCCGAAAGGCGGCCTAGCTCCCACGGGCCGCGTCCTGGAAATTCTAGGCCGACCCGGCGAAATCGGCGTCGACGTCGAAATCATCATCCGCAAGCATCATCTGCCACACATATTCCCGGAAGATGCCTTCGCCGAAGCCAAGGCCGCTCCGCAGACCGTAACCGAGGCCGATCTAGACGGCCGGCGCGATTTTCGAACTCTTCCCATCGTCACGATCGACGGCGAAACCGCGCGCGACTTTGACGACGCCGTCCACGTAGCCCAGCTCCCCAACGGTCACTACGAGCTTCAGGTGCATATCGCAGACGTAGCGCATTACGTCCGCCGCGCCTCGCCGCTCGATCAGGAAGCGCGCCTGCGCGGCAACTCCGTCTATTTCCCGAACCGCGCCATCCCCATGCTCCCCGAAGAGCTATCCAACGGCATCTGCTCGCTCAACCCAAAAGTCGATCGCCTGGTCATGAGCGTAGTCATGGAAATGGACGCGTCCGGGAAAATGGTCCGCTCCGAATTCACCCCCGGCGTAATCCGCTCCGTCGAGCGCATGACCTACACCAACGTCCACAAGGTACTCGAAGGCGACCCGGAAATGACCAAGCGCTACGAGCCCCTGGTCGGCGCGTTCCGCCGCATGAAGGAATTGGCCCTCCTGCTGAACAAGCGGCGCGGCGAACGAGGCTCGATCGACTTCGATCTTCCCGAGCCGATCATCGAGTTCGACGAGCAAGGCCGCATGCAGGGCGTCACCCGCAGCGTGCGCAACATTGCCCACCGCCTCATCGAGGAGTTCATGCTCGCCGCGAATGAAGCCGTGGCGCAATACCTGGAAAAGCGCGGCATCGCCTCGCTGCATCGCGTCCACGAAAAGCCCGACCCCAAAAAGGTCCTCGAATTTGAAGAACTAGCCCACGCCTTCGGCTACTCTCTCGGCGTAGACGATCTCGCCGAGCGCCGCATCGCCGTGAAGCACGGCCAGGTACAAGCCGCCGCCCGCGCCGGACGCAAAGGCCGCGGCCGCACGCGTCCCATGACGGTGTCACTGCCCCCCGAGCAAATCGATATCCTCCCGCAGCACTACCAACGGCTCACCGAAAAAATCGCCGGAAAGCCCGAAGAGCGCATCCTTTCCTACCTGATGCTGCGCTCGCTGAAGCAGGCCCGTTACGCCGCCGACGCGCTGGGTCACTTCGCTCTCGCCGTCCAGGAATACACCCATTTCACGTCTCCCATCCGCCGCTATCCCGACCTCATCGTGCATCGCATCCTGAAATGGGCGCTCGAAAATCCCACGGCGCAAGCCCCCCGCGCTATTGTCGTGAAAGCCGGCAAGGAAGAATCCGTGCCGATGCTCGGCCCCTACCGCCGCGCCGAACTCGAGAGCATCGCCTCGGAAAGCTCGGAAGCGGAGCGCCGCGCGGACGCTGCCGAACGCGAACTCGTCCAGTGGAAGACCGCCCAGTTCATGGAGAGCCATCTCGGCGAGGAATATGACGCGCTGATCGTTTCCGTGCAGAAGTTCGGCTTCTTCGTGGAACTCGTCGATATTTTCGTGGAAGGCCTCGTCGGCATCGACAGGCTGGAGGAGTTTACCGGGCAGCAATGCCTCTATCGCGACCGCGATCACGCCATCGTCTGCGAGCATCACCGGCGCTCGCGCGCCTCGAGCCCCCGGCGCATCTACAGCATCGGCGATCGCATCCGCGTTCGCGCCGAGCGCATCGACCCGCAGCGCCACCGCGTCGAATTCTCCCCCGTTTGATTCGCCTGTGATCTAGACATTACAATGGCGATTACGAAACCAGGACCGAAAAGCTATGAAAGGGAGAACGAGTATTTCGCACGATGAATCGATGATTCGGCGAATCCGTCAGGACCCGCAGTTTGCCGCAGAGTATCTTCGCGCGGCTCTGGACGACACCGATGAGCCGCGCGTTCTTCTTCTTGCGCTTCGCCACGTGGCGCAGGCACGCGGCATCGCGAAAGTCGCAAAAGCCGCGGGCATCGAGCGAGAGAGCTTGTATCGTGCGTTGTCCGCCAAGGGGAATCCGCGCCTCTCCACGTTGTACGCCGTCGCCAAAGCTGTAGGTTTGAAGCTCACGCTTGAGGCTGCTTAAAACAAGTAAACATTACTGGAGGCTTGAATGGCACCGACCGTTGGACTGATTGGCCTCGGCTTGATGGGCAAGCCGATGGGGCGAAACCTGCTGAAAGCAGGCTTCCCGCTAGTAGTCTGGAATCGCACTCCATCCAAAGCGGACGATCTAGTTCGCGAAGGCGCGAAGCTCGCCGCGAATCCGCGCGAGGTAGGCGCCCAGGCGGATGTGCTGGTAACGATTGTCAGCGATCCCCCGGCTGTGGAAGAGGTTGTCTTTGGACCCCACGGCGCGCTAGAAGGCCTGCGTCGCGGCAGCACCTTCATCGACTCCAGCACGATCTCGCCGGACCTCGCGCGGCGCGAAGCTGCCGCGTGCGCCGAATGCGGCGTAGATTTCCTCGACGCCCCCGTCACCGGCGGCACCTGGGGCGCCGAAAAGGGCGAACTCGTCTTCATGATCGGCGGCAAAGCCGAAGTGTACGAGCGCGTGAAGCCCGTGTTCGAAGCGATGGGCAAACGCTTTTTCCTGCTCGGCCCAAGCGGCGCGGGCCAAACCGTAAAGCTCGCAATGAACCTGATCCTGGCTCTCGAAGTACAGGCGCTGTCGGAAGCGTTGGCGCTAGTCCGTTCCGCCGGAATCAAAGGAGAGCGCCTGAGCGAGGTGCTGCAATCCAGCATGGGCCGCTCCGCCCTGCTCGACGTGAAAGCGCCCCTCATCCTCAAAAATGAATACCCAGCCAGTTTCCCTCTGCGCCTAATGCACAAGGATATCCGGCTGGCTCTCGAACTAGCGCGCCAAGCGGGAATTGAACTGCCGGCAGGTTCCGCCGCATTCGCAACGTACAGCGCCGTCAAGGACGCGTCGAAAGACGACCCTGATTACGCAGCGGTAGCAAGATTCTGGCAAAAGTCTTAATCGAGGATTTCCAAAGGTTGCCGCGAGACAGGTCCGCCCTACATCCGCGAACGCGTAGCCCGCACATAATCCCGCAGCGCGGAAACATTCGGTCCGTAAGCGCCCACGCGGCCCGCGTCCACCGGCAAACCCAGCATCTCAGCCTGCTCGATGCTCAGGCCAGCATCATCCAGTTCAGCCAGGCTATAACCCTCGGCGGGAGTCAGCCGGTTGCGCAAGGATCGATGTACCGGCCGCGGCGGACGGTTCATCTGCCCGCGCCTCTTTACGATATGGAAGAAATCATCCCAGTCTCGCCGGTTCCACATGGGCTCCTCCGCGTTCAGTGCTTTGGATGCGACACGAGCTCTTTGGGTAGCATGAATATTTCGGCCCAGCTGTGAATCCCCAGGCCGTGGCAAATTCTAACCCTCGTACCTGTGGATTGTCGCCTCCCAATCCTGCATGTATCCATAGAGTTATCGCACGTTACGAACGCGCCAGCCCGAAGCGGGTACTGTGCCCTATAGCCGTTCTGATCTGACGGAAAAACCGCGGCGCCGCCTGCGCATCACGCTGCCTGATAGGCCCCGATATACCCTGATATACTCTATCGGCGTTACAGCATTATTTGATCGCCAATAAAATTCCATGAGTACCCCGGTCATCGTCGTCCATTACCACGAGCTGTGGCTGAAAGGCCGCAACCGGAGATTTTTTCTCGGAAAGCTTTTCACCGCCCTGCGCCACTCTCTCAACGGAATCCCCGTGCAGAGAATAGAGCAACCGGGCGATCGTTTCCTGGTCAGGTTGCGTGAAGGGGCGTCCGTGGAGGAGGCCGTCGCGCGAGTCGAGCGCGTTCTAGGCGTAGCCTATTACGCCGTGGCCCGCCCCGTCGAACGCAGCATGGAAGCCGTCTGCGAAGCTGCTTGGGAGGAAATCGAGCCGTTACGTTTCAGCAACTTTGCGGTGCGGGTGAAGCGCAGCGATAAGACATTCCCCCACGGCACCATGGAAATGGAAGCAGCCATCGGCCGCTTCCTCCTCGACCGGGTCCGCGCACAAGGCCGCACCCCGAAAGTGCAGTTGACCGATCCCGAAATCACCTGCCACGTCGAAGTCACTCCCGGCCCGCTGCTCGTCTACGCCAGAAAAATTCCCGGCCCCGGCGGATTGCCCGCCAACACCGCCGGCCGCATCGCCTGCCTGCTCTCAGGCGGATACGATTCGGCCATCGCCGCATACCACATGATGAAGCGCGGCGCGCACCTGAGCTTCATTCACTTTTACGGCACGGGCGCAAGGCCGGGCGAATCGTCCCTGCACGTAGCGAGCGGCCTGGTAAAGCAGTTAGTCCGCTATCAATTCCGCGCCAAGCTGTATCGCGTTCCGTTTGAAGAAATCCAGCGGGAGATCGTTCGTTACGCGCCCGAGGAGAGCCGCATCCTGCTCTATCGCAGAATGATGCTGCGAATAAGCCAGGTGCTAGCAGGCCGCGACCACGCCTTGGCCCTGCTCACAGGAGACAGTCTAGGCCAGGTCGCCTCGCAAACCCTCCGGAACCTGGTCGCCGTAGACGCCGCCGCCCGGATCCCCGTATTTCGCCCGTTGATCGGCACAGACAAAATGGACATCCTCGCCACCGCCCACAAGATCGGCACCTACGAAATTTCCTCCGAACCGTTTCACGATTGCTGCCCAGTCTTCATGCCGCGCAAGCCCTCCCTGTACGCCAGCCCAAAGGATCTCGACGAAGCAGAAAGCAAACTCAACGTGTCGGACCTGATCCGGCAAGGCCTGCGAGGAACCACCATCGAGAGGTTTGTCTACAACGGGTCAAACGTGGAAGCCAGCGAACCCAAGCCGCTGGTCCCAGCCAATAAACAGCAAACAGCCATAGCGTAGGAATCACGCCACCGAGTGGGAGCTCAGCGACGAAGTATCTGCTTTTGTCTCTGCGGGTGCCCGACCCTTCGGTGTCAAGGGTCGGTCCGCGCTGGTCGAAATTTGCTTGATTCGAGCAAATATCTTAACGGTCCCGACCGTACCCGCCACCTCCACCGCCGCCTCCTCGCCCTCCACGCCCGCCACCACCGCCTCCGCCACCATGCCCGCCGCGTCCGCCGCCACCACCCCCCCCGTGGCCGCCATACCCTCCGCGCCCGCCCCCGCCGCCTCCGCCGCCCTCACGCTGCGGCCTCGCTTCGTTCACCACCAGCGCTCGTCCGAGAAAGTCCTTGCCGTTTAAAGCCGCGATCGCTTTTTCCGCTTCCGCATCGTCGCCTACCTCCGCGAAACCGAACCCGCGAGGCTGCCCCGTAAATCGATC